>ENA-OZLM01000002-OZLM01000002.1-human-gut-metagenome-genome-assembly--contig:-NODE-2-length-89393-cov-8.447592_pt1 | contig 89393 bp, 84 predicted proteins | sample MGYA00244839_ERZ653790 | MGnify/ENA primary metagenome ERZ653790 (study PRJEB26926, sample SAMN06164796) | human gut metagenome | biome: ENVO:00009003; feature: ENVO:2100002; material: ENVO:00002003...
CGCAAAAGCGACCCGCCGCAGGCGGAGAATCTCGCAAGCGAGATTCTTTTTTAGTGTGCGCCTTGCAGCGCAGAGGAAGCGCGGGTATGAGAGAAGGATTGACGATGTGATACCCACGGAGCAGAGAAAGCGTGGGTATGAGAGACGGATTGACGATGTGATACCCACGGAGCAGAGAAAGTGTGGGTATGAGAGGCGGATTGACGATGTGATACCCACGGAGCAGAGAAAGCGCGGGTATGAGAGACGGATCGACGATGTGATACCCAAGGAGCAGAGAAAGCGTGGGTATGAGAGACGGATCGACGATGTGATACCCACGGAGCAGAGAAAGTGTGGGTATGAGAGATGGATTGACGATGAGATACCCAAGGAGCAGAGAAAGCGTGGGTATGAGAGGCGGATTGACGATGTGATACCCATGAACGCAGAAAATGCGTGGATTTGGCAGGTTGAGACAAATGTCAACTTGAAAAAGGCAGGTATCCTATGAATATATATAAGTATATTATAAAAGGAGGACTTGCGCAGATGTACAAAAGCAGAAGAACGATATTTGTTTTTTTACTGGCACTGGTGTTGATATTGGGAGTTTTGCCGGAATTTCATGTAAGAGCAGAGGACAACAGCCAGACATATAAGGTGGGCGCGGATGATCATACACTGTGGGACAGGGTGCAGGATGGTGTATTCCAATATGCTGCCGGTAGTATGGAAATAGAAGGAGCCGGATTACAGGGGGATGCTGCACAGGCGGATGTGGCAGCAGGAACAGAGATTACCATAACACTGACACCGGGCAAGGATTGTGTGCTGAGAAGCTTTATGGTGAATGGTCAGAGCATTGCAGTAGCAAGCATGACCACAAATGGTGCTTCGTATATTTATAAAACCAAGGTAGAAAATGCGGATCTGAAATTTGAACCCAGTTTCGAAGCATCGGGAGGAAATGCCTCTGGACCGAATCCGGGAACGGGAAACAATATCTGTTTTCGATTAGAAGGTGACGGTATCTCTCCAAACGATTATGCCACATGGAAAAATAATAATATCGAAATCTATATAGGAATTGAAAATACCTATAAGACTTTGCAAGAATGGATCGGGGAAAACAAAATTTCCGTGGATGGAACAGAATACAGAGTGGACGATTCTGTGGACACGGTAAAAGTATATGTACTTAACAGCGGTTCCGGAAAATACATGATTCAGGGAGCCGGAAGTTCACAGGAAAATGCGGTGACATGGACGGAAAAAGGAATCCACTCCATTCAGGTAGACAAAGAGAGAATTACAATAACATGGGGATATGATTCGAAAACCTACGGAGAAGATGCTTACCTAGAGCATGGCACAGCCCGGATCATTCAAATAAATGGTACTGCACCGAATACCAACGATCCCTACGGAAACAATGTTGGAGACAACAGAGGCGGAAATCTTGTGGTACAGCCTGGGGCTACGGTTACCGTGGAATTGAAGCCGGATTACGGATACCAATTGAAGGGAGTTTCGCTAAATGGGATAAGTCTTTCAGCGGCAAAGGATGTTTCTACGTTTACTTTTACGATGCCAAATACCCAGATCCATTTTAAAGGAATCTTTGAAAAAGCGGAGGACACGGTGGACACTTCGGCAGCAAAGGAAGTGACTTCCGCATCCATCAGTAACGGTGCCAATGCAGCAGGAAGCGGTAATCTTCAGCTGACAGTTGCCGACAGTACCGGATACGATATGACGGCGGCACAGCAGAAAGTGGCCGGAGCGGTATCGGCGCAGGCAGTGGAACTGGATCTGAACCAGATCGTAGCCAAAGGGGATGGCACGAACTGGGAAACAAAGATTACGGAATTTACCAATCCGATTACCTTAAGCCTTGGAATCAACAATTACGATGCGAATTATGACTATGTAGTGGTGAGAGATCATAACGGAACTACCACTGCATTGCCTACGAAAGTGATCGATGGAAAAGTCACCTTCGAGACCAATCAGTTTTCTACCTATGTCATTGTGAAAAAGGAAAAGACGACCGCAGGTACCAGTACTGGTGGAAGCTCTCACGAGGATTCTAAAGCAAACGATAACAATAGTTCCGATGCACAGCCTGCTGCAACACAGGCAGTGACGCAGGAATTGGATGTAGTACCGAAGACGGGAGAAGGCATCGCAACTTATATAACGGAGATCATGTTACTTTTCGGGGGAATTCTTCTGATTACTATGGGAATCTTACTTCAGAGAAAGCGCGGATAAAAAAGCATTAGGAAATCTACCTTGCAAAACGGAAAGAAGTTCAGTATAATAAGAACGAAAACCAAAAACAGTCAGCTGAAAGGCCGCAGTAATGCGGCTTTTCTAAGACATGCAAGTTAGCACAAACTAACCATATAGCTCTATATAGCGGTTAGACAAAACTAACAAAAAAGAAATGACAAAAATGCAAGAAAGTGAGAGATGTCCATGAAATACAAGATTGAGAAGAACACCGTACAGGAGACACTGATCATCCCGCTTTATTCCCGGAAGCTATGCTCGGAGTTGTATCCGAACCTATATCGGGACGAGATGGCGGTACACCTGATTGACCAGATCGACTATGACTTTTCACAGGTGGAGAAAAAATCCCACGGCCTGATGCAGCGTTTCGGTTCGCTGGAGGTTGCCATGCGGCAGAATGACCTTGCGTGGGAGGTACAAAATTATCTGGCAGACCATCCTGATGCAGCGGTGGTCAATTTGGGCTGTGGACTTGACGGTACCGGCAGAGCCTGTGACAATGGCAGCTGTAAAATTTACAATCTGGATTTCCCGGATGTTATCGCCGTACGCAATCAATTACTGCCCGCCGGAGACCGTGAGGAAAATATTCCCTGCAATTTGAATGATACGGAATGGTTTACCAAAATCGACCCGTCCGAAGGGGCGATTTTCTTTGCCTCCGGAGTATTCTATTATTTTCTGACGGAGCAAGTCAGGACGCTGGTACAGGCAATGGCTGACAGTTTTCCCGGTGGTGTGCTGGTATTTGACGCGGCGAACCGGACAGCGGTTAAGATGATAGCAAAGACATGGCTAAAGAGCGCTAAAATTCAGGATGTGGGCGCGTATTTTGCGGTTTCGGATGCGAAAAGTGAGCTTTCCACGTGGGACAGCAGATTGCAGGTCACAAGCCGTGGCTATATGCTGGGCTATAATGATCTTCGAGACCCTTCCGTCAGAGGATTATTCCGCTTCCTCGCCAGAACCGGCGACAGAATCATGAAGATGCAGATCGTAAGGATCTGTTTTGGTCAGAGATGAACTGGCAGGAATTAGAAAGTGCCTCTTGACAAATACCCTGTGGGGGTATATCTTGTAACTATACAAGATACCCCTGTGGGGTATTTTGCATAACTGCAACAATTAGTCCTTCTACATACATTGAACGCTGTTATGTGATCGGAGGACAATAAAGAATATGTGGGCATTTAGAAAAAATAGCAGGAACCGGCTTCAGAATGGGAGAAAGTATGGCAGAAAAAATAGAAGAAAGATTAGAAGAGAAGGGTATGGAATGCTGTCATTGTCATCAGAAAGCAACCCCCCGCTCTGAAAAAGAAAGAAAACAATTACAGAACCGTTTAAGCCGCATGACGGGACAACTGAACGGTATCAGCCGGATGTTGGAAGAAAACCGATACTGCGGAGATATCCTGACGCAGGTAGCTGCGGTGGAGAGCGCCCTGCAGGCTTTTGGCTATGCAATCTTGAAGGAGCATATGGAGACCTGCGTGGTGGAAGAGATCCGGAAGGGGAATACTGCTATCGTAGAGGAAGCAGTGGATCTGGTGAAAAAATTGAAATAAGTAGAGGCATGACTGCAGATAAAACTGTAAATTCGTGCGGTAAGGCACTGAAAATAACGGAAACTTTGCAGATTATGGAAAGGCAGGGTTATTTTTATGAAGGAAAGATATCATGTTACGGGAATGTCCTGCTCCGCATGCTCTTCGCATGTGGAAAAGGCAGTCAATAAACTGGAAAATGTGGAAAAAGCATCCGTGAATCTGTTGACAGAGACCATGGATGTGACCTATGACGAGACGAAGATCACATCGGCGGAAATCATTGATGCTGTGGTGAAAGCAGGCTACGGTGCTTCGGTAATGACCGAAGGCAGTGCGGCAGGTGCAGGCGGACGGAGCACTTCCGGGAATGCGGGAAGTACAGGAAGGTCCGCAGCCGACGGCAAGCAGGAATTGCAGCAGAAGCTGGATGCGGACGCAAGAGCCATGAAATGGCGGCTTGGAATCTCCATCGGCTTCCTGATCCCGCTAATGTATGTGTCCATGCACCACATGCTCAAAGAATGGTTCGGGATTCCGGTCCCTGCATTTATCGTGAATATCATGCACGGCAATGCCAACGCCATGAATTTCGCACTGACACAGTTTTTACTGTTGTTGCCGATTCTGTATGTGAACCGGAAGTTTTTCTCCGTAGGATTTAAAACCCTGGCGCACCGCAGCCCGAACATGGACAGCCTGATCGCCTTAGGATCCGGCGCGGCGCTTGTGTACGGCATTTTCGCCATGTACCGGATCAGCTATGGCTTAGGCTACGGTGACATGGCAGTAGTAGAGCATTATTCCCACGATCTGTATTTTGAATCCTCCGGTACGATCCTGACCCTGATCACGGTCGGAAAATATCTGGAGAGCCGTTCCAAGGGCAAGACCAGTGAGGCTATTACCAAGCTGATGAATCTGGCTCCCAAGGTGGCGATCCTTGTAACCGAGGACGGACAGGAGAAGGAAGTGCCTACGGAGAGTCTGCAAAAGGGCGACATTTTCCTGGTAAAGCCCGGAAGTCTGGTACCGGTGGACGGCATCGTGCTGGAGGGTAACTCCAGTGTGGACGAAGCAGCCATCACCGGTGAGAGCGTTCCGGTGGAGAAGCAGGCGGGCGACCATGTGGTCTCTGCCACCGTGAACAAAGCGGGGTTCTTAAAATGCCGTGCGGATCGTGTCGGCGATGACACCACGCTGGCACAGATCATCCGTCTGGTGGAGGAAGCCAGTGCCAGCAAGGCTCCGATCGCACAGCTGGCAGATAAAGTGGCAGGAGTATTTGTGCCTACGGTCATGACCATTTCCCTGATCACCCTGATCGTGTGGCTGATAAGCGGTGCTACCGCGGAATTTGCCATTTCTACAGCCATTGCCGTATTGGTAATTTCCTGTCCCTGCGCGCTGGGACTGGCAACTCCGGTGGCTATCATGGTAGGGACCGGCGTAGGAGCAGGTAATGGCATCCTGATCAAGACCGGGGAAGCCTTACAGCAGGCTAAGGAGATCGACACCGTGGTACTGGACAAGACCGGAACCATCACAAGCGGCAAGTTAAAAGTAGAAGAAGTAGGCGGTTATCAGAGTGATTTTCCTGCGGATGCCATGATGCAGATCGCGGCGGCACTGGAGAAAAAGAGTGAGCATCCGCTGGCAGAGGCGGTAGTGGAATATGCGGAAAGCTTCCAACTGACAATTCCGGAGATCGTGGATTTCAAGGCAACCTTCGGCCGTGGTGTGGAAGGTGCTCTGGCAGCAGATTTCCATGCAGAGAAAGTTGCAAAAAAGGATGGTCCCACGGCGGTATTTTATGCAGGGAAAAGGGATAGTACTGCGGATGTACCGGAAAATTCAGGCAAGATCGCAGAACAGAATCCGGCAACCGGAATTGCAAGATCAGATGCAGACAGTGTGACATTCCCGGCAGGCACAAAGTTCTATGTAGGCAATCTTGCATTTTTACAGGAGAGGAATATCTCACTGCCGCAGGGAGCCGCAGAAGGCTTGAACCGGATGGCGGACGAAGGCATGACACCGCTTCTGGTGGCGCAGGAAGGAAGATTCTTAGGCATCATCGGTGTATCAGATACTGTCAAAGCCACCTCCTATGAAGCGATTAACGCATGGGAGAAAATGGGTGTTAGAGTCATCATGCTGACCGGAGACAACCGCCGCACTGCGGAAGCCGTACGGCAAAAGCTTGGCATCTCCGAAGTTGTGGCAGAGGTACTGCCGCAGGATAAGGAGAAAAAGGTCAGTGAACTGAAAGCACAGGGACACAAGGTGGCAATGATCGGTGACGGTATCAACGATGCTCCCGCACTGGCGGCAGCAGATGTGGGTATGGCCATCGGCGCAGGTACCGATGTCGCCATGGAGAGTGCTGACATTATCCTGATGAAAAACGATCTTCGGGATGCGGTGACTGCCATGAAGCTGAGCCGTGCCGTGATCCGCAATATTAAGGAAAACCTGTTCTGGGCATTTTTCTACAACTGCATCGGCATCCCCCTGGCAGCCGGTGTGTTGTATCCGGCGTTCCAGATCCGGCTGAATCCCATGTTCGGCGCGGCAGCCATGAGCTTAAGCAGTATCTTTGTCGTGGGAAATGCCCTGCGACTGAGAGGCTTTAAGAGCGGATTCACCCCGCTGAAAAAGGAAGCACCGGAAGTAACCCGTAAGGAAATCGAGATAACGCATGCAGCTGCGGAGGGAGAACAGTGCATACTGAAGACCCCCGCAGAGCAAAATAACAGACAAGATGTAAAGCAGGAGAAAGAGAGGACAAACACAATGACAAAAGTAATCAGTATTGAAGGAATGATGTGCAACCACTGCACCGGAACCGTACAGAAGGCACTGGAGGCAGTAGAAGGCGTGAAAGCCGTTACCATGAGCCTGGAGCAGAAAAACGCTACCGTGGAACTGGCTTCCGATGTGGCAGATGAGGTATTGACCAAGGCTGTGGTGGACGCAGGATATGAAGTGAAGGGCGTTACAGCAAAATAGGTCTGACCTTTGTAGCCGGATAGGAATAGCAAATGATGAAAAATGGCGCCGCCACTGTGTTGCATTCTGCTTTATGAGCAGACGGAATGCGGTGGCAGCGCCATTTGGGTCTATAGCGAAAAAAGTGTTTTTCAGATACTTTTTTTATGTAGATATCATAGATTTTTGTGCTCTGTGGGTCTATACAGAAAAAATATCATTTTAGATACTCAAATCACGAAAAATGAGTATCCGGAGAGCAAATTTTTTTCTATAGACCCAAAGTGAATCTTCTGGAGTGACATTATGGCGGAAAAGGGGATCAGAAAACAAGATTTTTCTGTATAGACCCATGACTGATCTCTCTTTATAATCATGCACACCTGTTGTGAAAGTGTATCGATCAATTGCATCATGGAAAATGCAAAGGGAAAATTATGCATTTTCGAAAGATTCTATATAAAGTTTATACTTTCTTAATTGATTTTCTTACACTATGTGTTATATTAACTATAGAACAGATGAAACAAGAGAGATTTTGAGATCGTGACATCTGTTTGACGAAGGAACGCTAAAAGAAATTTGAAGGTAAGGATTCAAACGAAAGCAGCTCATCGTCTAAGAAATTAACCAGATAAACAAAATTGCATAACCTTATGTGAGGAGGCGAACGATTATGAATATTGATAAATTTACACAGAAATCCATAGAAGCCGTCAACGGCTGTGAAAAGCTCGCCATGGAATATGGCAACCAGGAGATTGAGCAGGAGCATCTGCTGTACAGTCTGCTGACGTTGGATGACAGCCTGATCTTAAAGCTTGTGGAAAAGATGGAGATCCAAAAGGATCACTTTGTAAACCGTGCAAAACAGGCTCTGGAGAAAAGAGTAAAGGTGCAGGGCGGTCAGCCTTATGTTGGTCAGTATCTGAACAAGGTACTGGTCAGCGCATCAGATGAGGCAAAGCAGATGGGAGATGAATATGTCTCCGTTGAGCATCTGTTCCTTGCCATGATCAGGAATCCCAACAAGGAGATTGCCGAGATCTGGAAGGAATACGGCATCACAAGAGAGCGTTTTTTACAGGCTCTGTCTACCGTAAGAGGCAACCAGAGAGTTACCAGTGACAATCCGGAGGCTACTTATGATACTTTGGAAAAATACGGTCAGGATCTGGTGGAGAAAGCGAGAAACCAGAAGCTGGATCCTGTCATCGGACGAGACAGTGAGATCCGTAACGTGGTACGTATCCTGTCCCGTAAAACGAAGAACAACCCTGTATTGATCGGTGAACCCGGTGTCGGTAAGACCGCCGTGGTGGAAGGGCTGGCACAACGTATTGTAAAAGGTGATGTACCGCAGGGACTGAAGGATAAGAAGATTTTTGCACTGGATATGGGTGCACTGGTAGCCGGCGCAAAATACAGAGGTGAATTTGAGGAACGTCTGAAAGCCGTACTGGATGATGTGAAGAACAGCGATGGACAGATCATTCTGTTCATTGATGAGCTGCATACCATTGTTGGTGCCGGTAAGACAGATGGCGCTCTGGATGCAGGCAATATGCTGAAACCTATGCTGGCTCGTGGTGAGTTGCACTGTATCGGTGCTACCACTCTGGATGAATACAGACAGTATATTGAAAAAGATGCCGCTTTGGAACGTCGTTTCCAGCCGGTTATGGTAGAAGAACCCACCGTGGAGGATACGATTTCTATCCTGCGTGGACTGAAGGATCGTTATGAAGTATATCATGGTGTTAAGATCATGGATAATGCGCTGGTAAGTGCAGCCGTACTTTCCAACCGTTATATCACCGACAGATTCCTGCCGGATAAGGCGATCGACCTGGTGGATGAAGCCTGCGCCCTGATCAAGACCGAGATGGACAGTATGCCTACGGAGCTGGATGAACTGCAGCGTAAGGTGACACAGCTGGAGATCGAGGAGACTGCTCTGAAAAAAGAGGATGACCGGATCAGTAAGGAACGTCTGGCTGATCTGCAGAAGGAACTGGCAGAGTTAAAGGATCAGTTCAATACGAGAAAAGCACAGTGGGATAACGAGAAGGCATCCGTAGATAAGCTTTCCAAGCTGCGTGAGGACAGAGACCGTATCAACAATGAGATCCAGATCGCAGAGCGGGAAGGAGACTATGAGAAAGCGGGCAGATTAAAATACAGCGAACTTCCTGCACTGGAGAAACAGCTGGAGCAGGAGGAAAATAAGGTCGGCGAATCGGATATGTCGCTGGTACATGAAAAGGTGTCTGAGGAAGAGATCGCAAGGATCATTTCCCGCTGGACCGGCATACCGGTAGCAAAACTGACCGAGAGTGAGCGTAACAAGACCCTTCACCTCGACGAAGAATTGCACAAACGTGTAGTTGGACAGGACGAAGGCGTGACCAAGGTTACTGAAGCCATCATCCGTTCCAAAGCCGGTATCAAGGATCCCAGCAAGCCCATAGGTTCTTTCCTGTTCTTAGGACCTACCGGTGTAGGTAAGACGGAGCTGGCGAAGAGCCTGGCAGCAGCACTGTTTGACGACGAGAACAACATGGTTCGTATCGATATGAGTGAATACATGGAGAAATATTCTGTCTCCCGTCTGATCGGTGCGCCTCCCGGATACGTAGGATACGAAGAGGGCGGTCAGCTGACCGAAGCTGTCCGGAGAAAACCTTACAGCGTGGTATTGTTTGATGAGATCGAAAAGGCACATCCGGATGTATTCAATGTACTGTTACAGGTACTGGATGATGGGCGTATCACCGATTCTCAGGGTCGTACTGTAGACTTCAAGAATACCATACTGATCATGACCTCCAACATCGGCGCAAGCTATCTGTTGGACGGTATCAACGAAGACGGCACCATCAAACCGGAGGCAGAGGCAGCAGTCATGAACGATCTGCGTGCTCATTTCCGTCCGGAATTTCTGAACCGTCTGGATGAGACGATCCTGTTCAAGCCTCTGACCAAAGATAATATCGGCGGTATCATTCATCTGATCATTGCCGATCTGAACAAGCGTCTGGAGGATAAGCAGTTGACGATCCGTTTGTCGGACGAGGCTATGCAGTACATCGTGGATAACGCGTATGATCCGGTCTATGGTGCACGACCTCTGAAACGTTATATTCAGAAGTATGTGGAGACCCTGGCTGCCAAGATGATCCTGGCAGATCAGGTGGATGAGGGCGATACCATCGTCATTACCGTAGAGGACGATAAGCTTTCCGCCAAATGTGAGAAAGGCTCTAAAAATAAATAAACAGTAATACGAAAAGCGAAAGTGGCAGACTTGTCATTTTCGCTTTTTTCGTTTAAGATGTTATAGTAATAATATTTTGAAAGCGAGGTTTTTTTATGATACCACAGGATCCGGTCATGTTATTAAGCTTTATCAATCTGAAACTCCGTGACTACTACGGAAGCCTGGAGCAGCTCTGCGATGATCTTGATGTGAAGGAACAGGAGATCAGGGATAAGCTGGCATCCATCGATTATCATTACAATGAAGAGAGGAATCAGTTTGTATAATACAACCAGCAGTCTTACAGGGAAAAAGGGAACCAGATGTCTGATCTGCACCGGCTGCGGCAGATGTCCCGGAGTGATCCGGGGGATGCAGGTGGTGACGGAAAAGCTGGAGCTTCCTCCGTTATCTTTACAGAATACGGAAGGTATCCGGCTGATGACAGTGGATATCGGAACGACTACCATTGCTATGCAGCTCTATGATGCAGACGGTAAAGTAGTGGACAGTTTTCCGAGTGTGAATCCACAGGTCAGCTACGGTGCCGATGTACTCTCACGGATAGAGGCGGCAAGGGATCCGGGGAAAGCAGCGGATATGCAGAAAAAAGTCCTGGACCTCATTGAAAAGGGAGTGCAGCGGTTTTCCAAAAAAATACAGGAGAATGAGTCTATACAGATGGTCATTGCGGCGAATACCACTATGACCTATCTGCTGATGGGCTGGGATCCGGCAGAGCTGGGCAGGGCACCTTTTCAGGTAAGTCATTGCGGAGCTGTGGACACGCAGATCGCAGGCATTTCCTGTCATATCATTCCCGGATTGTCTGCTTTTGTCGGCGGGGACATCACAGCAGGAATACTGGCCTGTCAAATGTTGGAGCAGAAGGAGCCCATGCTGCTCATCGATCTGGGTACCAACGGTGAGATGGCGCTGGGGAACAGACAGAAGCTGTATGCCTGTGCCACGGCGGCCGGACCTGCCTTCGAGGGCGGGGCAAACCGTGGTATCTGGGGCGCGGATATGGTGAAATTGTTACAAAAGCTTCTGGAAGAGGGATTGATGGATCGACAGGGACTGTTAAAGGAACCCTATTTTACGAAGGGGATCCGTATCGGAGATGTACTTGTCACGAAAGAAGCCGTGCGTGCGGTACAACTGGCGAAGGGAGCCATTGCCGCAGGCATAGAGATCCTGACGGAAAGCTATGGAATCAGATTTTCGGATATTTCTAAGGTAGTGCTGGCAGGAGGCTTTGGCTATTACCTGGATCCGAAGGCAGCTGCAGCCATCGGACTGCTTCCGAAGGAACTTACAGATCGTACCGTGACCGGCGGCAACACGGCACTTAGTGGTGCTGCACTGGTGGGAAACAGGATGCTGACCGGACAGCTGCGAGCATGGGATGATCTGCACCGGCGGCAGGAATTACAGATTCAGATATTGAATTTGGCGGAGCAGGTAAAATTCACAGAAACATTCTTGAAAAAGATGGATTTTTGTTAAAATTGCGCAAAAAAGTATAACAAAAAGCATAAAATATTGTTTCATTATAGAAAAAATCATGGTATACTTCTTAATATGAATATATGTACCGGAGGATATTGTATGAGTACGAATGTTGAGAAAACAAAAAAATCTCTTTTTGCGGGGAAAAAAGAGAAAGCTTCCAAAAAGAAGCCAAAACCTGAGAAAAAGGTAACAAAAGTACCGAAGGAGAAGGCTGTAAAGACAAAGACACCGAAGAAGACATCCGGCAGGAGCGGGAAAAGCTCCAAACTGTTCAGTATACGCAATAAGATCGTAGTATGTTTCCTGGTGCCGATCGTGTTCATGATCATTATCGGCATTTCGGCATACCAGAAGTCTGCGGAAGGCTTAAGTGAGAAATATACAGATTCCACGTTACAGACTGTGCGCATGGCAACGGAATATCTGGAGATGACTTGTGATTTTATCCGTTCCGAGGGCTTAAAGTATGCGTATGACGATGATCTTCGGAAATATTTCCTGGGAATGTTCGAGGATAATCCGGTAGACAAGCTGAACTTCCTGACAGCTACGAAGTCGAATCTTTTATCGGTGCAGACGTCGAATCCGTTCATCAGTCATATGCACATTATTCCCAAGGAAGGTGTGGGACTTTTGTCTACCAAGCTTTCTTCCGGTGTGGATGGATTCCTGGATGAATATAAGGAGTCGGTAGCTTCCGGCGAAGGCAGAAGAAGCATCCCACAGTGGATCGACAGCCATCCGGTGCTGGATGAAAAGGTAAAAGAGACGCAGCAGGACTACATATTGTCTTTCCAGATGATGAGCCAGTCTAACAATGCCTGCGTTGTTATTGACATGAAGCCTTTGGCTATTACGAACTTTTTGAAGGAGATCGATATCGGTGATGACAGTATCATCGGATTTATCACTCCGAGTGGAAGAGAACTGGTAGTGGAGCAGCTGGAAGACGGTGAAGAGAGTACTCTGGCTGAGGATGAGAAAGTATTCGTCGATCAGGAATTTTATAATGGGGTAATGGAGCAGGCAGTATCGGATTCCGGCACTGCGGAAGTGGAGTTCCGTGGAGAAAAATACCTCTTTATCTATAGCCGCAGTGCGGAAGTGGGCTTTACCACCTGTGCACTGGTGCCTATGCGTGTGGTGACCAGCCAGGCTATGGAGATCCGTAATATGACCATTGGACTGGTGCTTCTGGCATGTGTGATCGTTGTGATCGTGGGTATCTTTATTACTGCCGGTATTGAGAATAACATGAAACGAATCTCCAAAAAGTTCGGTGATGTTGCACAGGGCGATCTGACCGTGACGGTATCTGCCAAGGGACATGATGAGTTCCAGGATCTGGCAGGATCCGCGACGAACATGATCGCGAATACTAAGAAGCTGGTAAATCAGGTAAGCAATGCCACCGGAGAATTAGAAGTTTCTGCGCAGAATGTGGGACAGGCTTCCGAACTGATCCATGAATATTCCCAGGATATTACCCGTGCTATCGGAGAGATCAATGAAGGTATGGAGGAACAGTCCAGACACGCACAGGAATGTGTAGAGAAGACGGATATTCTCTCCAATGAGATCCAGGAAGTCAGCCATGTGGTAGAGCGTGTTGAGAAACTGGTAGATGAGACCGAAGGCATGATCAACAAGGGAATGGAGATCGTACAGGTACTGGGTGAACGTGCCGGTGAGACCACACAGATGACTGTGAAGGTAAGCGAGAGTATTGAATCCCTCCGCAAGGAATCCGAGATCATCAACAGTTTCGTAGGTACGATCACAGAGATTACGGAACAGACGAATCTGTTGTCCCTGAATGCTTCCATTGAGGCAGCCAGAGCCGGAGAGGCCGGAAGAGGTTTCTCTGTGGTAGCGGAAGAGATCCGCAAGCTGGCAGATGATTCCGCCAAGGCAGCCGGAGAGATCGGCAACAATGTTGCGAACATTACTGCACAGACTCAGAACAGTGTGGAGAGTGCAAGCCAGGCGAAAGCGATGGTAGAACTTCAGACCAAGGCTGTGGAAGAAGTAATCGCAGTATTCCGTGAGATGCAGGCTCGTATGAGTCAGCTGATCGAGGGGCTGAAGGATATCGTGGTAAGTACCGAGAAGGCTGATGGCGAGCGTAGTGCAGCGGTGGCGGCAGTGAAAAATATCTCAGATATTATCGAAGAGACCGCAGGCAGTGCAGAAACCGTCAATGACGTAGCCAACAAACTGCTCTCACATGTAGAGAAACTGAGTGACACCGCAAATGTGCTGGATGAGAATATGGAAGGACTCAAGAACGAGATCTCTGTATTTAAGATCTGAGGATAAGTATCTATAAGAAGGAGTTAAAGGAAGATCCGGAACAGAAGGGGCCGGATCTTCCTTTACTTTCGGAACGAATTGCTACGGTAGGAATTGCGGAGTATTCTCATGCATATATTTGGGATGAAAGTTGACAGGCGGATGACTTGGCAATGAGAAAAGTGTTGGCGGGTATTTTGATCTTTGATGTGGTCATGGGCATATTATGTCTGGTAGTGGGAACAAGGCAATATGCAGGGGATAGGCAATTGAATACCCGGGAGGGAAAAATTCAGGAATTACGGGAAACACTGGCAGGAGATGTCAACTGTGAGGAAGAACTTGCTCAGAAGATTGCCCTGACTTTTGATGACGGACCGCATCCGAAGTACACGGAGCAGCTTTTGGATGGACTGAAAGAACGGAATGTGGTAGCTACTTTTTTCGTGACCGGGGAGAATGCGGAGAATTATCCGGAGATCATCCGAAGAGAACAGGAAGAAGGGCACCTGATCGGCAACCATACTTACAGCCATATACAGTTGACTTCCCGTAACCGGGAGGCTTTCCGGGAGGAACTGGTGAGGACCAATGCGGTCTTAGAAGAGATCACCGGAGAGAAAACCAGTTTCGTCCGGCCGCCCTACGGCAGCTGGGATAAAAGTTTTGAGAAGGAACTGAACATGTTTCCGGTATTGTGGAATATTGACCCCTTAGACTGGTGCTCCCACAATGCGGAATGCATTGCAGCCAGGGTAGTGGAGAAAGCAGGAGATGGGGATATCATCCTGATGCATGACTATTATGATACTTCTGTTATTGCGGCGCTGGAAGTGATAGATGCTTTGCAGGGAGAGGGATTTCAGTTTGTGACGGTGGAAGAGCTTCTGTTTGACTGATAAATTATCCTTGCATCCTACCGTAATGTACGCATATAATATGAAGAGCAAGAGTGAAAAAATATGTCGGATGGGTGCGATGAAATGTTCGCATCGTACTTAAAGGAAAACGAATGATAAAAATAGCTTTTTGTGATGATGATCTGTCAGTGCTTAAGGAATTAAGCATATTAATGGACAGATATCGGGTGGAAAGAAATCAGGATATAACTTATGCGGCGTTTCACAGTCCGCTGGAGCTGCTGGCAGAGGTAGAGCGGGGAACTGAGCTTGATATTATTTTCCTGGATGTCCTGATGCCGGGACAGAATGGGATCAGCACCGCAAAGGAGATCAGAAAATATGATACTTTGGTGAAGATCATATATTTGACATCCTCGGCGGAATATGCGGTGGACTCCTATTCGGTAGGTGCCTATTTTTACCAGCTGAAGCCGATCTGGCAGGAAAGCTTCTATCGTCTGATGGACTCGGTGCTCTCGGAGTGCCGCCGGAATGAGGAAAAGAGCCTGATCCTGCGCAGCAAGTCAGGAATCACCAGAATGGATCTGGACAAGCTGCAGTATTGTGAAGTGATGGGACGTACCTTATTGTTTCACAGGCAGGACGGAGTTGTCCTGGACAGCGCCGGAAGACTGGATGATCTGTGCGAACAACTCAAGGATTATGATTGCTTTATCCGCTGCCACAGGTCTTATCTTGTTAATCTGGCATATGTGCAGAATATTTCCAGTAAGGCCGTCACAATGTGCAATGGTACTGAGATCCCAATCCCACATGGAAAATATTCGGAACTGAAAGACAGATTCTTTGATTATTTCTTTCAAAAAAATCAGACAATTCTTGGATAATTTTAAGCGGCCACGACCGGAGAACACCTTCTCCGGTCGATTCATGTCATTTTCAGGTCGATTCATGTCAAAAATGGTTTTCCAATGGAAAAATAAGGTACAATTCTTTCAGACAACAGAAAACTGTTGCTGGAAGGAGAAAAATATTATGAAGAGAAAAGTGATCACATGCGTTATGGGTCTGGTACTGGCAATGTCATTAGCAGCCTGCGGTGAGGAAGAAGTGGTTGTGGAGAACACCAATGCAGAAGTAACAGCAGAGGTACAGACCACAGAGGCGGCAGAAACTCCGGCGGAGACTGTTGCAGAGACTGTTGCAGAGACTGTTGCAGAGACAGATACAGAAGCAGAGGGTGGCCCCCTGTTACAGGTGGAGGTTATGGAGATTCCGGATCTGAGTGGCACGGAATGGACTTTTGCAGGCGGTATGATTGACGGTGTTGAAATGGAGGAAGAGGATCTGAATGCAACACTGGAGACTTACGGCGGTACTTTAGGGCTGGTATTCGGTGAAGACGGTGCAGTTACCATGGTACAGGGTGGCGGAAATGCAGAAGGTACATATGAGTATTCCGACGATAACACTGCTATTAAGATGACCCTGGATTTCGGAGGAACAGAGATTTCTTACGCAGGCTTTTTGTCTCAGGTAGGTGATACCGTGACACTGATCGCCATGTCTGATATGAATGGTTATGACGGACTTTATTTTGTACAGTAAAACACAGCAGGAAATATTGGAAAAGTAGAAAGAATGAAAAGGGGAGGAAAGAAATGACGATAGAAATTGTAATTATCGTAATGTTGCTTGCCTCCCTTTTTGGAGCCTGGGTATTGTCGGTGTGGCGTAAACTGGAGATGCAGGAAGAAAATATCCGCAATGCCTTACATCAGACACTGGTACAGTTTTCCGCCGAACGGGAAGCACTGGAAGGCTTGACGGAGCTTTTGAAAGATGTCATTGATGCAGAACTCTTACAGGAGATGAGATGTTCTCTGGAGAATGCACAGGATGGCGGAGAAGCACGACAGCCGGAGTGGATATCAGAACGACAGAGAGAATTATTAAAAGTACAGAATAAAATTGCAGAGATCTCGGAAAGTATGCAGCTTTTGCAGACACAGGAGACCTATCAGAAGTACTGGAAAGCAGCGAAAAGCTATGAACATATGGTGGAGACCAGCGGACTGATCTATAACGATTCAGTGGAAAGCTATAATGGGATGCTTCGTAAGATGCCGGATCGTATAGCAGCAGGAATCTGTGGGTTCCATCGGAAAAAATTGATCGAGATCATGTAAGCTATATATATTTTAAGGAGGGTAAAGTTATGGGATTATTTACAAATAACAAAAAATTATGTCCGATCTGTGGAAGCCCAACACCGAGACTTTTGGCATCGGCAGTGGATGGACAGAATCTGTGTAAGGAGTGCGCAGGCAAAATCAATCTGCCGGATGGTGTACAGGATGGCATGACGGTGGACGATTTTCGGGAATATATCAACCTCCATGATGCGAACAAGCCGTTACGCGACAGCTTTACAGAGACTTATCGCTATAATTTCGGCTTTTTTAAGGGAGCGTTATTGTTGGATCTGGATCATCAGCTGCTACGTCTCGGAGACGGCGAAGCAGTATTTGCCATGGAACCTGCAAATATCAGATCTTTCCGCATTTTAGAGGATGGCGAAGTATTATTTGAGGGAGAAAAGGGGAACTTCCGGAGCTACAAGAGTGATATCAGGGAACGGTTAAAAGAATTGAAGCCCAGGATTGAAGAATACAAGATGCTGCGGCATGAGTATGAGATCATGGCAGAGATGGAGCGCAACAGAGAGCAGAACGGCAGGGATAATGACAGAGATTTCAGGGACCGGGTAACAGAACCGGACTTCAATGTACCTAATCCGGTAGACAAATTTGCAGTGGAGATCATCCTGGAGCATCCTTACTGGAAGAACTTCTATAAGGAGACGGGTGCGCCGAAATTCAACAGCGATCATCCCAGTACCATTGATTATCTGGATGATTATACGCAGAAGACAGAGGAACTGCATGCACTGGCACAGAATCTGATGCAGCTGATCGATCCGCAGGCGCAGGAACAGGTAATAGATCCTCATGCCTCCGCACAGAGCCAGGGCACTCAGAGTGCACCGCAGGCCGCACCTGTACAGACAGAGGATCCGACTGTGGCATTGCCCAAGTATAAGGCATTGATGGATGCCGGCGTTATCACAGCAGAGGAGTTTGAAGCGAAGAAGAAACAGTTGCTGGGACTGTAAAAAGTGAATATTTCAAATTGACGGGCGCATGGCTGTCGGATATACTATAAGAGTATGATATCTTACATGGGTATGATACGGAAAGCAGGATCTGACAGCCATGAGTAGTTTACAAAAGAAAGAAACATTATTGATCGTTGATGATTCCAAATTTCAAAGAGTAGTGATCAGACAGTCTCTCGGGGAGTATTTTAACTTCGCAGAGGCTGTTTCCGGTGAAGAATGTATTCAGATCATGGAGAAGGAAAGTGATGCCATTGATCTGGTTCTGCTGGATCTGGTCATGCCGGGCATTGACGGCTTCGAAGTACTGCGCCGCAGACAGAGTATGGAAGGCTTCAAGGATACGCCGGTCATTGTTCTGACCAATACAGAGTCCGCAGCTTCCCAGTCGGATGCTTTTGCCCTGGGAGCGGATGAATTTATCATTAAGCCGGTGGATGCCCGTATCGCACTTTCCCGTATCAACAATACGCTGGGGGTAAAGCGCAGATTACAGAGCAGCCGGGATGAACAGAAGGCATGGGAGACCAAATCTCAGATCGATGAAATGACCAGTCTGTTCAACAAGATGACAGTAGAAAAGCTGATCACGAAGGCCTTGACAGAGCATGAGAACAGAACACATGCTTTGATGTTAATAGATATTGATAATTTTAAGTCTGTCAATGACGTCTACGGACATACCATGGGTGACCATGTCATCAGCGTGATCGCAGGGGTGATTTCTTCCCAGTTTCGCAGCACCGATTATGTGGGTCGTGTCGGGGGAGATGAATTCTGCGTATTGATGGCGGATATTCCGTCGAGAGAGATCGCACTGATCAAGGCAGAGAATCTGGTTAGTCTTGTAAAATATAAGGAGAACTTATCCATACCGGAAAATATATCTATCAGTGTGGGAGTAGCTTTTTCCGAAGCGGATGATCAGTGCTATGATGAGCTGGCAGCAAAAGCCGATCAGGCTCTGTACGTTTCTAAAAAATCCGGTAAAGGGAGATACAGCGTCTACGGCGAAGAACAGCAGGCTCCCGAGAAAGTCATGCAGGCCCTTGTATGGTCCGGCTCCCGTAATGTTACCAGCATGATGGAATTTGCCCTGCCGGATTATGTACAGCTGAAGACAGTGGCTTCGGTGGAAGAGATCAGATCCTGTATGGAAGAAAAGACCGATGAAGATATTCCGGCATTGATCGTGGATGTATCGGAGGAAGAGGACCAGGGACAGAGGCGTTGGCAGGAGCTTCGTAAGCTGAAGGAAGAGCATACTTTTTCCATGATCGCTATCTGTAAGGAGGGCAATCTGGCACAAATGAAATGTGCTTTGGAGACGGAAGAACTTTCGGATCTCTTGCTGGCACCGCTGGAAGCGAATACGTTGAAACGACGTGTGAAGATCTGGATGCAAAATTGCAAGTTATGATAAAGTCTGTTATAATTGGCTGGAGCATATCAAAGGATGTGCTTCGGCCTTTTTGGATGATAGAAGCAGGGGATGTAACAGTATGGATTTATTTGAATATATGCGAAGCACCAATATGGAAAAAGAAGCACCGTTAGCTGCCAGAATGCGTCCCAGGACTTTGGATGAAGTCGTAGGGCAGGAGCATATCATCGGCAAGGATAAGCTTTTGTACCGTGCTATCAAGGCGGACAAGATCAGTTCCATTATATTCTATGGACCGCCCGGCACCGGCAAGACGACATTAGCAAAGGTGATCGCCAATACTACCAGCGCCGAGTTTTGTCAGATCAATGCCACCGTAGCCGGCAAAAAGGACATGGAGGAAGTGGTGGCGAAAGCCAAAGAACTGCAGGGAATGTACGGGAAACGTACGATCCTGTTTATCGATGAGATCCATCGTTTTAACAAAGGACAGCAGGATTATCTGCTTCCTTATGTGGAGGACGGTACGATAATTCTCATCGGAGCTACCACGGAGAATCCTTATTTTGAGGTGAACGGAGCGTTGATCTCCCGTTCCGTGATCTTTGAACTAAAACCGATCCCCAGGGAAGCTATTAAAGAGCTTCTGAAGAAGGCGGTTTACGATACGGATCGCGGTATGGGAGCTTACAACGGTACGATCGATGATGACGCATTGGAGTTTCTGGCGGATATCTCCGGCGGAGATGCCAGACATGCCCTCAATGCCATCGAACTGGGTATCATGACCACAGAGCCCGGCCCGGATGGTAAGATCCACATTACGCTTGATGTGGCACAGCAGTGTATTCAGAAGAGAGCGGCAAAATATGATAAAAACGGTGACAACCATTACGACACGATCTCTGCTTTTATCAAAAGCATGCGTGGCTCTGACCCGGATGCCGCAGTATATTATCTGGCAAGAATGTTAAATGCGGGAGAGAGCGTGACTTTTATCGCGAGACGTATCATGATCTGCGCATCGGAGGATGTGGGCAATGCGGATCCGCAGGCACTGGTAGTGGCAGTGAACGCTTCCCTGGCGGTGGAACGGGTCGGTATGCCGGAGGCACAGATCATTTTAGCACAGGCAGTCACTTACATTGCTACGGCACCCAAGAGCAACCGCAGCTATGAAGCGGTATCCCGGGCGATGCAGGAAGTGCAGGTCAGCGGAGATCTGCCGATTCCCACACATCTGCAGGATGCACATTATAAAGGAGCAACAAAATTGGGACATGGTATAGGATATAAATATGCCCATGATTACCCGAATGACTATGTGGAACAACAGTATCTGCCTTATGAGTTAAGCGGCAGGGAGTTCTATCAGCCTTCGGGCAACGGTTATGAAGTGAAGATCCGTGAACATATGGCGAGAATCAAAAAAGAAGCGGCAAAATCAGAATAATTCACGGAATTAGAATAATTCCGTGATCAGATATTTGTATATTTCCTGGTTTTTCCGCTGCCAGTTATCGCAGATGGCAGCGGCAGTCTCTTCCACGGGGACAGACAGAGTGATATCTACCAGGCTGATGCCTCTGTCCTTTGCCACCAGGTGAGCTTCGTATTCACCGGAAGTGGATTTGTAGTAATCTCCGAGGACGGATACTTCGTTGCGCAGTGTGAATTCATTTTCCTGAAAATAGGTATTGATCTCCTGCTTGATGGTATCACCGATGCGGTTCTCGAAGAAATTCAGGGTTTCTTTTCCCTCGTCAGTGATGGACAGATGTGTCCGGTTGCGGATTGACTGGGTGGCGATCATGCCGGCATCCGTCAGCTCATTGATGACCTGCTGTAAGGTCAGAAAATTCGTGTATTCTTTTCCGAGGATAAAGTCGCTTACCTGTGCGGTAGTGAGGGGGAAGGTAACGCGGTTCAGCATATAGAGAACGATGAGTTTGTATAGAGTAAGCGGATCTTGTAACATAATGTGAGTACAGCCTTTCTTATAGTTATGAATAGTTGTCTTTTGGAAACAGGTCACCCTGACGGATGCCCTGTTTTTTCATGCGATGGTGCAATTCGTTGAGAACACCGCGCTTGTCCATACTCCAGGTGGGAGCGATCAACAGATTTTTCGGTCCGTCACCGGTGACCCGGTGGATCACGATGTCGGGGGACAGATGGGCGAGACAGGAGATGACCAGATCGATATAGGCATCGAAAGTCAGAGCCTCGAACTTCCCTGCTAGGTAATCGTCCGCCAGATCGGTGTCTTTCAGCACATGCAAGAGCTGCAATTTGATGCCGAAAGGCTGGATCCGGTTTAGATAATCCATTGTCTGAAGCAGCTGAATATTCGTTTCCCCCGGGAGTCCCAGGATCGTGTGGACGATAAATGGAATCTGCAAAGCCTTAAGATCCGCACATGCCTGTTCAAAACAGGACAGCGGATAACCTCTGCGGATATAGCGGGCGGTATCTTCGTGGATGGTCTGAAGCCCCAATTCGATCCAGAGAAACTTGTCCGGATATTCGTCACGCAGCTTCGCCAGCAGGTCCAGTACTTCTATGCCCAGACAGTCCGGTCTCGTGGCAATGGAGATCCCACACACATCCGGATGGTCCAGGGCAGAACGATACACCTCTTCCAGATAAGGGAGAGGGGCATAGGTGTTTGTATATGCCTGAAAATAGGCAATCAGATCCTGCCCGGTTGCTTTGCTGCCGAACTTAGCCATACCTTCCGTGAGCTGTTCTGGCATTGACTTGCCTGCCATGTCCACAGCAAAATCGCCGCTACCGCCTCTGCTACAAAAGATACAACCCCGAGTGCCAAGGGTGCCGTCCCGATTGGGACAGGACATCCGGGCATTCAGGGCTATTTTATAGCATTTATGGTGAAATGTATTTTTACAATAGGAATCCAGAGAGTAGTAGGGCTTGTCGTGCCATTCTCTTTTTATGTTATCCGGATACATTAGCGGATATGACTCTTCACGGCATTGGCTACGACTTCTGCTACCTGGGGATCGAAGGCTTCCGGCATGATATTATCATCGGAGAGCTTGTCTGCAGGTACCAGCCCGGCGATGGCTTCGGCAGCGGCTAACTTCATCTCTTCAGTGATCTGGGTAGCGCGTCCTTCCAGGGCACCCTTGAAGATACCGGGGAATGCTACCACGTTGTTCACCTGATTGGGAAAATCACTGCGTCCGGTTCCAACGACACGGGCACCGGCTGCCTTTGCCACATCCGGCATGATCTCGGGAACAGGATTTGCCATGGCGAACAGGATGGAATCATGGTTCATGGAAGCTACCATCTCGGGAGTGACGATGTTAGGAGCGGAGACACCGATGAAGATGTCAGCACCCTTCAGAGCATCGGCAAGAGAACCGGTTTCGTTATTTAAGTTGGTAATCTCGGTCATTTTTTTCTGCATCCAGTTCAAGCCCTCGGTATCTTTAGAAACGATACCTACTTTATCACACATGATGATATTGGGGAAACCATAGGTCAGAAGCAGCCTGGTGATCGCCACACCGGCGCTTCCGGCACCGTTTACCACTACGCGGCAGTCTTCCTTTTTCTTACCGACTACCTTCAGGGCATTAATGACACCGGCGAGTACGACGATGGCGGTACCGTGCTGGTCATCATGGAATACAGGAATGTCCAGAATCTCCTTCAGACGTTCCTCAATTTCGAAGCAGCGGGGGGCACTGATGTCTTCCAGATTGATGCCGCCAAATCCGGGAGCCAGATAGGTCACTGCCTTGATGATCTCTTCAGTATCCTGCGTATCTAAGCAGATGGGAACGGCGTTCACATTGCCGAATTCCTTGAAGAGGACTGCCTTGCCTTCCATAACGGGCATTGCTGCATAGGGTCCGATGTTACCGAGTCCAAGAACGGCACTTCCGTCGGAGACAACGGCCACGGTATTGGCTTTCATGGTGTACTTATAAGCAGCTTCCTTATCCTGGGCAATTACCTTGCAGGGCTCCGCAACACCGGGAGTATATGCAATCGCCAGATCCTCACGGGTCTTTACCGGAGTCTTGGATACGGTTTCGAGTTTACCGTTCCATTTTTCGTGCATCAGTAACGCTTTTTCGTTGGTTGTCATGACAATACCTCTTTCTTGGATTATTTGATGCCAGGGTCCTAAGGTCTTTCACCCACTTATGAGCAAGCTCATGTGGGCTTAGACCTTTTGACCCTGGCATCATTATATTTTATACTTTTGCGAGGTGATCTTATGTTGACGAAAGACGAATTGCCGGAATGCCCTGTGGCAACCACGGTACAATTGATCGGAAGTAAATGGAAATTATTGATAATGAGAAATTTAATGATGCGCCCCTGGAGATTCAATGAGTTGAAGAAAAGTCTGGAGGGCATCAGTCAGAAGGTTCTGACCGACTCCCTCCGCTCCATGGAAGAGGACGGGCTGATCACGCGGACCGTCTACCCTGAAGTGCCGCCCCGCGTGGAATACGCGCTGAGCGACCTCGGGGAAACCATGCGTCCGATCCTGGATGCCATGCAGGAATGGGGAACGAATTATAAAAACGGAACCATATAAACAGGTACGCAGAAAATATCCTGCTCCTTGCTAATATCCTTTGTATAAACCAAATATCTGCACAAAATTCTGTCGGAAAATTTTTCCGTAAATATATCAAGTGATTTGTGAGTCTTATAACCGGAAGATTTTACTTCTATGGGAATGATCTTATTCTTTTTTGCTAACAAAAAATCAATTTCATAATTATGCTTTGATGTTTCATTCATTATAGTATGATAAAAAAGTTCATTCCCATTTACGGCAAGGCAACAAGCTACCGCATTTTCATATAAATATCCCAGGTTGACACTAAGCTTATCACTAAGCAGTTTTTCATATATTTCATTTTCTGTAAAATCTCTGTCTTTAAACATTAATGTTACAAATAATCCGGTATCACACAAAAACAGTTTAAATCTGGATAAGTCCTTAGTATTCGACATTCCGGCATTTGGATCATTAACATTGTACGACACCAATACTGTCTTAGAATCTTTTAATTCAGCAATCAACTCAAGTACTTTCTCAATCTTCTCTCCTCCCAGGACAGAATTAACCTGATACCTTGCTGCATTTTTATTTAGTTCTGCCGGAATTGCATCAAAAAGCATTGCCAGTCTTCCGGTTGCATCAATTTTGGCAAAATCGGACTCATACAAATTTAGTATATCTCTTTTTATTTCATCCACTTTTCTAAAATTATTAGTTTCTATATAAGTCTGAACTGCCTGCGGCATTCCTCCTACGAGCATATACAACCGAAACTGTCTTAATTGCTTACGATTTCCATTATCACCCAATCCAGTCTTTGCTTCATAACATTTTGCCAAGAGCGAAAAAGTAGTCTGATCCCCCACTGCCCAAAGAAATTCCTCATAATCCATAGGATACATATTAAGTCTTCTTTCCTCGCTGGGTATCAAAATATCTTTGACATTTTTCTTGATAGATATCAAAGAGCCTGTCTCAATATAATCATATCTATGATCTTCTACTAATGCTTTTATTGCCTGCCGTGCTTTAGGACATAATTGCACTTCATCAAATATAATAACGGATTTTCTTTCATGGAGATCCACTCTATACTGTAATTGAAGCTGCAAAAATAAATAATTCAAATCAGATATATCATCAAAAAGAGCTTTGACATCCGATGATGCTTTTGCGAAATCAATTAGAATATAAGATTCATATTCTTTTTTTGCAAACTCTTCTACAACCGTTGATTTTCCTATACGACGAGCACCTTCTATTAGCAATGCTGTTTTTCCATCCGACTCTTGTTTCCAGTTTAACATTTTACTATATATTTTTCGCTTAAACATTTTCTTTCTCCTTTCCGCATTTTTCTATTTTAATATTTTCCTTGTTTCCGCATTTTTTATACATAAATATTAGCATGTTTCCGCATTTTTTTCAATATATCTTGTAATAATCAGGAAAAGTAGCTATTAAATAAAAATAAGTATTCATGTATAATTTATGATATACTATTTAAAATTATCATTCTGAGAGAAAGGAATTCCGGCTATGGGAATCAGATTAATCTGCAGCGACCTCGATGGTACACTTTTACAATATGGAAAAAAAGAATTGGAAGGCGAGATCTTTGACCAGATCCGGGCACTTCATGACCAGGGGATCCTGTTCTGCCCGGCGTCTGGAAGACAGTATACCAGCCTGCGGAAGCTGTTCGCTCCTGTGGCGGATTGCTGTATTTTCTTATGTGAAAACGGTGGCGTGATCTATAAGGACGAGCAGTGTATTGCGAAAAATCCTATGCCCCGTGCCCTGGCGGAAGAGATTGCGAAGGATCTGTGGAACCGGAGTGACGGTCAGGGCGAAATCATGCTCTCCGGACAGAATACAGCTTATCTGATGGAACGTGGGCTGGGAATGCTGGACAGAATCAAATTTATCGGCAACAACTATCAGGTCATTCAGGATCTTTCCGAAATTCCGGAAGACATCGTAAAGGTCTCCGTATATCTCCACGAAGGTGTAGCGGCTTATGCTGACCGCTTCGTCCCCCGCTGGGAGCAGGCGAACTGTGCAGTGGCCGGACCTTACTGGATTGATACCACCCTTGCCAACAAAGGCATCGGTGTCACCTCTATCTGCAGGATCCTTGGTATTGACCTTACAGATGTCATGGCATTCGGTGACAATTATAACGACGTATCCATGCTGGATATCGTGGGACATCCTTATATTATGGACGGAGCTGCCGGTCCGTTGAGAGAAAAATATCCGCAGCACACTCCCCGGCCGGAAGAAGTACTGCGGACTTTCCTGAAATAATTTTATTTTCTATACCTGTGCGGATATTTTCCCAGCAATAATCTCTGTTACTTCTTCCAGCGATTTGTCTGTGGCGGAGGCTATCTGCTCTGCTGACAGACCATTCTTATATATTTTGCCCTCTTTTATTTCCTCCCAGTGCGCTTTTGTCATTACATTTGTATGACCAGTTCTTACTTCCTTCAGTAAAGGCACGGGAACATTTTCGCAGGTATGATGGTACACGAAACCGACCTTTTCCTGCACTCTTTTGGATTTTTGATTTCCCTCATAATATCCGCACCATATGGTGTTCATCCCAAGTTCTTCGAATCCATGGCGCAGAATTTCCTTTGCGGCCTCCGGCATGTACCCTTTTCCCCAAAATGGCTGTCCCAGCCAATAGCCCAGTTCACACTCGTCCTCACGGTCTGTCATATCCGTGTGGCCCTTCAATTTCAGTTCAATGGCACCGATTGCTTTCCCATTCTCTTTTTCACAGATGGCATAGCACTCCGGACCATTGAATACATTTCTGATCACATCGAGGCTTTCCTCTACGGACTTGTGGGGTGGCCATCCTGCGATAGGGCCGACTTCCGAATCTTTTGCATACTCATATAAACTCTCTGCGTCTGCCTCTGTCCATTTTCTTAATACTAATCTTTTTGTTTTCATAAATAATCATTCTCCCATATAAGTGCAACCTCAAACTTCTCTTTTTTCTTGGTCATAGACCTTTTTCGAGTATAATATTGCAATAATCGTTGCTGATAATAAATACACCAATAATAAAATTGTACTGGTTATTCCATTGGCAAATGCAGCCGTAATAATGGTCAATACTCCTGCAACAACAATACTGATGGCTCCAAAACGGTTACTTTTTCTCCATGTATTATCATTATACATACTCCAGGCCGTTCGAAACCCAACTATCGTATTTCGCTTTGCCTTTGTCATATAATTTCCTACTACAACAAAAATAATTCCACATAAGATGCAGGAAATCCTTGCAATATCAACTGTTACCTTTGAACCATTCACATTTTCCTGCACACAAGAGGAATAAAGGATACAATAATTCATAATTCCAAACATGATAGCCTGCGATAGTCCTACCACGCATAGTACCCTTGCGGAGGAATTTGCTTCCATACGTTCTTTATCCGTACTTGCTTTCACGGTCTTTTTTTCGAATGTACCAATTAAAAGGTGCCAAAAGAATGTAACACACAAAATAACTATCGGAAAAATAAAAATTCCGATTTTATGTGGTATCATATCCGGTATCACCTGTAACATCATACTTGCAACCACCACTGGTAGCACCGCAACAATCCACATGATTTTTTTCATCCCTTTGCTCCTCCAAACTGGTTAATCCATAGAATTAATTCATCAAAAACTGTCGTATTGATTTCGTAAAATATAAAGTTTTTTTCCTTATATTCGGATACTAAGTCGGCGCTTTTTAACAGTTTTAAGTGGTAAGACAAAGCAGCCGGTGTGACTTGTAATTTTTCGGCAATCTCCCCGGCATTTAATCGGCCATCTTTTAGCATTATCAGAATCTCTCTCCGTTGTTGATCCGCCAATACTTTAAAAATATTCGTTTCTTTCATAATCTTCTTACTCATTTAAAATTATCTTTAAATAGAATATAGCATACTCCTTTTTGCTTGTCCACATGTATTTAAAATATTTTTGAAATAGTTGTGTCTTACGAAACATCTTTATTCACAACACATCCAGCGCCAATGAATGTATTACTTCCGACAGAGAAAATTGTTCCCCAAACAGTAGATAAAAGTATATATAAATAGTGAACCATACATAATTGCAAAAATGCAACGAATAATATATAATATTCGTTGCAAAGGAGGCTCGGTTATATGTCAAAAAACTATATGCAGGAAATTAAAAATCGAATTTTGTCTTCCGAAGATGGCTCGGTTTTTTCCACTTCTGATTTTGCGGATATTGCTGATACCAACACGGTTCGTTCAGCATTATATCGCCTTGTTAAGGATAATATTCTCCGCAGAATTATAAATGGGATTTATGAAAAACCAAAATACAGTAAATTACTCGATGAATATGTAGCTGCTGATCCAGCTGCCGTTGCACAGGCATTAGCCCGCAGTTATCATTGGACCATCGCTCCATGTGGGAACACTGCCCTTAATTTACTTGGACTTTCCACTCAGGTAACGGCTGTCTGGTCCTATATCAGTGACGGGCCTTATAAAACCTATGAATGGAATTCTACAAAGCTTGAATTCAAACACCGGACCAATAAAGAAATTACCGGTCTGTCCTATATGACAAGTCTGATAATTCAGGCATTGAAAACCTTAGGGAAAAATAATGTAACTCCGGAAGTTATCCAGACTCTTTCAACAAAACTCTCTTTCTCAGAAAAACAGGCTTGTCTGAAAGAGGCAACGGAATCCACCGACTGGGTTTATGATACAATACGACAAATATGCGGAGGTAATACACTATGAGAAAAATTGCAGGTCTGCCAGATGATGACCGGAGAGAACTCTTCCGAAATACCGCTGATAAAATGGGCTTAAATGATGCTATTGTAGAAAAAGACTTCTGGGTATGCTTTACCCTGGATTATTTGTTTCACCGCTGTCCATGGAAGGACTCCATCACCTTTAAAGGTGGAACAAGCCTTTCAAAAGCATTTAATCTGATCAGCCGTTTTTCAGAAGACATTGATCTGATCCTTGATTGGCGCGTACTGGGCTATGGAAAACTGGAACCCTGGGAAAAACGATCCAACACAAAACAGGATGCATTTAATAAAGAAGCTAATAACCGGGCTGAGATTTTTCTTGCGGAACAGTTCTGTCCTACCATAAAAAAGGAACTGTCATTAGAACTGGGGTGTGACGCTAATATTTACATAGATGAGAATGACAAACAGACTGTTATTTTCGCTTATCCAAATCTGTTCACAAATCCTTCTACCCTACAGGTAATCCGCCTGGAAATCGGTGCATTAGCAGCCTGGACACCTGCTAAAATTGCAAGCATTGAACCGTATACAGCTGTATACTACCCAAAAATCTTTGAGCAGAAAAATACTGAAATTCTTACCGTTTCACCAGAGCGTACCTTTTGGGAAAAGGCAACAATTCTTCATCACGAAGCCAACAGACCGGAACATCTGGATATGCCACAACGATATTCCAGACATTACTATGATCTTTATAGAATGGCCCAGACCCCAGTAAAAGATGTTGCTTTCTCTCACATAGATCTTCTGAAAACAGTTGTTGATTTCAAAATGAAATTTTATCCAAGAGCATGGGCTAAATATCCGGAAGCAATTCCCGGCACCTTAAAGCTGATTCCACCGGAATACCGCTTTCCAGCCCTCATCAATGATTATGAAGCTATGAAAGATATGTTATATGGCGATATTCCAAGCTTCAATACTATTATGGAATCAGTTCACCAATTAGAGAACGAGATCAATTCTCTTTACATAATTACTTTTTATTCCTAACAAGCTTCTTGCTATCTGTGAACTGCTGAATATCCACAATATTTATACAGAATTTATTGGGAAAAATTCTGATAATCCGCAATGATGCCCAGCTTTATTTTCATTTTCAAAATACGCAGAACCGATTCGTTGAGGCGTTCCTCGGTAATCTCACCGGTTTCGACCGCCTTGATGACTGCGGGTACCTGTACTTCAAAATCGGTGCAGCACAGCATATCGTTTCCCGCCTGTACCGCCCTTACGGCAATCTCCTCATCCCCGGCGAACTGCCGTACTCCTTCCATGACCAGATCATCGGTAATGATCACGCCGTCAAACCCTAATTCATTACGCAAAATATTATGTACCGGTAGAGAAATAGATGCCGGTACCTGATCATCCATGCAGGAGACAACATTGTGGGCTACCAGCACCATATCCGCCCCTGCGTCGATGCCTGCCTGAAACGGCAGAAAATCAGAATTTACAAACCTCTCTATGGGACGTTCATCATAAGCAATCCCTGTGTGCGTGTCCGAGTTATTGCCATATCCCGGGAAATGCTTTAACACACTTCCCATCTGTTCCTGCGACATGGTCTGCACGACGGTCCGCACATATTCCGCTGTCTGTTCCGCATCCTGCCCGAAACTGCGGGCATAAATAAAGTCCTGCGGATCCTGTGATACATCGCATACCGGAGCAAAATTCAGATTAATTCCCAGGCTCTGCAGTAATTGACATTTTTCCTGTGTATCACTTCGGATCATATCCCATCCGCCCTGCGCATACAGTTCCTGCGGAGAGGCAAAAGGAGTTTCCCGCAGGTTCGCATTTTTGCTGACACGGTTTACCGTGCCGCCTTCCTCATCCACACCGATCAGCAGAGGCATTTTTGCAGCATCCTGATAGCTTTGAATGGCTGCCGTTACTTCTTCTTTTGTTTTACCGGTAAAATCCCGGGCAAATAAGATATATCCGCCGAGATGATACTGTGTCACCTTGGATGTTGCATCCGTCTCCGGACAACGGGCGATGAACATCTGTCCGACTTTTTCCTCTAAGGTCATTCCTGCCAGGAGTTCTTCTGCCCTCTGCTCTACAAGATCCACCGGTTCCGCCGGTTCACTTTCTTCCGTCTCCGATAATTCCGTAGGATCTGCACTGTTCTCTGCGCTGTTGCCGCTCACATCGGAATCCGATACACTCTGTTCCGGCATAGGTTCCGGCTGAACTTCCGGTATTATTTCCTGTGCAGACTCCTGTGTGCTTCTTAAATTCCACAATAAAAAAGACAGAATTCCAACACATATGACAGATAACACGATCACTGCGATATTCCGCACCTTTTTCATTTCGCATTTCTCCATAACCATATTATTAAGATGCCAGGGTCAAAAGGCACCGGTCTTCGGCTGATACTTCATACTCGATACATTATATACGGTAATAAACGCCTTAGGATCCAGTTCATTGATAAATTTCATTAACTTCTGGTACTCGCTTTTGTCCACAATGGTGATGATCTCGTTGTGTTTTTCAAAATTATAGGCACCGGTGGCTTCATAGATCGTAGCGCCGCTGTGCAGATCTCTTGTAATAAACTGGCGTAGTTCTTCCTCTTTTTTCGTGATAATGCAGACACGCCGCTTGATATTATTGTCAAAAATAAAATGATCCAGAATGATTCCGTTGAAATAGGTACCCAGGATACTCAGCACCACTGTCTTCTTATCATATACCAGTGCTGCGGACAGTGCCACGCACATACCGGACAGAGACATTGCCTTGCCCAGCTCCATATGGAGATATTTATTCATGATCTTCGCCACAATATCCAGTCCTCCGGAAGATGCATTCCGGTTGAACAGAATGCTGAGTCCCACGCTGACCACCAGAATATAGCACAGTACATCCAGCTCCTGACTGTCCGTCATGGAACCGAAATTCGGAAACAGCATCTCGAAAAGCCCTAAGAATACCGGCAGCATCACACTGGTATACACCGTCTTTACCCCGAACTCTTTCCCGCAGGTGACAAAGCCGATGAGCAGAAGCACCACATTCAGGATCATCGTAATAACTGACAGCGGAAGTGGTATAAAGTTAGACAGCACGATGCCGAGACCGGAAATGCTGCTGACCGACGCGTGACTTGGCACCAGGAAAAAGTAGACTGCTGCCGCTATGATGGCTACCGCCACAGTCAGGATTCCTGTCTCCTTCATAATTTCTGCATAATTTATTTTTTTCTTCATAATAACATTTTCTCCAGCGATATATTTTAATTTGTTTCTATACTTTTCTCATCTTATCACACCTCATCTTTTTTGCAAATGAAAAGCAGCAATGCTTTTTTCATTGCTGCTTTTCATTTTGTTATTGATGTTTAAAATAACAGTTGAAGTCCCATAGCTATGACCCACATATATGCACAGGTCTTTGGAATCATTAATAATCCAACCTTAGGTTTGCTCTTACTAAGTAATGTGACCGGAAGATAGCAGCCAAAAGAGATAATAATAGCCGCAACCATTCTGGTCATATGGTATCCATAGGTATTTCCTGAAATAATATACAGAATGATCACCCCTATACCGGTAATTGCAAAAACTGCATTCCTGATAATGGATAATTTGATATTTCCTTCTTCTGTACACCAGTTATTCTGCGGGAACATACAGATTACAATTCTGACTACCGAAGATATCCATATAACAGCCTCCAGGATCACCGGTATCTTTAATTCCGGGAATGTATATTTCCAGATATACATCAAAATAATATAAAATACCGTCATGGTAATAGATGATACCTGCAATCCAATTCCCAGCTGTCTCTTTATTTTATCACTGGTTCCGCGTATTGCCCGGATAATTCTGGGTACCAGATGAAAAGCATCCCCTCCACAAAGCGTCAGTGTTAATATTCCATACAGGATAAATAAAGGCTTTCCCTCTGAAAAAATGAAAAATAACATTGCTGCGATCAGATCAAAAATCAGATATGCTGCATCAAAAATTGCTTCCATTACATCCGGAATCTGTGGTTTATAATTGTTCTCTTTCATGGTTACTCCTTCTCAGCTGTTCTTCTGCGTTACAACAGATTTTGTCAAAGATATTGATACATATATGCTTTTCCTCTTCTGTTAATCCGCTTAAAACATTCTGAGCAAACTGTTTTTGTGCGTTTATTCCTGCTTTCACGATCAGCTCTGCCTTATCTAATAAGACGATCTCAATATGCTTTTTATTATCTTCACTTTGTATTTTTCTAATAAGTCCTTTGTTTTCCAAATCCTTCAATGAAGTTGATACATGAGATTTTGTTGATTTTCGGATCTTTACTATTTCAGCCGCAGTATTATGCTGTGGATTATTATGCAGGAACATGAGTATATCATATTCCATCTGTGTTAATCCGTATCGGTCACATACCTCTCCGGAAAGCAATTCATAATAGGTGGTAATTGTTTTATGCTTATCCCAGAAATACATCTTAACCTCCTTTATCGTTCTTTTTAGAACGATTATAGGGCAACTCTTCTGTATTGTCAATAACTTCTACTATTACTTTTTACTTTTAGATTTTATTCCCCAGAATATTACATTCATGAGTATTACAATCAACATCACCGCTACCAGGGATACCCAGAAGCCCATGTTGAGTCCCAACCATTCACACGTACCAAAAAGAGTCATCCATAATTCCTTCCAATTCATTTTTTCCACCTCCTAGAGTAGTTCGCCATGATAACGAACATACGCTTTCTTCAAGCTTGTTGCCAGCATCATATACAACAAAATACATGGGATCAGGTATGCAAAGTACGATACCGGTAAAGCTACAAGACCAAGTGCAGCTCCAAATGGTGTAAATGGAATTACTGTCAGAACTGCAATACCTGTCATGGTAAGTAATGTTACCGGTGCTGATGCACGGCTCTGGATAAACGGTAGCTTCGCTGTACGGATCATATGGATGACTAATGTCTGGCTCCACATAGATTCCACAAACCAGCCTGCCTGGAACATTCCAATATACCGTGCCTGCATAGCAGCAAGTTCTGCACCGCTGTAATGGGCTGCCAGATCATTAAATAAAACACCTTTCGATACAAATAACGGGCAGAATACAAAGTACATGAATATATAAGTTGTAAAATCAAAAATCGAACTTGTAGGTCCAATCCAGATCATAAAGCTACCCACACTGGAAGCATCCCATTTACGTGGTTTTGCAATAAACTCTTCATCTACGTTATCCCATGGGATTGCTGTACAGGACAGGTCATAAATCAAATTCAGGAAAATCAGATGTACACTCATCATCGGAAGGAATGGTAACAGTGCCGAAGCAGCTAATACAGAGAACATATTTCCAAAGTTAGAGGAAGCCGTCATCTTGATATATTTGATCATGTTGGCATAAGTTTTACGTCCTTCTATAATTCCCTCTTCCAGAACCATCAGATCTTTTTCCAACAAAATGATATCTGCGGATTCTTTCGCCACATCTACCGCAGTATCTACGGAGATACCGATATCAGCAGCTTTCATAGCAGCAGCATCGTTGATTCCATCACCCATGAATCCTACGGTATGACCGTTTTCTCTGAGAACTGAAACCACGCGTGCTTTCTGATCCGGTGTAAGCTTTGCAAATACCTCTGTTGTCTCTACTGCTTTTGCAAGCTGATCATCTGTCATATGATCCAGATCAGACCCCAGAAGCATGTTGCGTACTTCAAGTCCCACCTGTTTGCAGATTGTACGTGTTACCTTATCATTATCACCTGTCAGAATCTTTGTTGTTACGCCGTGTGCTTTCAACGCCCTGATTGCATCTGCAGTAGACTCCTTTGGTGGATCAAGGAATGCCAGATATCCGATCAGTACCATCTCACACTCATCTTTTATACCGAATGCACCCACTGGAGAAGGATTGCTTTTTTGTGCAATGGCAAGCACACGGAATCCTTTGTCATTCAGTTCGTCTACTGTTTTCAAAATACGCCCACGAACCTCTTCTGTAAGTGGCTGCACAGTACCATCACATTCCGCAAAAGAACAGATTGAGAGCATTTCTTCTACCGCTCCTTTTGTCACCATCTGTGTCTTTCCTTTTTTATCCTGTACTACCGTAGTCAGACGACGACGTGTAAAATCAAATGGGATCTCATCTACCTTCACATAGTTTTCTGACAGATCGAGGAGTTTTTGATCTGCCGCCTCTTCTTCCTCTGTTCTGTGAATGATTGCCTGATCCATCAGGTTCTTATAACCTGTCTGGAAGTAGCTGTTTAAGTATGCATGGCGCAGTACTCTTGTATCATCTTCCCCATTCACATTCAGATGATATTCCAGTACAACCTTATCCTGTGTCAGTGTTCCTGTTTTATCTGTACAGAGAATGTCAATGGCACCGAAATTCTGGATGGAATTCAGATTCTTAACAATCGTCTGCTTTTTGCTCATGGAAACAGCACCTTTTGCAAGACAGGTTGTTACGATCATCGGCAGCATCTCCGGAGTCAATCCGACAGCCACGGAAATACCGAACAGAAAGGCATCCAGCCAGTCTCCCTTTGTGATACCATTGATGAAAAATACCAGCGGAACCATGACCAGCATAAACCGGATCAGAACCCATGACACTGCATTCACGCCTTTGGTAAAGCTGGTTTCCACTGCTTCGCCTGCGATTGCAGATGCCATAGAACCAAACAAGGTGCGGTCTCCGGTACAGACAACCACTGCGGTTGCACTTCCAGAAATGACATTACTTCCCATAAATGCAATATTGCTGTAATCGGTGATGCTTTCTTTCTGTGCACATACCTTCGGTGTCTTTTCCACAGGTTCGCTTTCTCCTGTTAAGCTTGCCTGACTGATAAATAAGTCTTTTGCATCCAGAATACGGACATCTGCCGGGATCATATCTCCTGCTGACAAATGCACGATATCTCCTACCACCAAATCGTCCATAGGAATCTCTATTTTTTCCTGTTCTCTTCTTGTGACGGTACAGGTAGTTGTGATCATGGATAACAGTTTTTCTGCTGCATTTCCACTTCTAGATTCCTGTACAAAACGAAGCGAACCGGAGATCACAACCATGGTCAGAATGATCACAACTGTTAATGGATCAAAATCTTCCGGTGAACTTCCTAACAGAGAAAAATATGGAAAAACCATATCTGTCATAGTAGATACGACTGCCAGACAGAAAAGAATTGCTGTAAATGGATTGATAAATGCTCCTGCCAGACGTTTCGCGATGGATTGTTTCTTCTCATGCGTTACTTTATTTGATCCATATTTTGTCCGGCTCACGGATACATTTTCCGCATCCAGTCCACGAAGTGTTGTGTGCAGACTCTTCAAAACCTCCTTGATCGGATTGGTGGCCGCGTGTTCAATGCGGTGGTTCTGCTCGTCACGGATCACAGCCTGCTGTGCTGCCTGACGAACAGCCATACGATTTTCTTTCTTATTCATTGGTCTTTACCTCCTTGTTTTGCAATTATTTTTTATAATATCGATCACTTTTCTCGATATACCAAAGATCAAATCCTGCCACAATAAACCATGCGATCATAGCAGTCACAAACCAGTGATTTTCAAAGCCTGGCCATAGACCTTTCAGCAAAAAAATCAAACCGTTTAATGCAATGACTTCACCGATATTACGGCAAAGCGGCACAATTTTAATCTTATCTTTCTCTTCCTGCGTCATGTTTTTCCAGGAAGATAAATGAATATGGCCTTTTCCACATGCAAACACAAAACCGGCAATCGTGAAAATGACACCAAAAAAGATACAGGTTAAATTCATGGTTTTCTTCTCCTTTTCTAAAAACAAAATCTGTGCTGTGTATACTATACATACCGCCTCCCTTCGACTACTAAAGAATACAAAAAACGCAAGGAGAATCACATGACCAAAGTCTTGCGATTTCCTTGCGTTTTGGCAAGAATTACTTTTATACCTTATCATTAAATTTATATCCGATCCCCCAAATCGTAAGTATATACTTTGGTTCATCCGGATTCGGTTCAATCTTCTTTCGCAATTTTCGAATAAATGCCATAATATTACTGTCGTCTAAAAGATAATTTTCAGACCATACCGCCTTATAGATCTGCTCCTTTGTAAATACTTCTCCTCTGTTTTCAGCCAGGAAATACAGGATATCAAACTCCTTAGGAGTCAGGGAAACCGCTTGGTCCATCCTGGTAACGCTCCTGCTTTTCGGATTGATCACTAATTCCCCAATTTTGATCTCATCTGAAAAATTGAGAGATGCAATTTCTGAATTATTTGCAGTGCTGAGCAGCAATGAATTTATCTCGCCACTCACCATATCATAGATACCGGAAAGCAGTTCTTTCGCACTGTCACTTTCCGGTGGTTCTTTAATCAGCTTTTGAAGGAGCCATTCCTGCAGGACAGAATCCATGGAAATAACACTGATATTCTTTTTCACGATGGTTTCCCTCCTTTCAGATCAGCTCATGATATTTCTTCTGATAAACAATTTTGACTACCGTAGTCAGAAACATATAGAGTAGGACTACGACAAATAAAAACAGGAAATACCTGATTGGCAATTTCGTCAATCCAATAACACCTGCGCCTTTGGTAAAAGTAAGTGCAGTAAAAGCAATAATTCCTGCAAAGGTCGTACAAACAACCGGAATGGAAGGACTACTCTGTACAAATGGTATCTTCCTTGTCCGAAGGAAATGAAGGATCAATACCTGCGTCCACATCGATTCTAAAAACCATCCTGTCTGAAATAAAGCAACATACTGCGACTGCATCACTGGATCTACTATATTCAGATACGTTGCTCCACCACACAACACCGGACATAAAATATAATACAAAAATAAAAATGTCACAATATCAAATAATGAACTGATAGGACCAAAAAACAACATAAACCTTCCCAGTGTCTTTCCGGACCAGTCTCTTGGAGATAGTGTTTCTTCCTCATCCACATTATCCCATGGAAGGATGATACATAAAATATCATATAACAGATTTAATAATAATATCTGCAAAGATGTCATTGGTAAAAATGGTAAGAATGCACTGGCACAAACGATAGAAAATATATTGCCAAAATTGGAGCTTGCCGTGATCTTAATGTATTTGAGCATATTCGTAAATGTCTTACGCCCCTCTAAAATTCCCTGCTCCAATACGCCCAGATCCTTTTGAAGCAACACCACATCCGCAGCATCTTTCGCTGCATCTACTGCCGTATCTACTGAAATACCAACATTTGATTCACAAAGAGCCGGGATATCATTGATTCCATCTCCCAGAAAACCTACCGTATGTCCATTTTGCCTCAAAGCGGAGACAAGCCGTACTTTCTGTCCGGGTGTGAGTTCAGCGAAAACATGAATATTTTCTACTGCTTTGCCAAGTTCATCGTCCGTCATCTGATCTAACTCGACACCAGTCAATATGCTTTCAGAAGAGATTCCAACCCGTCGACAAATAGAAGCTGCCACATCAGCCTGATCACCTGTTAATATTTTCGGTGTCACCTTCAGCCTTTTCAGCGCCTCCACAGATGTCTTAGCTGTTTTTTTCGGAGCATCAAAGAATGCAAGATATCCCATCAGGATCATATTATTTTCGTCTGTTGGTATGATCTGATCCTGTTTCTCAATCTCTTTCCGTGCAACAGCAATTACTTTCATTCCATCCTGCTGCATCTCATCCACCACGGAATCCACACTCTGCATCCCTCCTTTTTCCATCGGAAGGATTTCGCCGCGAAATTCCACATGACTACACCGGGACACAATCTGGGAAATATTACCCTTCATAATAAGCTGGCAATTTCCATTTTTATCTGTCACCAGTGTACTAACAAATTTTCGGGTATAATCAAATGGTATTTCATCCTCTTTCTGATACTGCTTGAGAAGATCAGCAAAATGCTGTTCATGCCCAGGCATCGTCTGACAGGCAAGGATTGCATTATCAATTGGATTACATACACCGGAATGATAAGCACTATTTAAAAAAGCAAAATCCAATACCTTATCGCTTTCGTTTCCCAGCACATCCATATAGTATTCCAATAGGATACTTTCATTGGTCAGTGTTCCTGTTTTATCCATGCAGAGCACATCCATGCTGCCAAACCCTTGCATTGCATTAATGTCTTTAATGATTGTCTGCTTTTTACTCATACTCAGACTGCCCCTTGCAAGGCAGGCTGTGATTACCATCGGTAGCATTTCCGGCATCAAGCCAACTGCAACAGACAGAGCAAACGCAAAGGATTCCAGCCACCTACCACCGGTAATCTTCAAAAGTATAAATACAATAGGAATTAATACCGCAATAAAACGAAGCATGACCCAGGCAATAGAGTTGGCTCCTTTTTGAAAAGACTGTTTTTCATCTGGTTCTTCTTTCGTAAAACTGCCATATAGTGTGTCTTTTCCGACTGCAAGCACAATACCCTCACCTTTTCCACTGATGACCGTTGTTGCCATAAATGCAAGGTTTTCAAGCTGAGTCAAGGATTCCGAATTACTGTAACTCAGTGCCTGTGCATTTTTTTCCAGAATCGCACTTTCGCCCGTGATTGCTGCCTGGGAGAGAAATAGATCACTTACTTTGGTGAGTCTCAGATCCGCAGGAATGCGATCACCTGCCGAGAGCAGAACAATATCTCCAACTACAAGTTCCTCCGCTGAAATCTCTTTCACTTCTCCCGCACGCCGTACGGTAATGCTTTCATGTATCAGCCGGTTTAGTTGTTTTGATGCATTCTTTGCACGAAGTTCCTGAACCAGACGGATTGTTCCGCTAATCAAAATCATTGAAAAAATGATAACCGCAGTCGTTGCATTTCTGGCAAAATTCGATACAAGAACTACATCTGTAACAAGTGAGATTATCCCCAGCACAAAAAGAATGATATTAAATGGATTGATAAATGCGCGCCGCAGCCGTCTCAGCATAGTATCATTTTTTTGCCCGGGAAAACGGTTTATGCCATACTTTTCCCGCATTATTTCTACCTGCTCTGATGACAATCCTTCCTGTGATGCTCCCAGCTCCTGATATATTTGTGATACTTCACGATAAGCGTATTTTTTTATACAACAATCGATCAGTGTAGGTTTCGGCATGTAAGTTTGTCTCCTTTCCCAATTCAGATAGTTTTATTTTAACATTATCTGATAAAAACTCCATGCCTGGATTCTTGCTTTTTTCTTGCGATTTTAAATGTCATATTTTTTATAGTACTATTACAGCGGCATCAAGTCCCTCTATTTTTCCATCAAAGGGATTCTCTCTAAGTAAATCATATTTTTGCGCATACTCATTAAACATTCTTGCGCTGCTGCTGCAGTTGAAGATCAAAGCGAGTGTCTCTTCTCCATTTTTTCTGGTCAGGACGATCGTCTCTTCCTCGTCCCTTGCAGCTATTTCAATTGGTTCACCCTCTACGATACATGCATGGTTTTTTCGCACCTTCAGCAGCTGCTTATACCATTCAAACATCTCTTTATCCTGGTATTCTTCATCCCAGTACATCCCACGTCTGCAATCCGGATCATTTGCTCCGGGCATCGCAAATTCATCTCCGTAATAAATCATAGGCATTCCCGGTAATAACAATTGAAAAGCTGCTGCCAAATGCTGCTTTTTCTTATTATCATTACATAGATGTAAGAATCTTGCTGTATCATGGCTGTCGATCAGATTCCACATTAGAGGATAGCATTTTTTGTTTAAGCGTCCCTTCAAATATCCAAGATTCTGTATAAACTGGCTGACATTGATTTTTTCATCTGCAAGCAGATCTATGAGATTCAGGTAAAATGGATAATTCATGACCGTATCCCATTCATCTCCCTCAAGAAAATCTCCTGCATAATGCCAGATTTCTCCAATGATCAGCAGATCCTTTTTTACTGTCTTAACAGCCTTTCTAAATCGCTTCCAGAAGAAATGGCTGATTTCGTCACCTACATCCATTCTCCATCCATCGATATCGCATTCCTTAATCCAATAACATGCAACATCTGTAACGAATTTTTCAACCTCCGGATTTTTCAGATTTAACTTTGGCATTCCATCATAATAACCAAAACATTTGAAGTTAGGAGCTTCTCCTTTTTCACCCTTCAGCGGAAATCTCTCGATAAAATACCAATCCAGATATCTGGATTCTTCTTCTTTTTCCATGATATCCTTAAATGCAAAAAAATCTCTTCCTGTATGGTTGAATACCGCATCCATCACTACTTTCATTCCACACTCATGCGCTTTTTGCACCAGTTCCTTAAGATCCTCTGTTGTTCCGAAGGAAGGATCGATCTGATAATAATCAGTGGTATCATATTTATGGCAGGAATCCGATTTAAAAATAGGTGTTAAATACACAACATCTATTCCCAGCTTCTGAATATAATCCAAATGATCAATAATTCCTCTGAGATCACCATGCAGATTATCCTTAGATGTAATGGGTGCTTTATACCACAGTTCCTTGTCTATTGGCTGTGACGCTGCAAAGCGAGATGGAAAAATCTGGTACACGACCTTGTTTGCTGCCCACTCCGGCACCTCAAACATTTCTTCCTCGCGAAGGTTTTGCGGACAATCGAACATTCTGTCCCTGTTTGTAATGCATTCCCGGCTAAACTCATAGTTGCCGTAATATACCTTTTCTCCTCGCATATCCGTAAATTCAAAATAATAGCGCAGACATATCAAATGCATCTGAAGCTGTGCCTCATAATAGTCATGAAACTGTGATGTTGCAACCTTCTTCATCGGAATCGTCTTTCGCGTATCCTTCCATTCCAATGGTATGTACTTGTCCTCATAATGGAGAATGATCTCTTTTATATCATCTTTTTTTACCTGCACACGTATCACGAATAAATCCTTATCGATTGCATAGCAGAATCTTTTATCCATATCATGAAGAATTGCCGAATATTCCATAATTTTTTCCTTTCTATAGCTCGAAAAAAGCGTTTTTTCCTTCTTGATTATAATTCCTTTTTATTATGCTTCACAAGTCCCAAAACGATAAAAAAGTCGCCATTTCTGCCTGTTCCATTGGGGCAACGGAGGATTTCATTGCGCAATCTCCTTCTGAAATTTATGTCCATAACTGTCGAAATTCATAAAAATATAGATTTTGTCAGTTATATCTTATGATTTCAGGAATATGTCATTGAGTTTCACCTATAAATATGTTACACTGTGTTCAGCCACAGGCAAGGAGGCTTATGATCATGATTAAACGTGAAATGTATATGAAGCGCATCCGACCGTTTATCGGAACGGAGCTGATAAAGGTCATGACCGGTATTCGCCGGTGCGGTAAATCGGTCATGCTGGAGCTTATAAAAGAGGAACTTGTGAAGTCAGGTATCAGCTCTTCTCAGTTCATCTCTATCAACTTTGAGGATTTGAACTTCTCTCATTTGCAGACCGCAAAGTCACTGCATGATGAGATTACTAAGAGAGCCGCAGAGATCAACGGCAAGGTCTATCTTTTTTTTGATGAGATTCAGGAGGTAAAAGACTGGGAGAAGTGTATCAATTCCCTCCGTGTATCCCTTGACTGCGACATCTATATCACCGGTTCAAACGCAAAACTTCTGTCCGGTGAGCTTTCCACCTATCTCGGTGGACGCTTTGTGGAGTTCGTTATTTATCCATTCTCCTTCGCAGAATTTCTGGAACTGTACCGTCCCATCGCACCGGATGAGCCGATGCAGAAATGCTTTCAGAAGTATCTATTATCCGGCGGTATGCCGTACCTTGCCAACATCCGCTACGAGGATGCTCCTTCCAGACTCTACCTTCATGACCTGTTCAACTCTGTCCAGCTCAAGGACATTGTGAAGCGGAACAAGATCCGTGATGTGGACTTGCTGGAACGCATCATCGCTTATGTGATTGCAAATGTGGGCACGACCTTCTCCGCAACTTCTCTGGCGAAGTTCCTCAAAAACGAGAAGCGAACCGTTGCACCGGAGACCATCCTGAACTACATCAAATACTGCTGCGACGCATATTTATTCTATCAGGTCAAGCGTGAGGACCTGCAGGGAAAGCAGATCCTTGCCTCCAATGAGAAGTATTACATTGCCGACCACGGCATCCGGGAGGCTGTTTTCGGCGGCAATATGCGTGACATCAACCTCATTTTGGAGAACATCGTGTATCTGGAACTACTGCGCCGGAACTACAAAGTGACAGTCGGTAGAACCGGAGACAAGGAGATCGACTTTGTATGTGATAAGAGTGGAGAAAAACTGTATGTTCAGGTTGCCTATCTGCTGGCATCCAATGAGACCGTTGCCCGTGAGTTCGGCGCGTATGACAATATCCGCGATAACTACCCGAAATATGTCGTCTCTCTGGATGAGTTCGACATGAGCAGAAACGGAATCAAGCACCGCAATATCTGCGATTTCCTGTTGGCAGAGGAATGGAATTAAAATGAAATCAGCTTTTCTGTCAATAACATTTCCTCCTTTTCCCTGAACGAAAAAAATCGCCCAGATTAAATTTTTTAATCTAATCTGAGCGATACTTCGTCAGTCCTGTTTGATCCATCTTGATTACAAATCTTCTTATACTCACTGACGCTTATTCCCATCCAGATACTAAATGCTCTCAGGAATCCTCTTCCGTCAGTTTCTGTTAATTCCACAAACAGGAAGTTGCCGTAGCTATTGGTATAACTAATCATGCCACAACTTTAAATTTTTTCTTAATTTGTGGCGTTATGATAAATTAATATCCTTCTTACCCAAAAGAAAATCAACAATATTGATATGTGCAATTCCATCTCTTGAATAATCAAATCGATCTAATGAAAACACATATTTCGGTGATGCATCACTAATTGGCTTAAAAGCACCAAACTCTCTTTCAATCGTTTCCTTGCCAGCCAAATAATATGCCACCTGAATAAAACATTTCTTTCTTCCATTTATTGCAACAAAATCAATTTCACCCTTATATGTTTTTCCAGTAAAGACTTCATAATCTCTTGCTTTTAGCTCGTTATAAATTATATTTTCAAGAAAAAAGGTATCCTCAAAATTTACTAAGTTTGTATTTATCATGCGAAAACCAGTATCTACCGCATATTGCTTCTCTATATACGACATTGCCTGTTTTCCTACAATATTAAATCTTTTTACACGATCAATTAGACAAGCCTTTTCCATTTTATCAAGATATCTGTATATCGTCTTTTTATCCAAAGTATCTGCATTTTGATGTATAAAATAGTTCTCTATGTTTTTACTGGAAAAATCCTTTCCTGCATTTGCCATAATATATGTTGCTACTCTTTCAAAGTTTTGTCTATTAACCTTTGATCTGTCAGTAATAATATCCTTGTCTAAGATACCTTCATATGTCTGCTCCAAATATCTCTTAATATCACTTTCTTTTGTAAACGAAAAACGCAAAGGGAAGCCACCCCAATTGATATAATCAATCATAAACTCATCCGGAGACATATTTCTTCCTATAGCTGTAGCATATTCGTAGCTTTCGGCAAAGGAAAATGGCATTATTCTAAATTCAACACATCTTCCAACCAACAATGTTGCCATCTTGCCGGATAGCAATTTCGAATTACTTCCAGTAATAAAAATTGAGCAATTTAATGTTGCCCGAAAGGAAGCTAAAACCTTTTCAAAGCTCCTGACATGCTGAATCTCATCTAAAAAAATCAAGTATTTGTCATGATCCTTGATTTGCTCATTCACATAGGAATTAAGTTTTTCTGCAGTTCTTATTTTTTCAAATTGCAAATCTTCAAAATTAATGGTAATAATATGCGCTCTATCAAACCCATTTTCAATAAATTCTTCTTTAATCTGCTCTAACAATATAGATTTTCCACATCTTCTAACACCTGTCAGAACCTTAATTAAATCCACATCATAAAATGGTCTTATTTTGCTTAGATATCTTTCACGCTTTATATACATAACATCATCTCCAAATCAAAATATATATTTATTATGCCACAAATCAAGATTTTTTCAAGATTTGTGGCACATATTTAGAAAATTTCAATTTCAATTTCTACCACTTTTTCATCCGTAACTCGTTCGTCTGTTTTTTCTGCCATAGGCATTCTCTCCTTTTCCCTGAACTCACTCGCGTTGCACGCTCGTTGTCGCGGCATTCGGTGCTCGTAAGCACCTATAAATAAAAAAAAGCAACAATGAATTGTGGTCATCATTGTTGCAAAATTTGACTGTTCCCAGGGGGAATCGAACCCTCAACTAGTGCTTAGGAGGCGCTTGTTATATCCATTTAACTATAGGAACATATGCACAATTGTTAGTATACCGAAATTATTGTTATTTTGCAACATTATTCCTCAGGAAAATTGATATATCCCTGCAGCCAGATGGATCCCTTAAAACGACGTCCCACCTGAGGTTCACCGTAGAGGTCTTTTTCGTTAATGCACACATCAAAAGTCAATTCATTGCACAGAATCGTAAGAATATATACCTTTTCTCCGGTGATATCATTGGTCACCAGGCGAAACTCTGTAATCTCTCCCAGTACGGAGTACTGGTCGCACTCTACACCGTAAGGCATAAAATAGGTGTCCACCAGACTGAAAATATCGTTCTTCTGTATCTTCCGAGAGATGGTGGTATACATATCCATATCTTCAAGTGTCAATGTCTCAATGGCATCTTCGTCTCCCTGTCTGGCAGCGGCCAGGAGTTTATTACGATTGGCAGAATCTTTTTTCACCCGCAGGACCTGTTCTTCATCCTTTTTTATAGGTAGAAGAATACTGCCCTTCAGAGACAATCCGGATAAGGTAAGTGTAGTACCGCGGATTGGTAATTTTCCGGTGCTTTGTGCCTTGATATAGGGAATACGATTCCGCAGATAAAAAATCAGGGAGATTCCCACCTTGATATCATCGCAGATACCGGCATAGGAATCTTTATCCGCATGTCGTTCCACAGAGACATCTTCATACGAAGTAATGCCGCTTCCCGTCAGATACGGAAAATAGTATTCGTAGATAAACTTATCGTTATCATCAAATTCTCCACAGACAGCCACACCAAAGGTACCGGATTCTGCGGTACCCTTAGTGTGTGTGTGATTTTTGCTGAATTCTCCAAGGAGGATACCCTCCTGATTCATGGTATATGCACGATGATCGGAATTCATGATCACGTCTGTCAGTAATTCTTTTAATTTCTTTCGGTCCGTATATTCACTGAATCCGATGGCTCTCATATATTTATGCAAAAAATCACCTTCTTTCCATCTGTGTCGTCTATTATAGATGCATTTTTTATGCTTCGCATAGGTGAGCTATTTTATCATTTCTTAGGCAGTACTTTCTCCTTACCACCCATGTAAGGACGCAGAGCTACGGGAATGTTCACGCTGCCATCCTCATTTACATTATTCTCCAGGAATGCGATCAATCCTCTGGGAGAAGCCAGTACGGTATTGTTCAATGTGTGTACCAGATAAGTTCCATTTTCACCCTTGGTACGGATACCCAGACGTCTTGCCTGTGCATCACCCAGGGTAGAACAGGAACCAACTTCGAAGTACTTCTTCTGTCTGGGGCTCCATGCTTCTACGTCACAGGATTTTACTTTCAGATCTGCCAGATCACCACTACAACACTCCAGGGTACGAACGGGTACATCCAGACTGCGGAAGAATTCTACGGTGTAGGACCACATCTTGTTATACCAATCCATGGAATCCTCAGGCTTACACAGAACTACCATCTCCTGCTTCTCGAACTGGTGTACACGGTATACACCTCTCTCCTCGATGCCGTGGGAACCTACTTCCTTACGGAAGCAAGGGGAATAAGAAGTCATGGTAATGGGCAGGCTCTTCTCTTCTACGATCTGTCCTTTAAATTTACCGATCATGGAATGCTCAGAGGTACCTATCAGGTACAGATCCTCTCCTTCAATCTTATACATCATAGCTTCCATTTCTGCGAAGCTCATAACGCCGTTTACTACGCTGCTGCGGATCATGAAAGGAGGAATGCAATAAGTAAATCCCTTATCGATCATGAAGTCTCTTGCATAGCTGATCATTGCAGAATGGATTCTTGCTGCATCACCCATCAGATAATAGAAACCATTACCGCTGGTACGTCCTGCGCTCTCCTTGTCCAGACCGTTCAGACGATCCAGGATATCTGCATGATAAGGAACCTCAAAATCAGGAACTACGGGCTCGCCGAATTTCTCGATCTCTACGTTCTGGCTGTCGTCCTTACCGATAGGCACAGATTCATCAATGATATTGGGAATGACCATCATGATCTTGGTGATCTTCTCCTGCAGTTCGGTCTCGGAAGCTTCCAGTTCAGTCAGACGCTTTGCACCGGCAGCTACTTCTGCTTTCTTGGCTTCTGCCTCTTCCTTTTTGCCCTGACCCATCAGTGCACCGATTTCTTTGGAAATACGGTTTCTGGAAGCACGCAGATCATCTGCTTCCTGCTTTGCCTTTCTGCTCTCGGCATCCAGTGCGATCACCTCATCTACCAGGGAGAGCTTTTCATCCTGGAATTTTTTGCGGATGTTCTCTTTGACCACCTCGGGATTTTCTCTTAAAAATTTAATGTCTATCATGACTTCCTCCATTCTGCCATTCTGATCTGAACAGCATTATTCTAATCCTTTTTCAATATACACATTCAGTACTTTCACAAGATCCAGTATCTTCTCTTCTTTTAATTTCTGTCCGTTTTTATCCCGGATAATCCGGATTACAGGACGATCCTGAAAATCTTTGTTCTGCGATACTACGATTGCTTCTTCTCCGTCACTGGTAAGCACATGGCTTCCGGCGGGGTAGACTGCAGTAAAACTTAAAAACGCGTCTACTATTTTACCATTATATTTCACATTTTTAAAGCTTTTTAAATATTCTACCGCTTCATATACTCTGCTGCGTCTCTGAGCAATACCACAGATCATCTCATCAAAAGCATCACACACCATTACGATCTGGCAAGAGAAAGGAATCTCCGCTTCTTTCAATTTGAGAGGAAAACCAGATCCATCCAGTCTCTCATGATGATACAGAATGATCTTCTTCACCTCATCAGAGATCCAGTCCTCATCCTTGACGGAAGTATATCCGTAGACCGGATGCTTCTTATACTCAGCCAGTGCTTCCGGCTTCATATCCTCCATGGATTTACCTTCGTAATCCAAAGTCGTATATCTGAGTCCGATATCATGTAACAGGCAGCCTACACCGATATCATGAATCACACTTTTATCTACCTTCAGTCGAAGCGCTGTCAGAATTGCCATGGAACTTAAGCTGATGGAATGCTCATAGATATCTGCACTTCTCTCCCGGATGTCAAATACTTTTTCTATGACTTCTTTTTCATCCAGTATATTCGTAATAATCTCATCTGCCGCCTGGGTCAGTCCCTGCAGTTCTTTATTATTCTGATAAGTGTGTCTCTCGAGAATACTTTTTACTTTACTTTTTATCGTTTTCTCTATATCATTTTTTAGTATTGCTATTTCATTTTCCTGGTCTTCTTTTACATAGACCTCCAGGATACCCATTTCTTCTATTTTAGAAATATACTCTTTTTTTAATACTACGCCTTCCGGAAGAATGATCTGATAATCCCAAGTCATCAATGACTGTGCAAGAATTTCGTTTCCGGTCAGCTCGCTCAGCTTCATTCTCTTCATATGCTACTTCCTCTTTTATTCCCCCATTGCTATGGAAAGTGCTTCTGCTTCCTCAGATCCCAGATCGATCGCACACTGTCCGAGTTTGATCTCCTTGGTGTAAGAATAACAACCCTCAGAACTATGAACGGAATTAATAATAAATCCATTATTATTTTCATCCAGCAGTGCCAGAGAAAAACTCAACTGTCCGCCCATCTGGTTAAATGCATCGTATTTTACCAGACCCATTTTCTGATAAGCGGATTCCATATTCTTATATAAAGTACGAATATCCTTTTTATTTTTCTCTGTATTTGCCTTGAGGAATTTATTGTCTTCATACAGACCTGCAATATCCTGTTCCAGACTGGTACCGTCTTTACCGGTGAGAAATTTATCCAGTCTCTTTTTTAATTTACTCGTCTTCCGGATCTGCACGATCAACAGAATCAGAAAAATGAGTAACAGCAGGACTGCCACTGCCATTCCGATCAAAAGGTATCCTAAGTCAAATCCACCCAGACCGATCTGATTTAAAAAAGTACTATCTGTCATAATACTCTCCTTTGTATCTCTTCTCTTTACTTGTCTCTCTTATTTATTCAGTACATCCAGGAGTCTGTCCAAATCTTCATGATTATAAAATTCAATTTCGATCTTACCGGATCCTTCTCCCTTAGATGTAACGATTACTTTTCTGCCAAGCTTTTGTTTCAGTTTTTCTTCAATATCCTGGTAGATCACCTGCATTGTTTTATCATCTACTTTTTTGGGCTTTGCAGGTTTATGTAAATTTTTTACCAGTTTCTCTACATCACGTACGCTTAGCTTTTCATCAAAAATACGCTGTGCCAGATTATACTGTTCTTCCGGATTTTCCACAGCCAGTAATGCTCTCGCATGTCCGGTACTGATCATCTCATCTACCACCATGCGCTGTACTTCTTCGTTCAGTTTCAGAAGTCGGATAGAGTTGGTAACCGCTGCACGGCTCTTGGATACTCTCTCTGCCACTTCATCCTGCTTCAGATGAAACTCTGTTAAGAGTCTCTTATATGCCTGTGCTTCTTCAATCGGATTCAGATCTTCACGCTGGATATTCTCAATCAGGGAAATCTCCACGATCTCCTGTTCCGTATAATTACGGATGATAACCGGAACTTCCTTCAGACCTGCCAGCTTTGCTGCACGCCATCTTCTCTCACCGGCAATGATTTCGTAATAATCTTTGCGGTCCTGTACCAAAATCGGCTGCAACAGACCAAACTGCTTAATAGAATCTGCCAGCTCCTGCAGAGCATCCTCATCAAAATTTTTACGAGGCTGTTCTCTGTTAGGCTCTACCTTTGTGATCTTCACAAGGGTCTGCGGTTCTTTTTCCTCTGTTGTCTCTGTCTTTGATTTTACTGTTGTTTCTTTTTTTGTCTTTGTCTCCCCTAATGCATTAGGTATCAGAGAATCCAGACCTTTTCCCAATCCTCTCGCTGCCATACCGTTCTTCTCCTATACTTTCTTACTTGTTTTTAATTACTTCTTCTGCAAGCTGCATGTAAGCTTCTGCTCCGGCAGATTTTGGATCATACATATTAATGGGCATGCCATAACTGGGAGCTTCTGCCAATCTGATATTTCGGGGAATTAATGTATTATACACCTTTTGATTCAGATTTTGTTTTACATTTTCTACCACCTGCATAGACAGATTGGTACGGGAATCATACATAGTGAAAACAACACCATCAATTCTAAGATTCGAATTCAATCTCTCTTTTACCAAATTAATGGTGTGAATCAACTGACTCAATCCTTCCAGCGCATAATATTCGCACTGAATGGGAACCAGCACACTGTCTGCGGTAGTCATGGAATTAATCGTCAACATATTCAGAGAAGGAGGACAATCAATGATAATATAATCATAATCATCCTTAACATAATCCACTTCGTTCTTTAATATAAATTCCTTCTTATCTACTCCGATCAGTTCAATCTCAGCAGCTGCCAGATTTACATTGGAAGGAACTACCGATACATTTTTTATAATATCTGAAATAATACAATCCCTGATGGAACACTCTCCCAGGATCAGTTCATAAATTGTATTTTCCAATTCATTTTTTTCAATACCAAATCCACTGGTAGTATTTCCCTGTGGATCTGTGTCGATTACTAATACTTTTTTACCTTTTGCAGCCAGAGATGCAGACAAATTAATGGACGTAGTCGTCTTACCTACGCCACCCTTCTGGTTTGCTATTGCAATAATTCTACCCATACTTTTTTTCACCATGTCTTTCTTATTAATTTATCCGTGCAAACCTCTGGACTGTCTGTCCATATCTTCTACTACAATATCATAGATTTCTCCGAGAGAAGCACAATACTCCAGAACCTTCCAGGGCTCATTGGTATGAAAATGAATCTTGATCAACTCTTCATCTCCTACTGCCAGCAGACAATCACCTTTGAAATGTTCTGTAATGTAATCATTAATTTCATCTTCATCCAGATTGGTACCTTCAATTAATAATTGTGTATCATATTTGAACTCTAACATTATGAAATCCTCCATTCTGTAAATGTGAAACCACTTTATAATAATAGCATGAGCATTTCTATGTTACAAGGTAAAAATGCTACAAAAAATTGATACTTTATACTTATTTATAGGACGAATACTAGATGTTGTGGCTATGTATTTGTTGTTTTTTTCATAACTATCATGTTTCACATTTCTTTCATAAAATGTTTCACAAATTTAGCCACTATATCTTGGGTAGTAATGTTTCACGTGAAACATTATGTAGTATGATTTTCTTATAGATACATAGAATGTTTCACGTGAAACATTCTATGTAATTAACCCCTATATCTAGTGAACTAATTAATTAAAAAGGATATCTATGTAACTTGTTTTGTTCTACTTTCTATGCTAGGATAAAAAAGCTAGGGTTCAATGTGCCAGCAGCACATATTTACGCGGATCGAAGTGGAACAAAAAAACGAGAGTGTGCAGCAAGGACCAATCCGTAGGCATTAAATTCAAAAAAAAACATATAATAAAGAGGTATATTACAATGGCTATTGATAAAGTAAGAGAATATTTCAAAACCTATCAGATGGATGATCATATTTTGGAATTTGAAGTATCTAGCGCAACTGTAGAATTAGCAGCGGAAGCTTTACACTGTGAAGGAAAACGTATTGCCAAGACAATGTCCTTCTTAGTTGGCGATCAACCGATATTAATAGTAACTGCCGGGGATACAAAAATCGATAATGCAAAATACAAACACTTTTTTGGAACAAAAGCAAAAATGATTCCGGGGGATGAAGTAGAAAATATTATTGGTCATTCCATTGGCGGTGTATGTCCGTTTGCAATTAATGATAATGTGAAAGTATACTTAGACAAATCTTTGAAAAGATTTGAAACTGTATTTCCGGCTGCAGGAAGCTCTAACAGTGCAATTGAATTAACAATCCCTGAATTAGAAAAATACTCAAACTTCCTGCAGTGGGTAGATGTCTGCAAAGGTTGGCAGGACTCTAATATAATTTGATCAGATTATTTTTGATAGCAAACACAGCTGCCTGTGTTCGATCGGAAACATCAATTTTTTTAAAGATATTAGATATATGATTTTTTACTGTTCTCTCACTGATATTCAGAGAAGTTGCAATCTCCTTATTGAACAATCCGTTGGCGACTTCAATAAGTACCTCCAACTCTCTCTTCGTCAGACTGTTGATTTTTTCTTTGTCAATATCTCTGGATACCAGTCGGCTGTTCAATGCCGGTACCAGACTGGGCTGAATATAAGTTTCTCCCTGCATAATACAATTAATGGCATTTTTCAATTCTGCAGATTCTGCATCTTTCATAATATAACCATCTACACCTATGTCTACAGCCTTCAAAAGATATTCCACTTCATTATGTACTGTCAGTACCAATACTTTAACAGAGATATTTTTCTTCTTAATCTCCTGCAGCACTTCTATTCCGTTCATAACAGGCATATTAATATCCAAAAGCAGTATATCTGGATGAACAGAAAGTAACTGCTCCATACATTCTACACCATTATTAGCTTCGGCGATTACAGAAATTGTACCGTCAAATTCCAGTAATTGACGTATTTCTTCTCTCATTAGAACATGATCATCTGCTAACATAACTTTTATACTCATATATATCCTCTCTTACTTGTGTATACTATGCTTTATACTGGCTGTCCTTTTTTCAGCTAAAATGTAAATCTAAAGGAATTTTAATATCTATCGTAGTTCCCTGACCAATCACAGAGCTGATATGAATTGTACCGTTCATCAGAACGACAGCCTCTTGAATCAGTGATAATCCAAAATGACTGTTTGCTTTATCTTCCGCTTCTTCCATGGTAAATCCCTTACCATTATCTTGTATTAAAATCTCATATTGCTGCTCCGTTTTTTTACAATGGAATAATATCTTGGTAGCCTGTGAATGTTTTTTAATATTCAACAGACATTCCTGAACTACACGATATAAGGTAATACAAAAATAATCATCTGTTTCACATGAAACATCATCGATTTCCACATCCATTATGTAGTCTCTGTCAGCATTCAAAAATTCCAATAATCTTTCAAAGGAAGCCTTTAATCCCAGATCGTCAAATGTCATAGGACGCAGATTAAATATAGTATTTCTGATATCTTCAATGACATTATGCAATCCTTTACTCACAGAATTCAATTCCATCTTTGCTCTGGCAGGATCCTTATCAATATATAAGGAAGCCAGTTCAATCTTATGAACGAAGTGGGCAATATTTTGCAAGGAAGTATCATGAAGCTCAGAAACAATTCTTTTTCTCTCCGTCTCCAAGATCTCAATCATTTTCTTACCATTTTCTGTATTGTAACTACACTCATTCTGTTGTACATTCTTATCAGTGTTCATATATCACCTTGTAGAACATATGTTCTATATTGAAGTATTTCATTACTTTTATTATATGATGCCAGGGTCAAAAGGTCTAATCCCACATGAGCTTGCTCATAGATGGGTGAAAGACCTTAGGACCATCCCCAATATATTCTATTCGTTTTATGACAAAGGCTCTTTGGATGGCAATCCCGCTTTTCTGGGATATTTTGCAGGTGTTGACTTTTCCTTTGTAATAATAAACAGATTCCGATAAATATCCGAATCGGGAAGTGTAAATTCTACCTGTCCGTCCATTTTTCCACCAAGTATTTTCACAGCATGCTGTGCGGCATTCATCTCTTCCGTTATTTTTTCAGATTTATAAGAGATAAATTTCCCGCCGACCTTTACAAAAGGAAGGCAATATTCTGATAATGTGGAAAGATTTGCCACTGCTCTGGATACACAGAGATCATATTTTTCTCTGCATTTTCCCGGCTTGGCATAATCCTCCGCACGACCATGAATTGTCTCTACACCGGTAAGTCCTAAAGCAGAGATCACTTCATTTAAAAAGTTGATTCTCTTATTCAGGGAATCCAGTAAGGTAACCTGAAGATTCGGAAATGCAATCTTCAGTGCAAGTCCCGGAAATCCGGCACCGGTTCCTACATCTATCACTGTTTTTTTCTGTGACACATCGTAAGCTTTGCAGAGAGAAATGCTATCTACAAAATGTTTCTTCATTACTTCATCATACTCGGTAATTGCGGTAAGATTCATTACCTCGTTCCACTCCACCAGCAACTCAAAGTATTTTAGAAATTGCCGGATCTGTTCATCACTTATAGTTACGCCCAGTGCCTTACAGTCTTTTTCAAATTGTTCTGTATTATATTCTGCCATGCATTCCTCCGGAGTTCACATTTACTATGATTTTTTTTCATTATAATGTTCCAGGTAAACTAACAATACCGAAATATCTGCCGGAGATACTCCGGAGATACGGGATGCCTGTCCTACGGAAATTGGGCGGAATTCCTTCAGTTTCTGTCTGGCTTCCAGTCGAAGGGAAGGAACTTCATCGTAATCCAGATTTTCCGGAATTATTTTTTTCTCCATCTTGCGATACTGTTCTACCTGACGTTTCTGTCGTATAATATATCCTTCGTATTTAATCTCAATTTCTACCTGTTCCACTACATCGCGAGGAAGCGATTTTCGTTCCTTATCAATAGGAGCCAGTGCAGCATATCCAAGCTCTGGTCTGCAGATCAGTTCTGCCAGAGTGGCTGCCGTTTTTAAAGTAGAACTTCCGCTCTCTTCCAGAAACTGCTGGATTTCTTTATTAGCACCTACTGAAGTATTTTTCAGTCTCTGAATTTCCTGATCGATAAGTTCTTCTTTTTCAACCAAAGCGTCATACTCCTGCTGTGAGATCAGACCGATTTCATAGCCTTTCTTACGAAGACGCAGATCTGCATTATCCTGACGAAGTAACAGACGATACTCCGCTCTGGAGGTCATCATACGATAAGGCTCTCTGTTATCTTTGGTCACCAGATCATCAATCAATACTCCTATATAGCTTTCGGAACGATCCAGGATCAGAGGATCTCTGTGCAAAACAGACATTGCCGCATTGATACCGGCAATCAACCCCTGGGAAGCAGCTTCTTCATATCCGCTGCTTCCGTTAAACTGTCCGCCACTGAACAGTCCACTTACATTTTTGAACTCCAGGGAAGGATTCAATTGTTTTGCATTAATACAGTCATATTCAATAGCATAGGCATTTCTTACGATCTCGCAATGTTCCAGTCCCGGAACAGTACGATACATAGCTAGTTGTACATCTTCAGGAAGAGATGAGGACATACCACCAACGTACATTTCATTCGTGTGCAGTCCCTCCGGCTCAATAAATACCTGATGTCTTTCTTTTTCAGCGAACTTAACCACCTTATCCTCTATGGAAGGACAATATCTGGGACCTGTTCCTTCAATAATACCGGCATAGATAGGAGAACGATCCAGATTATTACGAATGATCTCATGGGTATTCTCATTGGTATAGGTCAGCCAGCAGGAAGCCTGTTCCTTTTGTATGGACTCCGGATCTGTGGAAAAGGAAAAAGGAACTATTCTCTCATCTCCGAACTGTTCTTCCATTTTGGAAAAATCAAGAGACCTCTTATCCATTCTGGCAGGAGTTCCCGTCTTGAAACGACGCATCTCAATGCCCATTGCTTTTAGGGAATCTGTGAGATGATTTGCTGCCTGCAGTCCATTAGGTCCGGTATAAGTAATAGATTCACCGCACAGACATCTCGCACGCAGATAGGTTCCCGTGCACAGTACTACCGCCTTACATTCATAGATGGCTCCTGTAAAGGTTTTGACACCTGTGATCTTTTTTTTATGACCCTCTGTTTCCTCCCAAAGAAGCTCACAGACTTCTGCCTGTTTGATCAACAGATTTTCCTGATTTTCCAACACTTTACGCATGGCTCTGGAATATTCCGCTTTATCCGCCTGTGCACGCAGAGAATGTACGGCAGGTCCCTTGGACACATTCAACATTTTCGACTGAATAAAGGTCTTATCAATATTTTTACCCATCTCTCCTCCGAGAGCATCCAGTTCTCTGACCAGATGTCCCTTAGAAGATCCTCCTACATTAGGATTACAGGGCATTAAAGCAATACTGTCTACGCTCACAGTAAATATAACGGTCTGAAGTCCCAGCCTTGCACAGGCTAAAGCCGCTTCGCATCCGGCGTGACCGGCACCTACTACGCATACATCTACTTGTTTCTTTAGTTCCATAGTGTTCTTTCCTTCTACTTATTACTTACCCATACAAAATTTAGAGAAAATCTCATTAACCACGTCTTCATCCACTTCTTCACCGATAATTTTACCCAAAGAAGCATAGGCACTTATCAGATCAATGGAATAAAAATCTTCCGGCATACCGTCTTCGATACTTCTCTCTACAAGCTTGAGACTGTTCAAAGCATCCTGTAATGCTTCCTTATGTCGCAAATTTGTTACGACCAGCTCATTATTATATTTTAATTCACCCTCAAAAAACATTTCACGGATGGTCTCTTCCAGCTCTTCCATTCCGGAATTATCTGCCGAAGGATCAATGGTAGAAGTACGAAGAATTTTAATATCTTCTATTATATTACCTTTATTTTTAAGTCCTGATAATTTTTCTTTTAATATATTTTCTGTGATCTTATTTTCCAAATCCGATTTATTCAGAAGAATGATAGCTTTTTTTCCATTTAACAGGGATATAATCTCCTGGTCATCTTCATCCAGATCTTCAGAAGCATCCACTACATATAAGATCAGATCTGCTTCTGCCGCATACTTTTTGGCACGCTCCACACCGATTTTCTCCACCACATCCTGTGTATCATGGATTCCGGCGGTATCTATCATATTCAGACTGATCCCATGCAGATTGATACTCTCATGCAGAGCATCTCTGGTAGTACCTGCGATCTCTGTAACAATAGCCCTGTCTTCTCCCAGCAACATATTAAGCAGAGATGATTTTCCGGCATTAGGCTTACCTACTATCACGGTGGATATTCCTTCTTTGATCAGTCTTCCATTATCAGCTGTAGCTAAAAGCTTCGCAATCTCTTGTTGAAAATAGGTAACCTTTGCAGACAACTGCTCCGGATATCCATCAAGACTGATATGTTCCGGATCGTCTAATGCCGACTCAATAAATGCAATCTGATATAAAATATCTTCCCTTAATTTATGAATTTTATCGGAAAGTCTACCTTTTAACTGGCTTACCGAGGAAGATAACGCATATTCGTTCTGTGAATGAATGACATCAATGACTGCTTCCGCCCGGGACAAGTCAATTCTTCCATTCAAAAATGCTCTCTTAGTGAATTCTCCCGGCTCTGCCATTCTTGCACCGTTTTCAAGTACTGTCTGCAGCACTTTCTGCACTACCAGTACGCCACCATGACAGTTAATCTCCACGGTATCTTCCGTGGTATAACTTTTTGGTGCCTTCATGACAACTACCATGACTTCATCTATGACATTTTCTTCCTTGTCTACAATATAGCCATAATGCACCGTATGACTCTGTACTTTCGTCAGAATTCTTTTGCCGGATGGTGAACGAAAAATACTATCTGCTATATATATGGCATCACCACCGCTGATTCTAATAATTCCGATTCCGGAATCCGATAAAGCTGTTGCAATAGCAGCGATCGTATCATTTTTGTAAATTTCCATAAGATTACCTGTTTCATGTTACAAACAAATTAATAAATTAAAAATAACTATTTAGAATAGTTACAATTATACTCCATACAAAGGTCAGTTGTAAATAAAGCCGGTAAATAGAATAAAATTCTAATACCGGCTTTTTGAATACTTTCTGTAACTATTCTCTTACTATCTCTTCAGAGTAATTACAACTCTGCGGAAAGGTTCTTCTCCTTCACTGTGAGTAGTAACATATTTGTCATTCTGTAATGCAGAATGAATAATTCTTCTTTCATAAGGATTCATAGGCTCCAGAGATACGCTTCTCTTGGTTCTCTTCACCTTATAAGCAATGTTCTTGGCAAGATTCTCAAGAGTTTCTTTTCTGCGCTGACGATAATTCTCGGTGTCAACCTTTACATGAATATACTCTTCAGATTCTTTGTTCACCACCAGAGATACCAGGTACTGGAGAGAATCCAGTGTCTGTCCTCTCTTACCGATCAGAACACCCATCTCATTACCGCTTAATTCGATGTCCATGCTCTTCTCTTCGTCGTTGTACTTAATATCAATTACAACTTCCATATTCATTGCCTGGAATACATCGTTTAAGAATACTCTGGCAACTTCTTCTACTGAACTCTTTTTAACAGATGCCTTGATCACAGCAGGCTTTGCTCCGATTCCTAAGAATCCGGAAGAACCTTCTTCTACTACTTCATAATCCAGCTTATCACTGGTAACACCCAGCTTCTGACAAGCCTCTGTAATAGCATCATTGACTGTCTTTGCAGATACTTCGATCATGTCCATATTATTTACCTCCTCAATTATTTAAGGAAACTTTTTATTTACGGCTGTTTTTCTCGTTATAATCTCTGACCATATTAGCCTTAGACATCATACTTCCGGGCTTTGCTTCTTTTACTTCAGAATAGCTGTCAGCAGATACTTCACAATTATCTATTTTAGAAGAAATATTTGCCTTCTTCTGAATATTTTTAGTATTCATGCTTGCATAAGCATTCAGTTTTTCCTGCTGTTCCTTCATTTTTTCAAGCTTTTTCGCACTCTTTGCAGAATTTTTCTTGATGATATCATCAAAATTCATCTTATCAATATGCTTATTGATCACTATCTGCTGGATACTTCTGACAACACTACCTGCAACCCAGTACAGACCCAGACCGGAAGGTAATGTAAAACAGAACCATGCAGACATCAGAGGCATGATCATATTCATGGTCTTCATGGAAGAAGCCATTGCTGCCGCCTGATCATTGCCATTGTTAGAGGAAGTATCCTGCTGAGGCATCAGTTTTACGTTGATCCATTGTGTCAAAGCAGACAGAACAGGAATAGCGATTGCTCCGATTACTAAAAGCCATGCTCCGTTAGCCCATGCTTCCTTCAACACATAAGAAGGAGAGTTACCGATATTCAGTCCTAAAAAATTATTATACTCTTCCAGCTTGCTTACCGTATTGGTCACATCTGCTGCAAGAGAAGGGAACTTCTCACTGATACTGGCAAAATCAGCGGTAGATGCCTTATTCAGACAATCAATGATCGTATTCTGTACATATTCACTGTGAGTACCAGCTACAAAGCCTGCATTCGTGAACTGCTTACTGTACATAGCAGAATTGCTCAGATTCTGAACCAGCTCCGTTGCACCGGCTGTATCAATAATATTATCTACCAGAGGGAAGAAGGCTTCCTTAACTCTGCCTACATAAGCCGGAATTGCGTAAATTACACGATACAGAGCAAACAGAATAGGCATTTGGATCAACATATACAGACAGCTGCCGGTAGGAGATACTCCGTACTTTGCATATACTGCCTGAATTTCCTGATTCTGTGCCAACTGTGCATCCTGATCCTTACGATTCTTGTACTTTGCCTGAATCGCCTGAATCTCAGGATTCATCTTAGCAGAAAGTTTAGAGAATTTCTGCTGTTTAATGGTAAGAGGCATCATCAACAGGTTAACAACAATTGTAAAAAGGATGATTGCAAGACCGATATTGGGAATACCGATCATATTCAGAACTTCGAAGATTCCTTCCATTATCTTACCCAGAAGCCAGGCTACCTGTCCGATAATGAATGTGGAATTCTGTGTCAAAAGAATACCGTTCATTTATCCTCCTAATAAGCGCCATTATTAAAATTTTACGGTACCGGATCATATCCGCCTTTAGAGAAAGGATTACATCTCAAAATTCTCCAAGCTGCCAGAAGTCCTCCCTTGATCACACCATATTTTTCAATGGCTTCCAGACCATACTGGGAACAACTCGGAATATAAGGACATTTTGTTCCCTTATAAGGCGAAATATATTTCTGATAAAATCTTATCATGGCTATCAATATTTTTTTCATATACGATTCTAATTTAGTCATTATAAAAATAAATCTTTATAATATGATGAAGTTTTGCAAGATGTAACAATGCACTTTCCGCTTCTTCATATCCTATGGAAGCTGCACCGGGTCTTGCAATGATTACCATATCCAAACCACTATTGAATACACTTTCATGTAATCTGTAACTTTCTCTGACCAGTCGCGTAATCCGGTGTCTTACCACACTGTTACCGACTTTTTTACTTACACTGATTCCGATTCTGTTCTTATCAAGGCCATTTTCCTTAACATACATGATAAAGTACTTGTTGGCATAGGATCTGCCATTCTTGTACACAAAACGGAACTGTTCATTTTTCTTTAATGATTCCGAAAACTGCATGCACTCCTCCAACCGTGAAAGTTAAGAGAAAAAAAGGTCACATTGCTGTGACCTATGCGGATAATTTCTTTCTTCCTTTTGCACGTCTTGCTGCTAAAACTTTTCTTCCACCGGGAGTACTCATTCTGGCTCTGAAACCGTGAACCTTGGAATGGGAACGCTTTTTAGGCTGAAATGTCATCTTCATGGAAAGGCACCTCCTTCTCTAAACCTTCTTATATAAAAAGGTAAACATATTTTTCAACAATTGGGCGCATAAAAATACGCCTTCCTTTCGGAAAATAGCATATTGATTGTAATGTAAAAGCCCGTCAATGTCAAGCAAAAATCAATAAAAATGCTGAAAAATCAAGAGAAAACAAGCTTTTCAAAATTCTAAAATTTTTTTAAATTAAGTTATCCACATAGATATACACCATATTTACCCACAAACGAGTTATCCACACCTTGTTGATTATTTGTGGATATTTTAATTTTTTATAGGGATATTCTGTGTAAATCAAGTGTAAAAGTGGACAATTATCCAGTAAATGTGGATATTTTGAAATTTCACTTTTTTATCCACATATACACATTAATATCCACAATCCCTGTTTATATATCGAGTTATGAACAACTTTATCAACAGATTGTGGATAACTTTATCCATAACCTGTTCATAACTTACATTTGAATTATTTGTATTTCTATTATACAATGAAATGGAGTTTCGTAAGCGTCAGCTTACACGGGAGGAAATCAATGGAATCAATCAAAGAAAATTGGACAACTATCAAAAAAGCTGTCAGAAGAGAATACAGTCTTTCTGACATTTCTTATCATACATGGGTAGAACCTTTAGAGTTTCACAATGTAGTAAATGATGTAGTAAGTATCATCATTCCCTCGGATCAGGCACATGCCCTGAATTATATTTCTTCCAAATATAAGAGCTTTTTTCAGGTAACTATCACCGAGATGTTTGATCATCCTTATGATATCAGCTTTATTTTGGAAAAGGATGTAAAGGCGGAAGAGCCTGTAGAAAATGAAATGTCTGCTCCAAACCAGATCTACGGTGTTAATTATGAAGATGCCCATCTGAATCCTAAATACAAATTCGACACTTTTGTCGTAGGAAGCAACAATAAATTTGCTCATTCCGCATCTCTCGCTGTTGCAGAATCTCCGGGAGAAGTATACAATCCTCTCTATTTATATGGAGGTCCCGGTCTGGGCAAGACTCATTTGATGCATTCTATCGGACACTTTATATTAGAACAGGATCCGGACAAAAAGGTACTCTACGTCACCAGTGAGGAATTTACGAATGAAGTAATTGAGTCTATTCGTAGTGGTAATGCAGCTTCCATGACCAAACTGCGTGAAAAGTATCGCAATGTTGATGTACTCATGGTTGATGATGTACAGTTTATTATAGGTAAGGAAAGTACCCAGGAGGAATTCTTCCATACTTTCAATGCCCTGCACGCTGCCCACAAACAGATCATTCTGTCTTCCGATAAGCCTCCTAAGGAAATGGAGACTTTGGATGAGAGATTCCGTTCCCGTTTTGAATGGGGCCTGATTGCAGATATTCAGCCACCCGATTATGAGACCAGAATGGCTATTTTACGGAAAAATGCTGAGACCTATGACCGTCAGATTGATGAAGATATCATCAAATACATTGCCACGAATATCAAATCCAACATTCGTGAACTGGAAGGTGCTTTTAATAAGATCATTGCTTTTGCTAAATTAAATAAGGTAGATCTGACTCTCTCCCTGGCAGAGGAAGCACTGAAGGATGTTATCTATCCCAACAAGCCCAAGGAGATCACTCCTACTCTCATTATTAATGTAGTAGCAGAGCATTTTGGTGTGAAACCGGAAGATATTACTTCCAAGAAGAGAAATTCCGAATTTGTACAGCCCCGTCAGGTCGTTATGTATCTGTGCAGAGAGTTGACGGATACTTCCTTCACTAATATAGGTAAGCTTTTAGGCAAAAAAGACCACACAACCATCATCCACGGTGTGAATAAAGTAGCTGCAGAGATTCAGACCAACGAGGAACTTCGTAATAAAATAGATATTATCACCAAAAAGATAAATCCCTCCTGATGTGTATATCTCGGGAACAAGATGTGTATTGTTGTTGATAACTGATTTCAGGGCTTTAAGAAGGATAGGATGCGATGTGAATAAGCTAAGAGTTATTCTTAAGTTATTCTGCCAAATCCACGAAGATTTCCATTCCATTTTTCCTTGAAAAATAGTATAATAAGACTAGTTATGCACATATCAACATCCCTTATTAAGGAGACTACGAAATTCTTTTATTATTTTTATACAACGCGTATCCGCGCGTACGCAAATCAACCAGAAAGGAAGTTATGCACACATGAAATTAGTCTGTTCAAAAGCAAATCTTTTAAACGGCGTACAGATCGTATCCAAAGCTGTTCCCAGTAAGACTACAATGTCTATTCTGGAATGTATTTTAGTAGATGCTACTAATGGAGAAATTAAACTTACTGCCAACGACATGGAACTTGGTATTGAGACTACTATCGAGGGACAGATCATAGAAAAAGGTATCATTGCCCTGGATGCAAAGATATTCCTTGAAATTGTGCGTAAACTTCCAGACAGCGATATTACCATTGAGACCGATGCTTCTTTTAAGACCGTCATTACCTGTGAAAAGGCAAAGTTCACAATTATTGGTAAATCCGGCGAAGATTTTTCCTATCTTCCCGCAGTGGAGAGAGATGACAGCATTGTGATCAGTCAGTTTACTTTAAAAGAACTGGTAAGACAGACGATTTTCTCTATCTCTGACAATGATAATAACAAATTAATGACCGGTGAATTGTTTGATATTAACGGAGATGAATTCAAGATCGTGTCTTTGGACGGACACCGTATCTCTATCCGTAAGATTCAGATGAAGAACAGCTATGCTCCGAAAAAGGTAGTGGTACCCGGTAAGACTCTAAATGAAGTAAGTAAGATTTTACCCGGAGATGCAGACAGTGATGTTACAATCTCCTTCACGGAAAAGCACATTGTATTTGAATTCGATAAGACCGTTGTGGTATCCCGTCTGATCGAAGGAGAATATTTCAAGATTGACCAAATGCTTTCCAGCGATTATGAGACGAAAGTAAAGGTCAACAAAAAGGAGTTCTTAAGCTGTATCGACCGTGCTACTCTTCTGGTAAAAGAAGGCGACAAGAAGCCTATTATTGTAAATATCACAGACAACGGAATGGAGCTTAAGATCAATTCCGCTCTGGGAAGCATGAATGAAGAAATTGATATTCAGAAACAGGGTAAGGATCTGATGATAGGATTCAATCCCAAGTTTTTGATCGACGCTCTTCGTGTTATCGATGATGAGGAAGTAGATTTGTACATGGTAAATCCAAAGGCTCCCTGCTTCATCAAAAATATGGAGGAAAGCTATATTTACCTGATCCTTCCCGTGAACTTTACGACAGTAGCTTAGAAATGAGGTTATAGATATGCATACGATCCGTTTGAAGGATGATTATATAAAGCTTGGTCAGGCATTAAAGGCAGCCGGTGTCGTAGAATCCGGCGTAGATGCAAAATTTGCCGTACAGGACGGTCTGGTAAAAGTAAACGGACAGACTGAAACTCAAAGAGGAAAAAAGCTGGTATCCGGAGATAAAGTGGAATATGATGGCGAGACCATCGTAATAGAGTAAGCAGGTTACTATGATCATCAAATCAATAGAATTGGCAGATTACAGGAATTATGATTCGCTCGTCCTGCAGTTCGACCGTGGAACTAATATTCTCTACGGAGATAATGCGCAGGGTAAGACAAATATCCTGGAAGCAATCTATGTTGCTGCCACCACAAAATCACATAAAGGAAGCAAGGACAGAGAAATCGTTAATTTTGACAAGGAAGAAGCACATATCAGAACGTATCTCGAGAAGGACGGAAAAGAAATTCGAGTAGATATGCATCTGAGAAAGTCAAAGTCCAAAGGAATTGCTATTGATGGTCAGAAGATCAAAAAAGCGGCAGATCTCCTGGGGCTTTGTAATGTCGTATTTTTCTCACCGGAAGATCTTGGAATTATTAAAAACGGTCCTGCAGAGCGAAGAAGATTCGTAGATATGGAATTATGTCAGCTGGACAATTTTTATCTATACAATCTCAATCATTACAACAAAATCGTCAATCAGCGCAATAAGCTTCTGAAAGATATGTATATGAATCCGGATCTGAAGGAAACTCTGACTATCTGGGATATGCAGCTGGTATCCTACGGAAGTAAGATCATAGAGCGCAGAAAGCTGTTCGTAGAACAGCTCAATGAGATTATTTATGAGATTCATAAAAAGCTGTCCGGTGGCAGGGAAGAAATCCGTATCCAGTATGAGCCGGATGTGGAGCTGGATGAATTTGAAAGAAAATTAAAAAACAGCCAGGATCGTGATATGCGGGCCAAAATGACATCCGTGGGACCACACAGAGATGATTTTTCTTTCCTGGTAGGTGACGTGGATATACGAAAGTTCGGATCCCAGGGTCAGCAGCGTACTGCTGCTCTCTCTTTGAAATTATCCGAAATCGAACTGGTAAAAAGGATCACAAAAGATACACCGGTCCTGTTACTTGACGATGTATTGTCTGAACTGGACAGTAACCGGCAAAACTATCTATTGAACAGTATCGGAGATATACAGACGATCATTACCTGTACCGGTTTGGAAGAATTTGTAAATAACCGGTTTGAAATTAACAGAGTATTCAAGGTATCCGCCGGAACAGTTACCTGTGTAAATGAAAATATGGGTCTGAAATCGGATATAGAAGAAGCTCCGACAGATGAGTATAATTTTGGCAGCCTGTAGGGCAGAATGTGAGGAATCATGAGCGAAGAAAATAGGAACAATACCGCGGTAGAACATGAGTATGGCGCGGATCAGATTCAGATATTGGAAGGTCTGGAAGCTGTAAGAAAGCGTCCGGGAATGTATATTGGTACCACATCCAGCAGAGGACTGCATCATCTGGTGTATGAAATCGTTGATAATGCGGTAGATGAAGCACTGGCAGGGTTCTGTGATACCATTGATGTAACAATCAACGAAGATAATTCCATCACTGTTATCGATAACGGACGAGGAATTCCTGTGGGTATTAATCATAAGGCAGGTATTCCCGCAGTAGAAGTCGTATTTACGATTCTGCATGCGGGCGGTAAATTCGGCGGTGGGGGATACAAGGTATCCGGTGGTCTGCATGGTGTAGGTGCGTCTGTTGTAAATGCCCTTTCCAACTGGCTGGAAGTAGAGATCTGCCAGGGAGGCAAGGTATATAAGCAGCGTTATGAGAGAGGTCATGTGTGCTACGCGCTGAAAGAAATCGGCAGCTGTCCTATGGAAAAGACAGGTACCAAGGTTACTTTCCTGCCGGATGATACTATTTTTACCGAGACAACGATCTATGATTTTGATGTACTGAAGAGAAGACTCAGAGAGATGGCATTCCTGACCAAAGGACTGCGCATCATCTTAAGAGATAACCGTACGGAAGAGGAAGCTTCTCTGGAGGCAATGTCTGCGGAACATGAAAATGAGCAGATCAGCGAACTGTTACAGAGAGCACAGGAAGATGCCAAAGATACCTCTGCATCTTCAGATGATCCTGTTTCCGATGCTGCGGCAAAAGAATCCGTTAAGGATGATTCTGAGGCATTTGCAGATGCTTTTGCTACTTCCGAGGAATCCACCAAAGCCCGTACCGGCGGCAAAATCGGTAAGATACATACTATTACTCTGGAAAATGGTAAGAAACAGAAAGTCGTTGAGTTCTACTACGAGGGTGGTATCAAGGAATTTGTTGCTTACCTGAACAAGAGTAAGGAGCCTTTATACGAAAATATTCTGTATTTTGAAGGCGAGAAGAACAATGTGTACGTGGAAGTATCTTTTCAGCACAATGATTCTTATAACGAAAGTGTATTCAGCTTTGTAAATAATATCAATACTCCTGAGGGAGGTACTCATTTACAGGGCTTTAGAAATGCTATTACGAAGACTTTTAATGATTATGCCAGAAGCGCGAAGCTGTTAAAAGACAGTGAGCCAAATCTGTCCGGTGAAGATATTCGTGAAGGTCTGACTGCTATTGTCAGTGTCAAGATCGAGGATCCCCAGTTCGAAGGACAGACCAAGCAGAAACTGGGTAACAGTGAGGCAAGAGGTGCAGTTGACAATATTGTAAGTGAGCAGTTGACTTATTTCTTAGAGCAGAATCCACAGATCGCAAAAACTATCTGTGAAAAATCTATTTTGGCACAGCGTGCCAGAGAGGCAGCAAGAAAGGCAAGAGACCTTACCAGAAGAAAGACCGCTTTGGATACTATGGCTCTGCCCGGTAAGCTGGCAGACTGTTCCGATAAGGATCCGAAAAACTGCGAAATCTACATCGTAGAGGGAGACTCCGCAGGAGGAAGTGCGAAGACAGCGCGTTCCCGTGCAACCCAGGCTATTCTGCCCTTACGTGGTAAGATCCTGAATGTAGAAAAGGCAAGACTGGATAAAATCTATGCCAACGCCGAAATCAAAGCAATGATCACAGCGTTCGGTACCGGTATTCATGAAGATTTCGATATTACGAAGCTTCGTTACAATAAAATCATTCTGATGACCGATGCCGATGTAGACGGTGCGCATATCAGTACTCTTCTGCTGACCTTCATCTATCGGTTTATGCCGGAGCTGATCAAGCAGGGACATGTGTTCCTGGCAAAACCGCCTCTGTATAAGCTGGAGAAGAATAAAAAGGTATGGTATGCCTACAGCGATGAAGAATTAGACAGCATTTTAAGTGAAGTAGGTCGTGATCAGAACAATAAGATCCAGCGATACAAAGGTCTGGGAGAAATGGATGCGGAACAGCTTTGGGAGACTACCATGGATCCCGAGAGACGTATTCTGCTTCGTGTGAATTACGATGAAGAGACGGAATCCGAACTGGATGTGACCTTTACTACTCTTATGGGTGACAAAGTAGAGCCCAGAAGAGAATTCATCGAAGAAAATGCCCAGTTTGTTAAGAATCTGGACATCTAGTAACTATTTTGCAAATCAGGATCTGAATAGTTACGGTATTTAATAATAGAGAGTCGTATTTTACGACAGATTGTGAGGAAACATGAACGACGATATTTTTGATAAGCCTTCGGAGGCTGAGATTGATAAAATCCATGAAGTCGATCTGAAAGAAAAAATGGAAACTTTCTATATCGACTATGCCATGAGTGTTATCGCATCCCGTGCCCTTCCGGATGTGAGGGATGGTCTGAAGCCGGTACAGAGACGTGTACTCTATTCTATGATCGAACTGAACAATGGTCCCGACAAGCCCCATCGTAAGAGTGCCCGTATTGTCGGTGATACCATGGGTAAATATCATCCTCATGGTGACAGCTCCATCTACGGCGCATTGGTTAATATGGCACAGGACTGGTCTACCCGTTATCCGCTGGTAGACGGTCATGGTAACTTCGGTTCCATGGATGGTGACGGTGCCGCAGCAATGCGTTATACCGAGGCAAGACTTTCCAAGATTTCCATGGAGCTTCTGGCAGATATCGGTAAAGATACCGTAGATTTCGTACCGAACTTTGATGATACCGAAAAAGAGCCCGTAGTATTGCCCAGCCGTTATCCGAATCTGCTGGTCAACGGTACTACCGGTATTGCCGTAGGTATGGCTACCAATATTCCGCCTCACAATCTTCGTGAAGTGGTGAAGGCTGTTGTAAAAATCATTGATAACCGTGTGGAAGAAGACAGAGAGACTACGATCGATGAGATTCTTCCCATTGTAAAAGCTCCCGATTTTCCTACGGGAGGACTGATCCTGGGTACCAGAGGCTGCGAAGAAGCCTATCGTACCGGACGTGGTAAGATCAGAGTCCGTGCCGTGACTAATATTGAAACCCTGCCCAACGGCAAGAGTCAGATCATTGCTACTGAGCTGCCTTATATGGTAAATAAGGCAAATCTGATCATTAAGATTGCTGAGCTGGTAAAATTAAAGAAAATCGACGGTATCACAGATATCCGAGATGAGTCTAACCGTGAAGGTGTCCGCGTAGTTATCGAACTTCGTAAGGATGCCAATGCCAATGTAATTCTGAATCAGCTGTACAAGCATACACAGCTGCAGGATACTTTCGGTGTGATCATGCTGGCGCTGATCAACAATCAGCCTAAAGTCATGAATCTGTTGGATATGCTGACCTACTATCTGAAGCACCAGGAAGATGTCGTTACCAGAAGAACCAAATACGACCTGGGCAAAGCAGAAGAAAGAGATCATATTTTACAGGGATTATTAAAGGCTCTGGACTTCATTGATGAAGTCATTACCATTATCCGTGGCAGCCAGAATGCACAGATTGCAAAAGAACGTCTGATGGAGAGATTCGAATTATCCGATGTACAGGCACAGGCAATCGTAGAGATGCGTCTGCGTGCTCTGACAGGTCTGGAAAGAGAGAGACTGGAGAATGAGCATAAGGATCTGGTAGTAAAAATTGCGGAGTTAAAAGCTATTTTGGCAGATGAAAAGCTGTTATTAGGTGTTATTAAGACAGAAATGAGTGCTATTGCCGAAAAATACGGCGATGACAGACGCAGTAAGATCGGTTATGATGAACTGGATATTTCCATGGAGGATCTGATCCCGAGGGAGAATACTATCATCGCTATGACCAGCCTTGGTTATATCAAGCGTATGACCGTAGATAATTTCAAGGCACAGAACCGCGGTGGTCGTGGTATTAAGGGAATGCAGACTATTGATGAGGATTATATCGAAGATCTGCTGATGACGACCACGCATCATTATCTGAATTTCTTCACCAATATGGGAAGAGTTTATAGATTGAAGGCATATGAGATACCGGAAGCCGGTCGTACAGCAAGAGGTACTGCTATTGTGAATCTTCTGCAACTGGCACCCGGTGAGAAGATCACAGCTATGATTCCTATTCATGAATACAGTGATGATAAGAATCTGTTCATGGTAACTAAGACAGGTATTGTGAAGAAGACCCCTCTGATGGAGTTCTCAAATGTCAGAAAGAACGGACTGACTGCGATCAACTTACGAGAAGAGGATGAGCTGATCGAGGTGAAAATCACTGACAGCAGCAGTGAAATATTCCTGGTAACAAAACAGGGTATGTGCATCCGATTCCAGGAGACTGATGTCCGGGCTACGGGCAGAGCTTCCATGGGTGTTATTGGTATGAACTTATCTCCCGGGGATGAGATCATCGGTATGCAGTTACAGACTCAGGGCAATGACCTGTTGATCGTATCTGAAAATGGAATGGGTAAGCGTACCAATATGGATGAATTTACTGTACAGAAACGTGGCGGTAAGGGTGTAAAGTGCTACAAGATCGTTGAAAAAACCGGTGATGTGGTAGGTGCCAAGGCTGTAAATGACGATAACGAAATTATGATGATAACCACGGAAGGAATTATCATACAGCTTCGTGTTCAGGATATCTCCACTTTGAGCAGAATCACATCAGGTGTAAAGCTGATCAATCTGGATGAGGGTGTTAAGGTTGCACAGATTGCCAAGGTACGTGAGAAGCTTTCCAACGGAGACCATGAATTCGACAATCTTGAGGAAGCCATGGAAGAAGTAGCACAGGAAGCTGTTTCTGAGGATGAGGAAGAAGCAGAAGAAAATCTGATTTTCCCCACTGAGGAAAATGAGGATGATGAGTAATTTATTTTTAAAATAAAAGAGGCGTGAAAAATGGAATCTTATAGTATTTTCAGAGATCTGGCAATTATTATTATATTTGCCAAAGTATTTGGTATTATTGCAAGAAAATGTAAAGCACCACAGGTGGTAGGTGAGATTATTGCCGGTCTGTTGATCGGACCCAGTGTACTGGGACTGGTGCAGCAATCGGATTTTCTGATCGAGATGGCAGAAATCGGTGTTATCCTGCTGATGTTCTCCGCCGGTCTGGAGACGAATCTGAAGGACCTGATGAAGACGGGATTTGTGGCATTTCTGATCGCATGTATGGGTGTATTTGTTCCTTTGGTAGGCGGAACATTGTTGTATATGGGATTTTACGGAGTGGCACCCTGGGGCTCTGAAAAATTCTATGAAGCCGTATTTATCGGTGTCATTATGACGGCTACCAGTGTAAGTATTACCGTGCAGTCTCTGAAAGAACTGGGAAAACTGAAAGGTAAAGTCGGTACAACGATCATGAGTGCCGCTATTATCGATGATGTCATTGGTATTATTGTACTTACTTTTGTCATCGGATTTAAAAATCCGGATTCCAATCCCGGAAGTGTAGTAATTTCTACTCTTCTGTTCTTCCTGTTCGCAATTGGTGTCGGATTTGTATTGTTCAAGATATTCCAGTATCTGGATAACAAATATCCGCATACAAGACGTATTCCTATTTTAGGTCTGGCGCTCTGCTTTATTTTTGCTTATGTAGCGGAAGTATTCTTCGGTATTGCGGATATTACCGGTGCTTATGTGGCAGGTATTATTCTGTGCTCTATTCGGGATTCGGAATATATAGCCGAGAAGATGGATATTAACTCTTATATGATCTTTGGACCGATTTTCTTCGCAAGTATCGGACTTAAGACCAGCTTTGATCATCTGAACGGGGAGTTTGTGTTATTTTCTATCGGATTCGTCGTTGTAGCATTACTGTGTAAGATCATCGGTTGTGGTCTGATGGCAAGAATCTGCAAATTCAAGGGTCCGGATGCTCTGAAGATCGGTGTCGGTATGATGACCAGAGGTGAGGTTGCCCTGATCGTGGCACAGAAGGGACTGTCTGTGGGAATGATCGGATCCGAGTATTTTACCGCGGTAATTCTGCTGATCATTGTATCCAGTATTTCCACTCCTATCATGCTTAAGATTCTGTATACGAAGCATGCCGAGATTGATTAAAAAATATGGATCACATGGATCAGAAGCGTTTTGAAGAAGCTAAGAGAAAAATAATAGGCGTGGACCGTCAGAGACTGGGAATCGGAACTCTCTCAGAGAAGACGGTTCATGCTATTTTTAAGAATTATTATGAGCCGGATGAGGATCATCAGGAGATTCCCATAGAGGATTATGTGGCGGATATTTACAAGGATGGGGAGATCATCGAGATCCAGACGAGACAGTTCAACCGCATGCGGGGAAAATTGCAGGCTTTTCTGCCCTTATATCCTGTAACCATCGTCCATCCTATTCCTTATGAAAAATGGCTGATCTGGATCGATGAAGAAAGCGGAGAACTGAGCAAAAAGAGGAAATCCCCAAAAAAGGGATCCCCCTATCAGGCATTCAAGGAACTATATAAGATCAAAATGTTCCTGAAGGATCCGAATATCCGGTTTAAATTTGTATTGGTGAATATGGAAGAATACCGGCTGTTAAACGGTTGGAGTCGTGACAAAAAAAAAGGATCCACGAGATATGACAGGATTCCTACGGATCTGATCGAAGAGGTGGAAATCAGACAGCCGGAGGATTATCTGCAATTTGTACCTTATGAACTGGAAGAACCTTTTCACAGTAAGGATTTTGCGAAAGCAGCCCATATTCCTCTCTCACTGGCACAGACGGTATTGAATATATTGTTTGAAATGGGGACAATAGAAAGGGTAGGAAAACAGGGAAACAGTTATTTATATCGTGTCGTAGATAAATAGATAAAAAAAAGAGGATTAGGCCGTATGGCTTAATCCTCTTCGTCTTCCTGATGGGATTTCGGCAGGGAGAAGATAAATTCACTTCCAACGCCGGGAGTACTGATCACATTGATATGCTCATCGTGGGCATTGATAATCTCTTTTACAATGGAAAGCCCCAGTCCGGTTCCCTTTTTATCCTTGCCTCGGGATAGGTCGGATTTGTAAAATCTGTCCCAGATCAGCTTCAGATCTTCTTTCGGGATACCGATTCCTGTGTCTTTTACGGAGACAAACAATTTATTTTTCTTCTCCGAAGTCTCAATGTGGATCACAGAATCATGGTGGCTGAACTTAATGGCGTTATCCATGAGATTATAGAGTACCTGCTGAATCTTGCCCATATCTGCATGTACATACATTTCATTGCCGGTCAGGATCATCTCAATAGCGATGGATTTGTTATGACAGGTGCCCTCAAAGGTACTTGCAGTATTACGGATCACTTGATTGATATCAAAATCTGTTTTATCTAAGAGCATTCCTTTGGTGTTCAGATTATTCAAAGTTAAAAGGCTGTTGGTGAGCTTCGTCAGTCGTTCTGTTTCATTCAATACGATAGTAATGTATTTTTCGTGCATTTCCGGTGGAATCGTGCCATCCAGCATGGCTTCCAGATATCCCCTTATAGAGGTCAGGGGGGAACGAAAATCGTGGGATACATTGGCTACAAACTTTTTCTGATCATCTTCGGAACGGGCAATTTCGCTTGCCATATAGTTCAGACAGGAAGCAAGATAACCGATTTCATCCTCACTGTCCACCTGAAATTCATAATGCATATTACCGGCGGCATACTGCTCTGTGGCATGAGTGATCTTCCGCAGAGGAATATATACGATCTCGGTGAAAAAGATCAGAATGATCAGGGATAACAGGAACAGGATTGCCAGGGTAATATAGGAAATATTCAGCAGGCTGTTACAGGATTTCTGAATATCATTCATATCGGTATGAATGACTACATAGCCTTTTACCTTGTAGTTGGAGGTAATGGGAGCAAATACAGTAAGTACATCTGAATCAAAATTACCGAAGAAATCACCAACAATGTAGTAAGAGCCGCTGGTTACAGTCGAATCAAAATTCTCAATGACTACCACATTCTCCACATCTAAGGGACTATTGGTATCCAGTACCAGTCGTCCGGAGGGATTGATGATGCGGATCTCGGAATTCAGGTATACCGCCAGGGAGTCCAGCTGCATTTTAACGGTCTCCAAAGTTGTTTCACTGGTATACAATCCGCCGGCGTAGGTTCCGGCTATCAGGGTTGCTTCGGAATAGAGACTTTCTGCCTTTTCCCGGATCAGATGTTCTTTGGTCATATTGGGAACAAAAGTTGTAACAATGATGAAACCAAATACACCAAAAATAAAATATGCAAGTATAAATTTTAGATAAAGTGTTTTTTTCATAACAAATCCTGCTTTTGGTATGACTTAATTGCGTACTTCGAATTTATAGCCGATGCCCCAGATGGTGCTGATCTTCCAGTTAGCATGATCTTTGATCTTCTCGCGGAGACGCTTGATATGCACATCCACGGTACGGGTATCACCGATATATTCATAGCCCCAGATCTGATCCAGAAGCTGTTCTCTGGTGAATACATGATTCGGTGAGGATGCTAAAAAGTAGAGAAGCTCCAGTTCTTTCGGCGGCATTTCCACGGTGTGTCCCATATAAATGACGGAATAATTGGTCAGATTAATGGTCAGATCCGCATATTCCACACACTTGTCGTTGGGATTTTCTGTGGGAGTATTGGAGGGCTTATAACGTCTGAGGACTGCTTTGGCGCGGGCCACCAGTTCCTTGGAATCAAAAGGTTTTTCCATATAATCATCCGCACCCAGCTCCAGTCCCAATACCTTGTCGAAGACTTCACCTTTTGCGGAAAGCATGATGATGGGAACGGAGTATTGTGCCCGGACCTCTCTGCACACCTGATAACCATCAATGCCGGGAAGCATCAGATCCAACAGAATCAGATTCGGAGCAAAGGTCTCCATAGCCGGCATCACGGATTCTCCGTCATTGACGATCATGGTATCAAAACATTCCTTTGTCAGATATAGGGAGATCAGTTCCGCGATATTATTATCATCATCTACAATGAGAATTTTCTGTTTACTTACCATGTAGTATAGGCCTCCTGTCAGTTATTATTTAAAAGTAACAATGGTTACGCCGGCATCGCCTTCACCGTATTCACCCAACCGATATTCTTTGACGTATTTCAGACGTTTTAAGTGAGACTGTACGGCACTGCGCAGGGCACCGGTGCCTTTTCCGTGCACGACTCTCACACTGGGGAGATGAGCCAGATAAGCGTCATCCAGGTATTTATCAAGTTTTGCAATGGCTTCATCTACCGTACATCCCAAAAGGTTTATCTCGGAGGACACAGAGAAGGACTTGGACATTTTCAACTTGCCGGTGTTGGTACGCAGCAGGGCAGGTGCTGTAATAGTCTCTTCTTTTACCGGTACGAGATCGTTAATATTCGTCTGCATTCTCATAATTCCACACTGTACGAAGAGATTACCCTTGGCATCCGGCAGAGTGTTTACGATTCCCTTGAGATTCATGGAAATGATCTTCACGGAATCTCCTTTTTTAAGCTTCTTCGGATCCACAGTCTTCTGACCAGCAGGTTTCTTTTGTGTATTACCAAGGGCCAGTTTTCCGTTCTTTTCATTGATCTTGTCACGGACCTTCTGTCTCTTTTTCTCCAGCTCCTTGATGTCTGCAGAAGCACCTGCTTTATTGAAATCACGGATAGTTTCGTCAGCTACATCCTTTGCTTCCTGGAGAATGGCTCTTGCCTTTTCATTAGCATCGCGGAGAATTTTGTCTTTTGCCTGGTCGATTTTTTCGTTTTTCTTCTGTAACTGTTCCTGTAAGGTACGGATTCGTTCTTTGTATTCCGCAATCTCCTGCTGTTCTTTTTCAATGGTCACGCGGCTCTGTTCCAGATCGGCGATGACATCTTCAAAGCTTTCGTCCTCTTTGCTGATCTGCTCTTTTGCAGCATTGATGATCTCGTCGGACAGTCCGAGTTTGGAAGAAATGGCGAAAGCATTACTTTTACCGGGAATACCGATGAGCAGACGGTAGGTGGGGCGAAGTGTCTCCACATCAAATTCACAGCAGGCATTTTCTACGAAATTCGTGGAAAGTGCGTAGATTTTCAACTCACTGTAATGCGTGGTAGCCATGGTGCGGATGCCGCGGTCATGCAGATAATTTAAGATAGCAATTGCCAGAGCGGCACCCTCCGTAGGATCTGTTCCGGCACCGAGTTCATCAAATAAACACAGGGAATCCGTATCTGCGTGCTGTAAAATGTGGACAACTCTGGTCATATGAGAAGAGAATGTGGACAGACTCTGTTCAATACTCTGCTCATCCCCGATATCTGCATAAACTTCCGAGAAAATAGACAGTTCGGAACGATCCAGTGCCGGAATATGCAGTCCCGCCTGCCCCATCAGAGTAAAAAGTCCTACCGTCTTCAGAGATACGGTCTTACCACCGGTATTGGGACCTGTGATCACCAACAGGTCAAAATCTTTACCCAGACGGACATCAATGGGAACCGCCTTTTTCTTATCCAACAGTGGATGACGGCCCTTACGGATCTGGATGTAATGCTTAGTGTTGAAAATAGGCTCTGTGGCATTCTGTTCCATGGCGAGTTTTGCCTTGGCAAAGATGAAGTCTAAAGTGGTCATGATCTTCTGATCTGCAGCAAGCTCTGAGGTATGAACAGCAGCCTGGCTGCTCAGATCACCCAGAATAACTTCAATCTCCTCCTGCTCCTGCAGATCCAGTTCTTTTAACTGGTTGTTCAGGTTCACGACAGCAACCGGTTCGATGAAAAAGGTGGAACCGGTGGAGGACTGGTCATGCACCATACCGCTCACCTGGCTCTTATATTCAGCCTTTACGGGGATACAGTAGCGGTTATCACGCATGGTAATAACTGCATCCTGCAAAAAGGTACGGTAAGCGCCGTTTACCATGGAAGTCAGCTGGCTATGGATTTTTTCATTGGTGGACAGCTTGGAGCGGCGGATACTTTTTAAACGGGGGCTGGCATCATCTGCCATCTCCTCTTCCGACAGAATGCAGCGGTTGATCTCATTTGCAAGCTGTGTCATAGGGGTAAGTCCCTCAAAGTAGGCATCCAGGCTGTCATTTGGCAGGTCTTCCCGTTCTTTTTTTCCATAGGTTTTGATCCGGCTGACATTATCCAAAAAGGATGCCAGCTTCAACAATTCGGACATAGACAGAGAACTTCCGATTTCCAGAGAACGGATCGAAAATCCTAGATCTCTGTTGCTGCCAAAAGAGGTGCTTCCAATACGGAAAAGACGGGCCAAGGCATCTTTGGTCTCCCGCTGGGCTGTTCTGATGGCGGAAAGGTCGGTAGAAGGCACCAGCTCTCTGCATAGTTTTTTACCGGGCTCAGAGTCGGCCTTCTCTGTGAGAAGGTCGATGATTTTCGTATATTCTAAAGTAGTGAGTACTTTTGTGTTCATATGGGACTCCTTAATATTATTGAAAATACGCAGTACAAGCTCTAAAATGCTCCGCATTTCCTTGCTGTCGGGCTATCGCCCTATCAAAATCGGATCTGTCAATTTCGCCTGCAAGCAGTCGAATTGACATCTCTCGATTTTGGTACTGCTCAATGCTGGTTTACATAATAACACGATTTCTTCGTGCTGCGCACTCTCGAAATCGTTATATCCATTCGCAATCCGGACTATCGTCCTTCTTGCTCATGTCTGTTTGCTCCCCTCATAGAAATCCTGCTTTGCCTGCAAGCAGTCACGCAGGATTTTATGGGTGAGCTTATTATACCATATTTATTGCCTTTTTTGGTACAGTTTTGTATAATTGAGATATTAGAGTCCTAAGAAAAAGCCGGTGTATCTGTAGGCAGCAGAGGAGGCATATTTATGGCGGATTCGCAAGAAAATAAGCAGAAGGAACAAAATGACGTTTCTGAGAAAAATTTTATGATAGAAAAAATCAAGGAACGTCCGGTAAATAAGAAAAAGCTGTTGCGCAGGACTTTGATCACGGTTTCCATGGCGGTGATCTTCGGTCTGGTGGCCTGTTTCACTTTCTTGGTTTTGGAACCGGTGATCAGTAATTGGTTGTACCCGGAAGAGGAACCACAGGTGGTGGTATTCCCCGAAGATCAGGATGAGATGTCTCCGGAGCAGATGTTGGCAGAGAATATGCAGCAGGAGAATCAGAACAGTCAGTCCTCTTCTGTTCCTGGTGAGGTTATGGAACAGGAGCAGATCCGGGAACTGTTATCCGGAATCATATTGGATCTGGATAATTACAAACAGATTTACAGTGCTCTTACCCAGTATGTAGCAGAGATGAACCGTTCCATGGTTACTGTGACAGGAGTGTCATCCGGTGTGGACTGGTTCAACAATGTAAATGAGAGCAAGAACCAGTCATCCGGTGTGATCATAGCGCAAAATGGCAAGCAATTACTGATTTTAACCGATTATTCTCCTGTAAAGCAAGTAGATGACATTATTGTCACATTTAATGATGGCACTCAGGCAGATGCATCTTTGAAGGAAAAAGATGAGACTACAGGTCTGGCGGTGATCGCCGTAGAACTGGATACTCTGAATGAAGATTTTCTGAAGAATGATATTACGATCGCTACTTTGGGATCTTCTAATATCAAAGATATTGCTGGACTTCCGGTGGTGGCTTTGGGGCGTCCCATGGGTACTAACGGCTCACTGGGATATGGCATCATTACTTCTTCCGCCAGTGAGTCGGCGGCATCGGATACCACTTATCGGATTCTGCAGACGAATATTGTAGGTAGTCAGAATGCAGGCGGCGTATTATTCAATCTTCAGGGACAGGTCATTGGCGTCATTACCAATGGCAAATCTGCCACAGATATGAAAAATATGGTATGTGCTTACGGTATTACGGAATTGAAGCGTCACATCGAGAAAATGTCGAATGGAGAAAAATTCGCCTATCTGGGTCTTAAGGGTGTGGATGTCACGGAGGAAGCTAACAGTGAACTTAGTGTTCCTTACGGAGCTTATATTACAGAGGTAGAAATGGACTCTCCTGCAATGCTGGCGGGAATCCAGCAGGGAGATGTCATCACGGGATTCGGTGAGCGTGTGATCGTCAGCTTTGATGAATATACGAACTCTCTGCTCAGTATGAAACCGGGAGATAGTGTAGAACTGACGATTATGCGGCAGTCACAGCAGGAATATAAAGAGATGAAATTCGACATCACATTAACGGTGTTGAAATAGATTGACAGAAAGGTTTGGACAACAATATGAAATTCATTAAAGAGTTAAAAGAAGGCGACAGAGTGTTTGATATTTATCTGTGCAAACATAAACAGGAGGCTGTTACCAAGAATGGCAAACCCTATGAAAGCGTGATTTTACAGGATAAGACCGGAACTATCGACGCCAAGGTATGGGAGCCGAACAATCCGGGCATCGGTGATTATGATGATCTGGATTACATAGAGGTATACGGTGATGTGACGAATTTCCAGGGGCAGCTTCAGATCAGCGTAAAACGTATCCGTGTCTGCCGTGAGGGAGAATATAATCCTTCCGATTATCTGCCGGTGAGCTCCAAAGGCATCGACACTATGTACAATGAATTAAAGACTCTGATCGGAAGTATTAAGAATACCTATTTGCACCAGCTGTTGCAGGATCTGTTTATTGACGATGCTGATTTTGCAAAGAAATTCTGCAACTCTTCTGCAGCCAAGACGGTACATCACGGTTTCGTAGGTGGGCTGTTGGAGCATACTTTAAGCGTTACCAAGCTGTGTGACTACTACTGCTCTGCTTATCCTATTTTACAGAGAGATCTGCTTCTGACAGCGGCTATGTGCCATGATATCGGAAAAGTAAAAGAGATTTCTGCATTTCCGGTGAATGATTATACCGATGACGGTCAGTTATTGGGACATATCGTGATGGGCGCACAGATGGTTGGGGAACGAGCCGCTAAGATCGACGGATTCCCTCACAATCTGTTGGCAGAATTACAGCATTGTATTCTGGCACATCACGGCAAGCTGGAATACGGCTCCCCCAAGGTGCCGGCACTGATCGAGGCGGTAGCTCTGAATTATGCGGATGATACCGATGCCAAAATGGAGACATTTAAGGAAATTCTGGAAAATAACAGTGAAAACAGTGGCTGGCTGGGTTACAATAGATTGTTTGAATCCAATCTGCGCGCTACCAAAATGGAATAAATAACAGAATAAATACTACAAATTCTATGAACAGACAGGAAAGAGAGGAAACATATGGAAATCAGTGCATGTGTAAAATATGTGGGTGTAAACGATCATCAGGTAGATCTGTTTGAGGGACAGTATAAGGTTCCGAACGGAATGTCTTACAATTCCTATGTGATTCTGGATGACAAAATCGCCGTTATGGACACAGTGGATGGCTTTTTCACCGAAGAATGGCTGAACAATGTGGAACAGGTTCTTGGCGGAAAAATGCCGGATTATCTTGTTATACAGCATATGGAACCGGATCATTCCGCCAGTATTCCGGCTTTTCTGAAAAAATATCCCAAAGCCACAGTGGTATCCACAGCTAAGGGATTCCAGTTCATGGAACAGTTTTTCCCGGAGTTTTTCGCCGGTCAGGGATTACCTGCGGAACAACGCATAGTTGCGGCGAACGATGGAGTACTGGAGTTTGGACAGCACAGCCTGCATTTTATCTATGCTCCCATGGTGCATTGGCCGGAGGTCATGATGACATATGAAGCAACCGAGAAAATACTGTTTGCGGCAGATGGTTTCGGTAAATTCGGCGCTCTGGACGTAGAGGAAGAATGGACCGATGAGGCGCGGCGTTACTATATTGGCATCGTCGGAAAATACGGTCCGCAGGTACAGGCTGTTCTGAAAAAAGCGGCAGGACTGGACATTTGGACCATCTGCTCTCTTCACGGTCCGGTACTTAAGGAGAATCTGGGATTCTATTTGGAAAAATATGATAGGTGGTCTTCCTATCAGCCGGAAGAATCCGGAGTGGTGATTGCTTATGCTTCTGTCTATGGCAATACCAGAAGTGCTGCGGAGTATCTGGCGGATGTTTTACAGGAAAAAGGACAGAAAACAGTACTGTATGATCTGGCAAGATGCGATAAGGCAAAAGCTGTTGCCGATGCTTTCCGTTATGACAGACTGGTGTTGGCGGGTATTACTTATAATGGAGACCTCTTCCCCTGCATGCGCAGCTTTATCGAAGGTCTGACCGAGCGTAATTACCAGAATCGTAAGGTGGCAATCATTGAGAACGGCACCTGGGCACCCATGGCAGGCAAACTGATCCTTGGAATGTTTGAAAAAAGCAAGAATCTGACATTTACGGAGACCACGGTAAGCATCAAGTCTGCCATGAATGAGCAGAACAAAGGCGAGATTGGAAAACTGGCACAGGAGCTTTCCTAAGATTTCGGAGTAGGCGTTCTGGCAGAATGGTACAAAGTATATTAGAAAATGAGGATGTTTGAAATTTGATTCGTGATTCCTCCGACGAAAGGAATTGTCTGCGGAATGGAGATTAGTATGGAATATAAAAAAAATGATCGTGTAACGGTAACCATAGAGGATATGGGAAGTGACGGAGAAGGAATCGGTAAAGTAGACGGTTTTACTCTCTTTATCAAAGATGCCGTTATCGGCGATCAGGTGGAAGCCAAGATCATAAAAAGTAAAAAACATTACGCTTATGCCAGATTAGAGAAGGTGTTACAGCCTTCTCCTTTTCGTGTGGAACCGAAATGTACATACCACAGACAGTGCGGCGGCTGCCAGCTGCAGGCACTCTCCTACTCCGAGCAGCTGCATTTCAAGGAACAGAAGATTCGCAATAATCTGATCCGGATTGGTGGGTTTGATGCGGAATACATTGATGAACGCATGCAGCCTATTGTAGGCATGGAGGAACCCTTCCACTATCGTAATAAAGCACAGTACCCCATAGGAACTGATAGAGACGGTAATGTCATCACCGGTTTCTATGCCGGACGCACCCATACCATCATTGCCAATACAGACTGCGCCCTCGGTGCTTCTGAGAATCAGCAGATCCTCGAAACCATACTCTCCTATATGCGGAAAAACAAAGTGACCGCCTATGACGAAGTCACAGGAAAAGGCTTGGTGCGTCATGTATTGATCCGAAAAGGATTCACCAGTGGACAGTTGATGGTATGTCTGGTCATTAATAAGAAAATGACGAAAATGTCATACCCTACTGCCGGAGTACAGAAGAATACGAATGAGTTTTTACCAAATCAGGGAGAATTACTGGCTGCACTTGCAGAAATTCAAGGTATGACAAGTGTGTCAGTCAGTATCAATACCGAGAAAACCAATGTGATCATGGGTACCGAAATCCATAACCTCTGGGGTGAGAGTACCATTGAGGATACGATCCACGTAAGAGACATGCAGAAAGAAAATTATCCTTATACAGGGGATGCATTAACCTTCAAGATCTCTCCTCTCTCCTTCTATCAGGTAAATCCCGTACAGACCGAGAAGCTTTACAGCCTGGCACTGGAATATGCGGGGCTGACCGGAAAAGAGACCGTTTGGGATCTCTACTGTGGTATCGGAACCATCTCTCTCTTCCTGGCAGGTAAAGCCAAAAAGGTGTGTGGCGTGGAAATCATCCCCCAGGCAATCGACGATGCCAGAGAGAATGCAAAGAGAAACCATATTGAAAATGCTGAGTTTTTTGTGGGAAAAGCAGAGGAAGTCCTGCCGGAATTCTACGAAAAGGCAACTACAGAGGCATCTTCCGATGAAATGCTCCATCCGGATGTGATTGTCGTGGATCCACCCCGAAAAGGCTGTGATGATGCCTGCTTAAACACCATGCTCTGCATGCAGCCCGAACGCATCGTATACGTCAGCTGCGACTCCGCCACCCTTGCCAGAGACCTGAAGATCCTCTGCGATGGTGGATATGAGATCCGGAAGGTCCGGGGCGTGGACCAGTTTGGGATGACTGTGCATGTGGAGACGGTATGCCTGTTGACGAGGAAGAAATAGTAAAGAGAATATAGGAATGAGAAGGAATCGAGAGATCGGTTCCTTTTTTATGCTTAGAATTAATTGATGACAAAATCAAATTGACATATAGAAGCTTGATTGATATGATATAGACAAAATGAAAATGGCATATTGGAGGAACATTAAGATGGATAAAGTTATAAATATTGAAGAGGCATTAAAAAGAATTGAGGAGTTGGAAAAAGAGAATGCAAAACTTCGGGAGGAATTGGAGTATTACAGAAATCGTAAGTTAAGCGGTCGTCAGAAACATAACGCCAAGTGGATGGCAATATATAATGATTTTGTTGTTGGGTATGAGAGCGGCATGACAATGGAAGAAATTGCGAAGAGGAACAATGTCAGTGAGAGGACGATCTATAGGTATAAAGCATATTATGACAAACTGAGGGAAAAAGAGGAATAGACCATTTTACTGATGTCAGTAAAATGGCCATATGAGAATTGCGGATGTTTTTTTGACCGCAAAATGGATGGAGGAGTTCTATGGCAGAAGATAAAAAGAAAGAAGAAATTGCAGTGATTGATATTACAGAAGAATATTTGAAAGAAAGGATTTATGAAATTCGAGGACAAAGAGTAATCTTAGATGCCGATCTTTCTGAAATATATGGTTATACTACAAAAGCATTTAATCAACAAGTAAAAAATAATATTGAGAAATTTGATGAAGATTTTATGTTTGAACTTACGGATGACGAGGTAGAAAATTTGCGGTCAAATTTTTTGACCGCAAATCTTAACAGTAAGAGCAGATATAATCCTCATGTATTTACAGAGCAAGGATTATATATGTTGATGACTATTTTAAAAGGACCGTTGGCTGTTAAGCAGAGTAAGTCATTAATAAGAACCTGTTTACAGAGAATTTTTCACAGGTATAATAAACATGACAGATAGTTGTCATGTTGAGTTAGATATGATAGGTATGGAGTATGAGAAACGATGAAAATAGATAGACTTATCGGTATATTGTCAATCTTACTGCAGGAAGAAAAGACAACGGCTCCTGAACTGGCAGAAAGATTTGAGGTATCTCGAAGGACAATAAATCGGGATATTGAAGACCTTTGTAAAGCAGGTATTCCAATAAGGACGGCACAGGGGACCGGTGGCGGTATTAGCATTATGGACGGATATTGTATAGATAGGACAATTCTGACATCCAAAGATATGCAGATGATTCTTGCGGGGCTGAGAGGCCTTGACAGTGTGAGCGGAAGCAGGTACTACAGTCAACTGATGGAGAAAATCCAGACCGGATCATCAGAGTTCATCAGTGGAAGAGACTCTATGCTGATTGACTTATCTTCATGGTATAAGGGTTCTCTTGCTCCAAAGATCGAGGTAATACAGAGTGCAATAGAAAACAGGCGCATCATACGATTTAAGTATTATGCTCCGTCCGGAGAGAGCAACCGAAGGGTAGAACCATATTATCTGGTTTTCCGGTGGTCGAGCTGGTATGTATGGGGGTGGTGTTTAGAACGTAAAGATTACAGGCTGTTCAAACTGAACCGTATGGATTGTGTTGTTGAAACAGACCGTGGATTTCTGCGTAGAGATGTACCAATGCCGGATTTGTCAAATGAGAAGATATTTCCGGGTGGGATAAAGGTAAAAGCTCTTTTCACACCGAATATGAAGTGGCGGCTGGTTGAAGAATTTGGACCGAACTGCTTTACAGAAACGGACGATGGAAGGCTGCTCTTTTCAGCAGACTATACGGATATGGAAAACCTTGTGACATGGCTTATGACATTTGGAGCAAAAGTAGAGGTGCTTGAGCCCGAAAAAGTGCGGGACATTATTCGCAGGAATGCAGAGGAAATATTAAAAATCTATGGAGGATTATGTTGATACTTTTGAAGAGGTGGATGAGGCATACAAGAAGGCTGTGGAAAACGGTGCAACATCTGTGCTTGAACCGGAACTTGAACCTTGGGGACAGAGAACCTGCTATATCGCTGATCCGGAAGGAAATCTGATAGAGATTGGTTCCTGGAATAAGCCTTATGAAGAGAAGGATTTAGAGGGGGTGTAAAGGATATGGCTTTTGACTACAAGAAGGAATATAAAGAATTTTATATGCCGAAAGGCACACCGTCTATCGTAACTGTTCCGAAAATGAACTATATAGCGGTAAGGGGAAGCGGCAATCCAAATGATGCAGACGGAGAATACAAGCAGGCTATCGGACTTCTGTATGGAATTGCATTTACGATTAAAATGAGCAAAAAGGAAGATCATCAGATTGATGGATATTTCGATTATGTCGTGCCGCCATTAGAGGGATTCTGGTGGCAGGATGGAGTATCCGGAATTGATTATGCTCGTAAGGAAGATTTTAAGTGGATCTCTGTTATTCGATTGCCGGATTTTGTTACCAGGGAAGATTTCGACTGGGCTGTCAGGAAAGCTACGGCAAAGAAAAAGAAGGATTTTTCTAAGGCTGAGTTTTTTTCCTATGAGGAGGGCTTATATGTACAGTGTATGCATATCGGAGCGTATGACGATGAGCCTGCTACAGTATATGCGATGCACAGATTTATGGAAGGATATGCACTGGATATTACTGATCAGAGAATGCACCACGAAATTTATTTGAGTGATGCACGGAGGGTGGCACCGGAGAAACTGAAGACTGTGGTCAGGCATCCAATAAAGACTATGGGGAAATAGGAGGAAAAAGATATGGCATCAACAAAGGCATATTTGGATTTTGTTTTGGAACAATTATCAGGACTGGATGAAATCAGCAGTCGGGCAATGATGGGAGCATTCATTCTTTATTACCGTGGAAAGGTTTTTGGTGGAATATATGATGACAGACTTTTGGTAAAGCCGGTTCCGGTGGCGGTGAAAATGATGCCGGATGCTGAGATGGAACCGCCATATGATGGTGCGAAAAAAATGATTCTGGTTGATGATGTGGATAATCGGCAGTTTCTGTGTGAATTGGTTGAGAGCATGTGGGAAGAATTGCCGAAGAAGAAAGAGAAAAAGTTGAGAAAAAGTGCAAGTAAGACTTGACAAAACGAACAAATATTCTATATTTAACTGCGGAGATTTTATACCCAAAAGCAGAAAATACGAATGTACAAATGGAGCTCAAACCCTTGTGGTTTGGGCTTTTTCTAATTTTGTAGAAAATCTGAGAATAACTATTTCTAAAAAGTCAATTATCATTTTGTAATGGAAAATGGACAGAATTATTCACAAAACTGTTTGTACAATACTAACAAATTTTTGAGCGTATATAGTCTTGTAAAAGTGGCAGCATGGCAATCGAGTAATATCGGTTGCTTTTTTTGTTGCCTATTTTTTAGAAAGTCATCAATTGCCCCGATAGAGTGATTTCTAAAAAACAAAGTAAAAAGAGTGGAGGAAATGCAAAGTGAAAGAGTATTCAAAAGGTATTTATGTGAAATTTAAACCGGAGGAGGTGGAAATATTGCATGATCGGATGAAGGAAGCCGGAGTTCAAAATATGAGTGCGTATATCAGAAAGATGGCGTTAAACGGGTATGTAATAATCCCGGAATGGCCTGATTTGAACCGGGTAATATCTTTACATACAAGGATTAGTAATAATCTCAATCAGTATGCTAAGAAAGCAAATGAAACGGGGAAGCTGTATGAAGAGGATATTGCAGAAATAAAAAAGATGAATAATGAGCAAACAGAGCTTCTAAAAAAGGCACTTGAAGTAGTTATTCATCTATATGAGGAAGATTCAAAGAAGAGAAAGTGAATTGATAAAAAGCGTTAGCGTGACTCTGCGGTTTATCCGCAGTTCGAGGGGATTGGGGCATTTTCCCCAACAAGCAAAAATGCGCCGGGTATATACCGGGGCACTGCTTGCCAATTTGTGAAATAGCATTTGGAGAATGATTTTGGCAAGCCGATGTTCAAATTGAGAAAGCGTTTTAAGTTTGCAAAATGTAAAGAAGGAAGGATTGAAGTTATGGAAAATTTAGAAAAAGGACAAGTATCTGAAAGAAACGTAATGGAGGATGCGGGTATTATGCTGAATAGTGATTATTGTACTGGTGAAGAAAAGTTTACTTTTTTCAGATTACCAAAATGCTTGGTGGATAATGTGTGTTTTGCGGAGTTATCCGGAGATGCAAAACTTTTATATTCATTCTTTTTAGACCGTGTTTCTCTATCTATAAAAAATGGATGGATTGATGACAAAGGAAGGATGTTAATCTATTATTCGGTAAAAAGCGTTTGTGAGGATTTGAATTGTGGCACTCAAAAAGCCTGCAAACTATTGGATGAGCTGGAGAAGGCGGGAGCACTTGAGCGAAAGAGACAAGGACTGGGTAAGCCTAACAAGTTGTATCTTAAAAAAGTATTTTGAGGGATATCTACATAGGAAAAAATCAAAACAGAAGAGGGGTGAAAATCACATCTGAGAATTTTGATTAATGCACCCACAGAGTTTTGATTCTTACGTATTTAGAACTGTAGAAATAAAAGCCTAATAAAACTTATAATAACAATACTAATTTTAATAATATCTATCTTATCCTATCAGGAAATGAAAGGACATCACTATGGATGGGATACGATGGATTTCAATGACAATGTCAGAAAGGATTTTAATTATGGTTAAGAATAAAGTGGTTCTAAAAGAAAGAGATGCATGGAGTGATTTGGCAAATTTTATCGGAGAAATGGTAGCAAAGTATGCAGAAGCGATGGATTTGGATAGTTTGCCAGATCCGGATCATTATCTTCTCATGAAAAGAATTAAACAGCTGTATGTTGAATTTTATAAACCGAAGAATATAGTAAAATTCAGAAATACAAAAATCTCTATTGAAAGAAAAGCTGTCGCATGATATTATAACCGTAAAGACGGATATTAAAATTACAAAATACGGATACACATGAAATGTTGGTGGAGGAAAAATCATGATTATCAGTGAAAGAATTTTTTATGTGATGGAGCAGAAGAACATAACGCAGTTGGAACTCTCAAGAAGAACTGGAATTGCAACGAGTAACATCAGTGACTGGAAAAAGAAAAAGACAAATCCAAAAGCGGATTGTTTGCTTTCAATATGTGATGCATTATATATTACTCCTGAACAGCTTTTAACGGGGAAGGGAATTGATCCGGAATATAAAGATGCAGATATGGATTATGAAGTCACTAGGGCGGATATTAAGATTTTAAAACAGATACATAGTCTAGGTGATGAGCAGTATAAACGACTGATGGCGTATATAAAGGCCTTGCAGAAGTTGCAACAGATGGAGAGTATTGTGGAGGATTGATTAATCTCAAGTTGCGTTAACGTTCAAGGTGAATTAACTGCACCTTGAATCAAAAATCCATGAAGTCACAATTTGTGACTTCATGAAATGGAATTGAAAAATCAATCTGACGGAACTAATAACCGGTTTGGTAGGAGGAAAAATGGAAGATACAAAGGAATTGATTACTACAGATGATATTCGTAGTAAAGTGTATATAATTCGCGGACAGCAGGTAATGCTGGATAAAGATTTAGCAGAAATCTATGGATATGAAGTCAAACGATTAAATGAGCAGGTGAAGCGGAACATTAGTAGATTTCCAGAGGATTTCATGTTTCAACTAAATAAAGAAGAAATACCGGAGGGATTTTCAAAGTCGCAATTTGCGACTTTGAACGAAAAGAGTAATGGACAGGGATCCAATATTAAAAAGATGCCTTTTGCGTTTACAGAGCAAGGAATCTATATGCTTGCTACAGTACTTCGCGGAGAATTAGCAGAGCAACAAAGCATTTTTATTATGCGTACCTTTAGAGAAATGCGACATTATATTAAACAGAACCAGCAATTTGTAACAAGATCTGAAATGGAGTTACTATCATCTAAAGTTACTGAAATATCAGTGCAGACAGCTGGGTTAATAGATAAACAGAAACAAACAGACCAAAAGGTTGATTTGATTCAAAAGAATGTTGAACAGCTAAGTGAGAATTTTATTTCTGAAAAAGATGTCAAGAATTTTGTGATTTATAAAGGTCAGAAGTTAGAAGCCGACATTGCTTACATAGAAATCTATCAGCAAGCAAAGAAATCAATCTATGTTGTGGATGATTATATGAATGCAAAATCATTACAACATCTTTCACAGAAGGCTAATGGTGTGGAGGTTGTTTTATTCACAGAAAATGGAAAAGGTAGGAAGGGATTTCTTACAAAATCTTTAGTGACAGATTTTCAAAATGAATATCCTTCTCTTCGAATTAAGACTAATCCTGATTGCCACGACAGGTTAATTGTACTTGATTATGGTGAGGAGACAGAACTGGTTTATCACTGCGGGGCATCAAGTAAAGATGCAGGGAAGAAACTTTGCGCAATTAATCAAATTACAGAAAACGCAATTATTCATCCGGTAATAGATAGATTACTTTTGTTGCCGGATAAACAGATATAACTTGCGGTCGATTTTTCGACCGCAAGATTGATGATATGAGGTGATAAGAATGCCTAAAGAGAAGATAAAAGTGTATCTCTACACTCGTGTCTCAACAGCTATGCAGATAGATGGATATTCACTGGAAACACAGAAAACCAAAATGAAAGCCTTAGTGGATAATGTACAGATTTATGAAGAACGGAAAGAGAATGGTCAGTGGCTAAAATCCATAGAGTTTAAGTTGCCGATTATAGAAAAAGAGTTTACACTAAGTTTGGCGAATGCCGCGGATAAGCGTAGGAAGCTTTGCTTCCGTAGCGCATCCAGCGTGGCGTAAGACAAATAAAAAACATAGATTTCCGGGCTTTTTCGGAGGTTTGGATTTGAAGCCAGACTTTTGAAAAAGCTCGGTTTTCTTATATGGAAACATATCCACTGCAAAATGCGTGTCAGGTTGTAACCTCGGATTAGATGTCACAATTTGAGACAGTGGATTAGATGTTAAGAGAGGTTATACAAATTCTTTAGGTTAGAATCGATGATGGGGTAAACGAAAAAGCAGTTTTGGCATTCCAGTGAACTGCCTCTTCGTTTACACCATTTTCGATTTGACCTAATTGAACCTGTCTCTTATACACATCTGACGCTGCCGACGAAGCTAGAAGTGT
>ENA-OZLM01000004-OZLM01000004.1-human-gut-metagenome-genome-assembly--contig:-NODE-4-length-76851-cov-9.540979_pt1 | contig 76851 bp, 70 predicted proteins | sample MGYA00244839_ERZ653790 | MGnify/ENA primary metagenome ERZ653790 (study PRJEB26926, sample SAMN06164796) | human gut metagenome | biome: ENVO:00009003; feature: ENVO:2100002; material: ENVO:00002003...
TTCACTTTGTTCAAGCCACTACGCCCTTGACTCGTCGCCGCCCTTCAAAGGGCGTTCGTAATACCGGCTACCCCTTAAAGGGGTCTTCATATTCTTTCACGCTTAGTTTATCCTGCATAATGTCACTCTTTTCCTGATCCTGGATATACTTCCTTATAGTTGCCTCATTTAGTCCTACGGTACTAACATAATATCCTTCAGCCCAGAAGTGTCGATTCCCATACTTGTACTTCAAGTTTGCGTGTTTATCGAAAATCATTAATGCACTCTTGCCTTTTAAGTATCCCATAAAGCTTGAAATGCTCATTTTAGGCGGAATACTTACCAACATATGAATATGATCCGGCATTAGATGCCCTTCTAAAATCTCTACTCCTTTATAAGCACACAGTTGTTTCAATATATCCCGTATACTTTCTTTGTATTGATTATAAATTGCTTTTCGTCTATACTTTGGAGTAAAGACAATGTGGTACTTGCACATCCATTTCGTATGTGCCATATCATTCGTCTTATTTGCCATAAAATCACCTTTCCTTTCACTATGTAGTAGCTTGAACAACTCTATCATATTGGAAAGGTGATTTTTTTGCTATAAGCACTTATTGCACCACCCGCATAGCAGGTGGTTTTTTGTTTCGTGCATCTCCATTTCTCTTTTGAGAAATTCCGATGTACTCAACTGGCTAAAGCCATAATAATAAAAAAACGGGCAGGAAACAGTTTTCTGTTTTCTGCCCGCTCTTGTATTGTCACTTCATTTTTCAGGAGGCATCCATGGATTCTCTCATCAGCGTTATTATTCCGGTCTACAATGTAGCCCATTATCTGATATCTTGTGTGGAAAGTGTTACCGCTTCTTCCTACCGAAATCTCCAGATTCTGCTCATTGACGACGGTTCCACCGACGGCAGCGGTCCTCTGTGTGACAGACTCGCCCTTACGGATTCCCGCATCACTGTCCGGCATACGGACAACGGTGGCATCTGCCATGCCCGCAATGTGGGACTGTCCCTTGCTACCGGCGACTACATCTCCTTTATAGATTCCGACGATCTGATCCATCCGGATTTTTATCGTCTCATGCTTTCCGCCATGGTCCATGAATCTGCGGATCTGGTGATATGTCATGAACAGATATTTTCCGACAGCAGAGTGCTGCCTTCCATGGAAGCCTGCCATACTTATCACTTACAGAGTATAGAATCGCGGGACGGATTTTTTCTGCACTTTATGGATCCCTTTACGGGGCCTGTAACCTGGGTGTGGAATAAACTCTACCGCCGCAATCTGCTATCCGATATCCATTTCCAGGAAGGAAAGAAAATGGAAGATATTTCTTTTCTGACCGATTATGCACTACAATGTCAAAAGGTAGTATGGATCGAAGAGACTTTAAACTATTACCGTCAGCGCAAAGACAGCACTATGGGGGAAGGCTTCTCTGATATTAGCTGTGACTATGCGGATGCACTGTTGTATTCTCTCGACCGTATTCAGACATCCCCGGAAGCTTCTGACTTTTCCGCTGCCTACGCTGTCTATGTGACCAACAAGCTGGCCCTATTGTGCGTGAAGTCGCGCAAATATCATTGGCAGAACAGCTTTTCTTATTTAGCGCAAAAATACCGGGACAGCTACAAGCGTTATCATCAAAATGCAGAGACTCTGTCTGCACGTGGTAAGCTTTTCCTTGCCCGGTATTGTTTTCCTCTTTATTATATGCTGCAGAAAAACCGCATCCGTATCTAGTCCTTCGTCACTTCCATCACCTGTTTGTCCACGATCTGCAGTTCTCTGTCACAATAAGGCAGAATACTTTTTCTATGGGTAATGATAAGACAGGTAGGACGTGGCGACAATTCCTTCAACCCCTGCAACACTTCCAGTTCTGTCTTCTCATCCAATGCGGAAGTCGCCTCATCCAGTATCAGGAACGGGGCTTTCCTTAAAAAGGCTCTGGCAATGGCAATCCTCTGTGCCTGTCCCTCGGACAGACCGTGTCCTCTCTCTCCGACCACAGTATCGATCCCCTTTGAAAGTCCCATGACAAATTCATATCCGGATGCTAATTTCAGTGCCTCATACATTTCTTCCTCTGTTGCATCCAGTTTCCCCATACGGATATTCTCCCGCACCGTACCGCTGAACAATGTATTCCCCTGGGGTACATAAGATATAAATTTCCGGGTAGCGGCATTCGCCCGTTCCAGATCCCCTTTTTCATTAAAAAAGGTAACACTGCCCCGGATGTTACTCATAAAGGACATGATAATACGGATCAGTGTGGTCTTGCCGATACCGGATTCTCCGATAATAGCTACAAATTCTCCGGGTCCGATCCGCAGATTTACATTCTCCAGTACTGTCTCATCCGTATAACCAAAGGTCATGTCTTTTATCTCCACGCCGATCCGGGCCGACGGGATCTGAGTGTCCGTTTTCATCTCCAGTGGAATCTGCTGCAATTCCATGATTCTTCCCGCGGAAGCCAGTATAGACACTACCTTGGGTATCTGTTGCGCAAGTCCCATGACCGGTGCCTGCACACGGTTCACCAGTGTCAAAAATACCGACATGGTTCCGTAGGTGATCATCTTGCGGGAAATCTGTATTGCTCCATAACAAAATGCTACAATATATCCGGTCTGAAATGCCAGTGACATCACTGTGGAACTGGCTACTCCCATTTTCGTCCGACGGTATACCCAGTGAAACCTCTCCTCCCGAAGCTGTGTCAGACGCTCCGTGGAATAATCCTCGTTGGCAAACGCTTTTACGATCAGTAGATTTGCCAGGCTTTCCTGTAAAAAAGACCGATATGCTGCTTCACTCTCCTGCACCTTCACCTGAAGTTTTCGAAGTTTTTTGCCAAGCCACCAGGAGCTGAGTGCTGCCACCGGTGCTACCAGCAGGGCGAACATTGCCAGCATCGGCGAATAATAGAACAGCGTAAAAAATACCAGCAGCAGTTCCACCGCCAGTTGGATAATACTTGGAATAGTTCCGATAATACCGTCCGCCACATTCCCCGCATCGCTGGTAAGTCTCGTCATCAGATCCCCGGTGTGATATTTTTTCACATCCATCCAGTGGGAATGAATGATCTTCTCATAGATCTGTTTCCGTATGCCAAAAGAAAATCTCTCCGTCAGCATGGTGGATACCAGCGACGAAATTACCGTCACCGCCTGCATTCCCAGCATTAACAATACATAGACCACCATCAGGCGTACAAATGCATTGCCAAAGGTGGCATGGTCTATGATTTCTTTGGAGATCTGAACCATCAGCAGTGATGCAACTGTCTCCAGCAGTCCGAACACCATGACCAGAAGTATTTTCCCCAGATACGGTCTGGAATACTGCCATAACCATTGTGCATACCGGTACTGATTTCCCCGATCCTGCCATATTTTTTTAATTTTACCCATATCTCACAGCCCCCGGATTTACTCTATAAAGCCATTCCCCTTCATCTGTTCCAGGAACTTCATGACGGACTCTTCACACTCCTCTCTGGACACCTCATAGATGGTCAGTAACCGGTCCACGATCTGCGTCAGAGTGATCTCCTCCTGCAGCATATCCCAGATATCGTTGCCCGCTCCTTTGATCAGAAAATATTTTCCCGATTCAAAATCGATCATGACCTTTTCTCCTGCCAGATCCGTCACATTTAATTGCTTCTTCAGTTTGATGATTGCATTTTTCTCCATCCTTTTACCCTCCGTTTTCTTACTTAACTTATTTTTCTCTTATTTCCACTTATTTTCGGAACTTATCCACTACCGAATAATCTTCTCCGTTTCCTCCGCTGACGTACATTCTGCCGCAACGTATCCATGCATGGGCTACCATCTTTCCTTCTTCGAGCTTACATCCCAGATACATTGTAGAAGAAATCCCTTTGTTTTTCAATAATCTCTGCGCAGTAAGTGCCCGCACCAGACACTTGCTCTCCCAGCTCGTCCTGCTGCAGACCCGGTTCACACAGTATGCCACCTTTTTGGCATATCGATAATGCTCGATTGTCTCCTCCTCGGGAGACTCTTCGCCCTCGCTGCCCCATTTCACGCGCAGCCTGGTTGTATTACCGTAGAGCACCTGCAGGCGATAGATGGCAGAATAAATCCAGCATTGTACAGACAACCATTTATGATCGTTGTATCTGAGGAAACGATATCCTCTCTTCAAAATTGTCATTTCCGTTTTCTGCCTTTCTATGACTGGAACTTCAGATCCATCTTCTCATAGATATCCTGTACCGTCCGGATCCGTTCTTCATCAATGTGATTCATCATCTGACGTTTATAGGTGCCTTTGTGCTTTGCCAGACCTGTGATTCCTCTGACCAGCCATGCCCAGGGGAGCAGCCATGGACAATCCTCCAGGTAAGGATAGTATTCTGCCATATAGTGCAATGGGGGAAATGCATACCAGAATTTCAGTTGTTGTCTGCCTGCGGTTTTTCCCTTCTTTTTTTCCTCGGCAAATTTATTCCAGATGCCGTTCTCATCTTTGCCGTAGATACCGCTGTCCAGCAGATAGGCGAAGAGATTGTCATACAGTGCATTGCTCTCCTCTTCCTCCAGCCACAGATAGGCCAGTTTCTCCATGTGCCCGGTAAATGTGAGAATACCACACTGTTCCAGTTCTTTGTCCAGATAGTTTCTGTCCATCTGTTCGCCAAATCGTTCCAGATAGACATAGATATCGATCAGATGTCTGATACCGCAGCCGGTCTGATAGAAATGCTTGGCCGCATGCGCCATCATATATACGTAAAAATCTTCCGTTCCGAAGTCCTGTGTATATGTACATCCGTTTCTGGTATGCGTGCGGGAAAAGTTTTTGAAATAACCGTACTGATTGCGGTCCACCGTCTTGTCGTACATGGCACGATGAGCCTCGATCACCAGAAACGGCGGTTTCTGGAAAATATCATGGTGTTTTACTGCACGGTACAGAGTGTATCCCCGTTCTTTTAACAACTCCTGTGCCTCTCCCATGTTTTGTTCGGCGAACAAAATATCGAGATCACTCATCTCCCGCATCTGCGGTGCCGGATAGTAGAATCGCAATACCGCCCCTTTCATGGGTTGATTGATAATCCCTTTTTCCTCAAACAATCTTTCCAGCTCTCTCTGTTCCTGCACCTGCACACCGCAGCGCAAAATACTGTTCATTAACGGAGCCCGCAGCCTGCTGCGTTCTTCCTCTGTAAGATTGTCTACCCGGATCAAAGCTCCCAATAGGAGGTAATTCAGATGATGTTTTTTCGCAATCTGCACGATTTCATCCACCGTCACGCCTTCCGGAAGGGAAGGTACTTCCTCCTGTTTCAGCTGGGCGCGTATCAGCTTTGCCAGGTATTTTTCTTTCTTTCCCATAGGCACACCCCTTCACATTTATTTCCATAAATCGTATGGAAAACTTTTCTGTAGTCCCTCTTGCAGTTTATCTAATTGGGGTAATTCCATCGGAGTCATCCTTTTCGCCTGTTGTAAATCAGATGCTATTTTGACATCGTATCTGCCTGTCGCATAATACCAGTCATAGTATTTCAACCATTCCTTCTCCATGCCATTGCCGATGAACACCGCCGGAATCCCATAAGACTCCGCCAGAATAATTCCATGCAAGGAAGAGGAATATACAATTTCAGCCGTAAGCATTCTATCGATAAATGACCTGTAATCCGTTGTTTTAATATCCAATTTTTCAGCATCACTGTTTTGTTTCAAATAATGTTCTATCACAACATAATCTTTTCCCTTTTTACGTTCCCCCGGATAGATGAGAGGCATCAGGATTGCCGGATCACCGTAGAGTTCCGGGCAGTCATATCCGTTGGCAGTCATGACCTGCCTGCTGACCGGGCCCCGCAAAGCCCGCACGTCATATTTCCTGTATTTTTTCTGTTCTGTTACATGCGCTGCGTTCTCAAAAGAGTTGACACCGCTTCCCCAGACAACCGCATCAAATCTGCCCAGTCCCAGAATAGATCCGACTGCCATAAGATGCTTTTTCCCCGCACAGATGGTTTGAAGATTCATACCTTTTTGTGCCAGCATCCACTCAACGATCACAGGAGCTAAAAAATCTCCCAGATTATCCTCGAAATCCCAATACTCCAAAGCCACTCTATGCTTCTTAAGCCGCTCACCGTTTAATTTTTTTCGATTTCTTACGACCGCTATATCTCTGAGCATAACTCCTCCTACTTTTTCCTTCCGAGCATACTTTTACACTTTTTCACAATTAATTGCGTTCCCTCTGTCTTCCCATATGCCACTAAAAATACCACGCTGCAGATTCCGCCGATGACAACTCCCTTACCGATCAGCTGCAACCAGTTCTGTGTCTGCACTCCGGATAACAGCAACCAAAGCACCCCTATGGTAGCAATCATAAGCAATGCATTTTTTAAAAGTGACACATAGTATCCCGCTACACTTTTCTCGAAATACTCCCGGAACAGAAGTCTCGGCTCGTACCAGAAATACGTACTCAGCCTTGCGATTGCCGATGCCAGCACGATTCCGGTCAGTCCCATGACTTTTCCCAACAGAATCGACAAAACAATGTTCAGCACAGCACCGACCAACATGACGTACTTGGTACGAACATAAAGTCCGGTAGCATCCCTGTAGATCCACAGCGGCTGCAGAACACAGGACAGATAGGTATTCAGTGTCATCGCCAGAATGGCACCTGTACTGATGGTAAACCCGCTGCCCAGCCACACATAGACGAAATCGTTCGCCATGATGCAAAACGCACTGACGATGGCACCACAGAGAATAAAGCTGACAGATTGTATGACGCTGAACACTTCATAACGTTTCTCACTCTTCTCTCGGACAATGACATTACCGACGCTGGCCGTCAAGGCGGAAAAAATGATCTGAATGATCAGAAGAAGCTTATTGCTCACCATCAGGTAGTTGGAATAGATTCCCGTCATAGCAGTTCCCACCAGCACGGAGATCAGGATATTATCCGTGGCTGTAAAGATCGTGGAACTGATCTTGTACAAAAATACAGAATGCATATTCTCGAAAATCGCCTTCTCTTCCTCTTTGGTGATCTTCCGCTCCATTTTGATAAACGGATACTGTTTCTGTGCCTCCCGGGATGCCATGAGATTATTGAAAAACTGCACTGCCACTCCGATTGCCAGGTACAGAATATAATTCTGCAGCAGTAAAAGGGAAAAAATCTGCAAAATTGTCTTCAGCAAGCTGGTCCAAATCGAGATATTGACTACTTTGTAGTTCTTCTGATCTGCCGTAAGTATCGTGGATTTATAGACAAACAGATAAGAAATCACTACGTTTGCCAGCGAGAACAGATAATACACTGCGAGATGGGGAATCTCCTGTTCTGTATTGACGATATATTTCAGGAACGGAATCACTGCAATTCCCACTACCGTCACCACCACGGCGATCACATTGTATACTTTTTTATAAAAATGAATCAGTCCGGCCAGTTTCTCTTCGTCATGTTCCGCCAACGGCTTGTAAAAGCTGTAAGCCATGGTCGTGTTAAAACCAAGATCCGCCATGGACAGCAGATTTAACACATCGGAAAAAATTCCGTTCAGTCCCAGATATTCCGCTCCCAGGGTATGGATAAATACGGTTCTTGCTACAAAACTGAGTATCAGGGTAAGAAACTGATATGTAAAACCAGATATCATATTTTGTACAGAGTTCTTTACTCGACTACTCATTCAGATTTTCCGTTCCTTCCTCTGCTGCTGTCTGCTCTTGCGGAATCTCCGCATCCCAGTTCACAGTACCTTCTGCCACTTCCTGCGTATAACGTAAAATATACGATTCTCTCTCCCTGAAAAATTCTTCTATTTTCTTGACTTCCTGATGGTATACCGTGTCTTCAATGTTCCCACGGAAACGCTTGTAATTACTGAGGACAATTTTCTTTTTTTCGGCGGCTAATTGTCCCAGTACCGCTTCTACTTCCTCATCAGCGAAGGTATGCTCCGCCATTTCCTGCATCACGGAACTTAAGCTGTTCCGAAATTCCTCATTATGCAATAAAGCTCTGAAGAAGATATCCTGCGAAACACTCTCCATCAAATAGGAGTCAATGGTTGCCGTCGTTTTCCCACCGGTGGCCTTATTCCCCATGGAATTATCCAGTCGGCACATCAGAAATCTCCATCTGCCATCTCCGAAGCCCGTCCCGTTTTCCGAGATTGTTCTCCAGGTTATCACCGTATCCTCTCCATAGAATGCATTTGCAAGGTAAAGATTTGCGCAAAAATATTGCAGGTAATTTTCAACATCCATCATTTCTTTTACCTGTTCATAATTCTGTATATCAGACATATCACGCGTAGTCACAAAATCATAGAGTTTACCAAATGTAGTGATATTCTCCGTCACTGGGTCGGTCACTCCGTTTCTTGCAAACAGTACATCCCCTGCAGCGACACCGTATTCTTCCGCAATAAAATCCGCATCATAATTTCCACGCAGCATATAAATTCCCCAATACTCTCCGTTCAGGAATACCGCACACGATTCCATATTCTGCGTTCTTACGGTGGTCGCATCCAAAAGCCTCTGTGCCAGATATTCTCGCAGCATAAACGTGTTGTCTCTTCTGTGCGTCAACAGTGAAAATCCATTTTCACCTTCTCTGTAATACCGCTCCAGTCCGGTTCCCTCGCTGGCACAGTTTTCTCCCGTAAGCTTTAGTCCTTTTTGTGGCCATGTGGTGCTAATATCATTGATAATACTCACCTGCATTTTCTGTGCAAAGGTCTTATCTTTTTGGTTAGAAAAGAATTCCACATAGACCGGTTTGCTCCAATTATTGTAATAGTTTCCCGCGCCTCCGCCGTCATATCCCTTGGCGATCTCATCTTCATAAGAACGGCCTTTCACATAAATGCCTTCAAAATAATCAAACAGATTATTTTCGTCGGTTGAGATAGATATTACCGGCACCCCTGTGATATCACCGGATTTTTCGATACCGATAAAATAAGATTGCGTTACCGTATCACTCTGTTGTCCCAAAGTATCCACCGCAATTGCCTTCAGTACGGTTCCCATAGTGATACTTGCCGGTTGAAAAGTTGCTGTATAATACTCCATCTGAGGATTCACTGCCAGCGTCATGTCCGAGCCGCTCCGGTTTATAATCGTAATAGGACTCTCGTACAGCGCGGACTGTGTGGTAGGCTCGGAACCATCCAGGGTATAATAGATCCGGCTGTTCTCCCCGGCAGACAATTCCACCTGTATGTCATTATCATAGAAACCTCCGGGAACAGAGAAATGCAACTTCTCCGTCTCTACAACTTCTCCCTGCGTATTGCTTTCTCCTTTGGTGGCGGTCATCCATTCCATGCTTTCTGCGCCATCCGTGATCCGTCCGTAGCTTTCTCCACTTTCCAGATCCGGGACCAGCATACTGCTGTGCAATATCTCTTCCGGCAAAAATACGCTGATCACATCTCCCGCTGCCAGAGATCCCAGATTCTCCACGCACAGATACCCTGCTGCCGGCAATACCTCTTCTTTGGTAAATTCTTTTTTCACCTGTCCGTTCACTGCGATCTTACAGTCCTGCAGGGGAATTTCATCCCGGGATAATCCGTTGTACAGTTCGATCCAGCCTGCCTGATTTATCTCGTTGATGTAAAGCCCTTCTGCCAGCTGCGTCAGGTCTTTTTGTTTTGCATCTGCCGTACTCTGTTCCTCACTGATCTCCTGCAGCATCTCCTGTTCCTGCTGCTGTTTGCGGGAGGAATCCCACATAATATATCCGAGCACCAGCACTGACGCTAGACTCAGCAGGATCACAATCCTGTCTTTTTTAGAAAATCTTGATTTTTTATCCATGATTGCTCCTTGTCTTTCCCTGAGCCGGCACAATTACATACAAAATCACCGTTGCCAGACCACCCAGAATTCCACCTGTAACATTTGTAAGAATATCCATCAATTCAAAATAACCTCTATGTGTCAGCAGCTGGATCACTTCGATACAGAAGCTGGTCAGGAAACTGTAGCAGGTCGTTAGAAACAATTTCCTGCCTATCTTCTCGCGTCCGCGGAACAGGGCAATCAGCGCTCCCCAGGGCACGAAGAGACATACGTTGAGCAGGTCATAGATCATCTGATTGGACAGATCCGGACTGCCGCTTTTCAACCACATGGAAATATGAGTGAAAATTCCGGAACGGCTTCCTTCTTCCCGATTATAGAATGTTATTTGAAACAGAAAGCATGCATATCCCGCCAGAAGCATCAGCAGTATCTCTTTTCCGGGGCGCATTTCTTCCCCCCGCAGCCTGGACCAAATCAGCACTGCGACATGCACCAGCAAAAAAACTGCTGTCATCATGAGAAGCAATAATGTCCAGGAGATTCCCTCCAACTGTTCTGCGATCAGTGCATTGCATCTGACTATAAACTCTTCCATTGTCAACCTTTCCTTCCTCTACGAATTATTTACAGCTCCGGAAGAGGATGGTTTTCCTTTTGTGCAAGATAGTATTCATAGAATGGTATCTTGGTCTTGAGCTTGTCATAGCGTTTTTTCCGCACCAGTATCTGGACTTTGTCAAACAGCCATGGCCATTTCCCGATCATTTTTTTGATGCGGTTCTTCATTGTCTTACTGTCATCCGTTTTCAATCTCCACTCTCCGGCACACAGATGTACTGCATATTGTTTCCCTGTGATCGTTCCGATCTCGAACAGCTCCTTCGGGAAGATCACGAAATCCACCAGATCCTGGAACTGATTATTCAGGCGAAACTGCGGATAATGTTTCAAAATATAGTAGGTATAATAATAATTGCTGGTGGCATATCCATCCACGATAAGTCTGCCGTCCCGGAAGTTAAATACTTTCCCATCCGGATTCCTGCCGAATTCGGTGGCATCATACATATCCAACAGCGCTTTCACCAAAGGATTTCCCGGCTGTGCTCCGATAATGGCCGATCCCACCGAACAATCAAAAATAAAATTGAAAAATGCCGGATAGGATAACAGCGGATCAAAGGAGCGGCATACCTTCACATCGGTATCCAGATAAATCCCACCGTATTCATATACCGCCTTCAGGCGATAGTAATCACCGATAAATCCCAGTTGCTTTTCCGCATAGGTTCTGCGTACAAATTCATTTTCATCAAAGGTACAGTTGCTTTCATCCCATCGCATGACCCTGTAACCTTCCAGTCTGCTCCAGGAATCAATGCATTTCTGCAAATCCTCCGGAATTGGCTTACCGCCGAACCAGCAGTAATGTATGATCTTGGGTATCGTTCCCTTACTTCCCTTTCCTTCCATACTTCTCTCCTCACAATTATCTTAATTTTCCCTGCATCAGATACTGATAAAAGGTATCCTGCCCCGAAGTCTCTTTCTCACTGAAACGTGTACTTAACTTATGGAATCCGCATCTTGATTTCAGAACCTCATATTTGATTCCGTCATATGGCTGTCCCATATATGTCGCCAGCACATGCGACTCCACCTGACTGACAATAGGCATCGCCTGATACTCTTCCCGATAATAATCGCATGCCATAGTCATAAACAGGTGAAAAATATAGTAATCCACTGCCCGGTCGTTGTCCTTCCAGTAAGCATAGAGCAGTTCTCTGGTCAGACAATAAATGTTCTGATTCGTGGTTCCGTACAGAAACCAGTTATTTGTCTCCATGATCTCCGGATTGAATCCGAAATAATAAAAGCTGTACATGAAAACCGGCAATTGATCTGTATATGCCAGTAGTCCCCCGTCCGTACAGTAGACCGTTGCATCGATCCAGTATCCGCCGTAACGGACCAGAAGCTCCAGACGGATCAGATCTGAGAAATGTGCCGGACCGATGATCCCTCTCTTCCACTTTTCAACAATCTCTTCCGGAAGTGTGATATAATCAAATACATTCTTCGCATCGATCACGACGATCTCCCGGTCCGGAAGCTTTTGTCTCAGAGCTTCATAGCACAGCTTCACCAAAGGCGGTGCCTGCTCCAATCCCTGCAGCCAGCAGAACCAGACTCTGCCCCGGTTAGCTTTCTTTTCCAGTGTCTCCCATGGACGGTCCGCCGTCACTTTCTCCAGATATTTTCTTTTTAATTTTTTATAATACAGCATCCGGTGCTTTTGCCCGATCATCACATTGTACAAAAAGGACAATTTTGCATCCCTGTACTTTGTCTTCAGCATCACATTGTCATAGATCGACCCCAGTAACATATGATCCTGTATTTTTTCTTTGATTCTTCGCAATGAAGTATCTCCCATGCTTCTCCCCTTCTCAAAAACATCTCTGCTGAATACCGTTCCAGCTCCGGTACAGTGCAATGATCCATCCGGTACTTTGCGTCTTCAACAACAGATAAAGCAGTCTTCGTTTTCCCTGAAGTCCGGATTTTCTTACTGCTTCCAGGAAATCCTGTTCCCGACAGATTCTCCGTACAATCTCTTTCCTCTCAGAGTCGGCGATTCCTCTGCGGCAGCTGAGCTGCTTGAGAAATGTCAGGCCCAGTCCGGAATAGACCCGGCAGAATGCCATCTCCTGCTCCTCGTGCTCCGGGAATTCCCGACAGAAATCCATCGCATAATGATAAATCTTCGTGATATTATCAAAAAAGCGTGGATCGTAACTGTTTAACTGGGTTCCCTGGGTCTGCACATTATACTGATAGAACAGCCCCGGATTGACTGCAATCTTATGGGCCCTGCTCACTGCCTGCAGTGAAAAATACAGGTCTTCGTAAATACGGATCTGCGGATCAAACGCAAGATCTTGTTCCCGCAGAAATTCTCTGCGAAACACTTTGTTCCAGGGTGCGTTGATCACCTCTGTCTCCACGGTTTCCACCAGACAATCCCGGAAAAATTCTTCTCTGCTTCCACAAAAGGATGTTTTCATCGGTCTCGTCACTTTGCGGTCATTGGCCACATCATAATACCAGAACCCGAACATCAGCACATCCGCATCGCTCTCTTCCGCGATCCGGACATTTTTCTCCACGGCATCCGCCTGCAGCAGATCGTCCACATCCGTGAACATCAGATACTTTCCCTGTGCATGTGCAATTCCGGTATTTCTCGCCCTGCTGGGGCCGCCGTTTTCCTGATGAATGACTCTGACATGGGAGACAGCCGCCGCATAGCGGTCACAGATGCCACCGGAGCCATCCCCGCTGCCGTCGTCCACCAGCAGGATCTCCAAAGGAGCATAGGTCTGTTCCAACAGCCGTTTCATACAGTCGTCAATATAACGTTCTCCATTATATACCGGCACTACAATGCTTACTAACGGATTCATCTTGCTCCTCTTTTCTTCAAATACTTCGATGTTGTCATGGGCGGTGCATCTTCCCCCTCCCGTACCGGATCCAGGCACAGAGAAAGGGCGAACAAAATATAGAGATATTTCAATGTCTGCAGTGAATCGACCCAAAAAAGATTGATCAGATAACAGACACTGCCTACCAGAAGGATCTTCGGCAGTCCGCTTTTATCTCTGCGGACCCTCTTTATCATACCCGCGATCATACTTCCGAGAAACAGCAGATAGGTGATCATTCCCGGATACGCATACCGTACATATTCCGCAATGTAGAAATTATCCACAGATTCAATGAAAGAACCGTTGATCTCCGACTTAAACGAGCGCTTCCTTCCCAGCCCCAGCAGCGGATTCAGCCAGTCCACCGTGAAAATATATTTGAGCTGGTCCCGGTAATTGGAACTACTGCTTAATGCCGTTAAATCTGCACCGAACTGCACCGCCAGTTCCGTTCCCAGCAGTTCATCCAGGATACTGGTGATCTGTAACAATATGTATCTTCCCATCGTCGTATTTCTGATAGCTGCCAGAATTACTGCAAAAATACCCGCCAGCAAAAGCGCGATCATCACAAATTTTTTAATCTCCATTTTAGAAGATAAGCCCACCAGCAGGATCACTTCCAAAAGAAATACGCTCAGTGTGGATCTCGACCCACATAAAAATACGTTGACCCCCAGCAATAGTAACAAGAGCGGCTGTGCCAACAGATTGACGCTCTTATTTTTTCTGTCGTAACAGGCAAAGGGAACCATGGTGACCAGCATCAGACCATAACCCAGAGAGTGGTTACAGGAGCTCATGATACGATAGCTTCCCGATCGTACAAATCGTCCCGTATAGAGTCCCTTGATCGTCTCCAGATAGGAGAACGGTGATCTCCCCAGCACATATTCCACGATGCCCAGCAATGCGATCACATAAGAAAATACAACGATCATCTGTATCGTTTTTTCCACTCCCAAAGTGTTCCGGATGAGATAAATCAACAGATAAAACGTCAACAATTCAATAAACGGGTTTAAAAAGGCGTTGACATCCGCACGTAATACCATAGTATATCCGATCACCATAAGGTAAGGAAGTAACACTTTGGTACATGGTTCTTCCACCACCAGCAGCACGAATCCCCGGATACGCTCCGGCTCTGCCAGCATCAGGAGTAATACCGCCACGATCATGATGCGCAGTGCCGTCAGGTCGAACAGAGGAAACGGCAGTCCGAAATACTGCGGCAATACATATAATGTAAAAAAGAACAACACTGCAACCGCCTGAAAGATTTTCAGTTCTCTCTGCGGTTTCAGATATCTGCTTTGTTGTGCCATTTCTCTCCTCCTTCCCACAATTTTCCCACTGATCTCTTTGATCCTCTATCCCCGGATCGCCATCATCAGCTCTACGGGAATAGACTTTCTGCTGTGATAACAGTCCGCATATCCAAATAACAGCGGCAAAGTATTCCATACTTTCCGGTCACGCAGCAATTCGATCCTCAGCTGCGTTGCCCGTATATTCCGATGTAATAGTCTACAATCCCGTTCACTCATTGACAGTGACTCTGCAAAGACCAGGGTAGCCTCATGGCTTTTCTTCAGATCCTCCAAAAAACGTACTCTATCCGGAAGATCACGCATTTTATGCATTGTCACGTTATTGGAATGAAGTCTTCTGCGCAGTGTCACCCCATGGTAGACGTACAGTCCATCTCTGCATAATGCCAGCTTCCAGACAAATTCATCGTGGGCCCAGTTCGGATACCATCTGTTTTCCACCTCCTGCCAGAATTTCCGGCGGATGCACATGCTGCATCCCTGACAGTTGATAAACAGATTATGCGCTTCATAGGGTAGATGTTCAAGGGAATGATCCCGGCGGAACTGCTTCTGTTCCCATGTCGGAACACTGGGGGCGTCCGGAGAAGACACAAAAGACTCGAATTCCGAACACAGCAGCAGGATCCCCGGATGCTCCTCCATCTGTCCCACCATGACCTCCACCCGGTCCGGTACCCAGATATCATCCTGATCGCAGAAGAAAATATATTCTCCCACCGTCTCCTTCACTGCACTGATAAAATTTGCAGCATATCCCAGATTCTTTGGATTCTGCGATACCTTCCAGGTTCTTTCCAGTCCATGTTCCCTGATATATTTTTCCACGATTGCTACGGTATCGTCAGTGGAACGATCATCGTGGATGATCACTTCATCCACCGGCATGCTCTGGGTCCGGATAGACTCAAGTTGCTCCACTACATATTCCGCTCCATTGTAAGTTGCCATTGCTACGGATGTTCTTATCATAATACTATCCTTTCAGAATCCTGCCACTCAGTACCGCCACCGGCTGACAATTCCATCTGCGGACATTTCTCAGATATATGCCGATCTTCCCCCGTACATACGGGTTCGTTCGATAGTCCGGAAAATGCTCCTGTAAAAAGGCAAAGGTCTGATCCAGCAGATCCTTGCGCAGCCTTGCATCCGGTACTCTGCCGATCCGGCTCAAGGAACTGCACAGAAGTATCTTAACGCAAAAGTATTCCAGCTCCTGTCGATATTCCTCGTAAAACCCTCTCTCCCTGTAAAAATCCAGTATATTCTGTAACACCGGAAAAATATCAGCCACTTTTTTACTTTTGTTGGCATTCATAGTAGAGGTCTCCCTAAGGATATAAGATACAAAGGGACGGTCTACATAGGTTTCCCGCTGAAGATACGGGATCAGTTTGATACAGAATGCCGTATCCTCATAGATTCTTCCCTCCGGGAATTCCATTCCCTCCCGCAGCAGGATCTCCCTGCGGATCAGCTTGTTCCAGGGGCAGGTCATAGGATCGATAAACATATCTTTCCTGTCCCGGTACTGCCTGATATTTCCTCTGGTAGCCAGTTCCTTCTGCTGACCATCCTTTTCCTGAAGATAGTGATAACTGCATTCCACCATATCACAATTGTTCGCAAGCGCTGCCCGAAGCATTTCCTCATACATTGCGGTATCTACATAATCGTCCGAATCCACAAACCCTACATAATCCCCAATGCACTCCCGGATTCCCAGATTCCGTGCACTTGCCTGCCCTCCGTTCTCCTTGCGGATAACTCTGACTCTTCCCGGATAATTGTTTTCAAATTCAGAAAGAATCTCCGGAGAGTGATCCGTGGAACCATCATCCACCACCAGGATCTCCAGATCCTTCAGTGTTTGATGTACCAGACTTTCCAGACATCTGCGTAGATATTTTTCTGTATTATAAACCGGTACGATCACACTCACCTGCCTGCTTGCTGTATCCATCTTTTTCCCCTCTATGGTATCTTAGGATGCGCATCCGTACGTTCTCCCAGTAATTCCCGTGTCCGTTCCATGATCATCCCAACCGCCTTGTTATGCTTTTTTATTATATGAGTAAAGTCTGTATATTGGTCACCGACACCATGGATATCACTGCCCAGTGCACTGATCCTGTCATGTCTCAAATACTGTTGTGCGCGGAACCTCTGCCTGTTCCATCTTCCCACCAGACTGCCTATATTCACCTGTGCAAGGCATCCTGCCTCTAATAAAGGCATAATCTGTGACATCCGGTATCGCTCTACATGGGCAAGCACCACCTGCAGACCACATTTGTCCTGTAATGCTGTCACTGTATTTATCAATTCCGGATCCCATATCTCCGTAAAAGGCATTTCCAGCAGTAATACCTTCGTTCCATCTATACAAAGTTGTTCAAGCCCTTCCATCCGTTCCAGTCCTTTACAGATCAGGACCTCCGCTCCCTGCACAATTTGTATTCCTGCTGCCCGGATCTCTTCCTCTCCGGCAAGTTCCTTTTGCAGCTGCACCCACGCCAGCCTGCGGCGTCTTAAGAAACTGTCCACACTCTCCGCATGTGGGTAAAAATGGGAGGTGGCAAGGATACAGTGAACCCCTGCCCGCACCGCTCTCCGGATCTGCTCCATTGCTACCGCAGTATCACTGCATCCATGGTCCAAACCGGGCAAAATATGGCTGTGGAAATCATATATCTTAAGAATATCAGTATTTGTAGTCTTTTGCATAATGTTTATAATGATAATCCTGAGATTTCATAGAGATTCCGTTGAACACGAATCCACAGATATTCGCTCCCACCGGCTCCAGCATCTGCACGATCATCTGCTCTCTGTCAAATTTTGTCACGCCCTCTCTTACCACCAGAATATATGCGGTCGCTGTTGCAGCCAGGACCAGAGCATCTGCCACGATTCCTGCCGGAGGCAGGTCTACGAAAATACAATCATATTCCTCCTTGCATTTTTCCAAAAGTTCACTCCAGCGCTCACCGGACAGAAGTTCTGCCGGATTGGGCGGTACTTCTCCCGCCATTGCAACATAGAGATTCTCGGCTCTCTTATAGACCTTCAGTTCTTTCGTGATCCCTGCAAGGTATTCACTTAAACCTTCCTTCCCCTCAATGTCCAGCAGACTTTTCAGGTTGCTCTTTCTCATATCCGCATCAATCAATAAAATCTTTTTCCCTAATTGAGCGTAAGCGGAAGCAAGATTGATACAGGTCAGTGTTTTTCCCTCTCCGGGATCTGCACTGGTAATGGCATATACGGGACATTTCTCACCTTTACCGGTGAACAGGAGCTTTGCACGGATACTGTTATAAGATTCCCGCACTGCAAAAGGGCTCTCATTATGTAATATTTTATTGACCTTTTCACCTTTTGCCGCCGGTTCCATCTGTGGTACATCTCCCAGAATAGGAATGGTAAACAGATCTTCAATCTCATATTTCCGGCGGACGGTAGTATCCAGCATACTTCGTAGCAGGAACCATGCCGCAGCCAGAAGGAAACCTGCTGCCGCACCCAATATTGCATATTTCAACACACTGGTGGACTGGTAAGGTACCGTTGGAAGCTCTGCCTCATCCAGTACTTCGATTCCACCGGATTTCACGATCCGTATGATCTCATTCGGCGCCAGTTCACCGATAGCATTTGCTATATCCATTGCATTCACCGGGTTTTGATCGACTACACGTACCACAAATGCAGCCGTGTTTTCAATCGCACTGGCACTGATCTGGGATTTCAGATAATCCGTGGAATAACCCAGTCCCGTTTCCTCTTTTACTTTTTCCAGAAAGGTCCGGCTCTTCAATATCTGCATATAGCTCGTGATCAGATTTTTTGCCTGCGTGATATCAGAACTTCCGATATTTACAGACGAGTCCGTAATATAATCCGGATTACTGTATACATAAAATGAAATCTGTGCCATATACAGGGATGTACTGGTAATGCTGGCGTAAGCCCCTGCCACCATTCCCAATACTGCTGTGCTCAGGAAAATGTATAATGCTTTCTTCTTTAATGTCCAAAATATTTTTTCCAAATGAAAGTTAGACAGAATCGTCTTAAACATTTTCGATCTCCTCTCTCAGATAAGTTTCTATCGTCTGCAGCATCTGATCTCTGTGCGATTCGTATGGCTGAAAATCAAACGTTTCGCTTTCCCGAATGATATTCTCCAACGAATCTTCTTCCCCACATACCAACACCAGATGTTTTTTCCCAAAAGCTTTTGCAATGTCCCATTGGTGGTCATCCACATGTTCTTTATATTTTTTCAGTCGTGGAAATACGATCACAGGTTTCCCATGACGGATTCCCGACAATATGGTCCCGACACCGCTATGGGTGATCAGCAGAGAACATTCCTCCATCTTCTGCTCAAAGTCTTCTTTGTTCAGAAAATCCACCGAAGGATAGTATTGTGGGATATAGTCGGAGTGGCCTTTCTGCGCAAATACCGGATCTGTTATTTTCTGCTCTTCGACCAGCCGGTCTATCTGTTTCAACAATCTGTTACACTGGAATTTCTGGGTTCCCAGCACCACAAATATCAGCTTTCCCTTCATCAAAAAATTCCTCCCGCATAAATCGCCTTCGGAAACACCTTCAGCATATCTTCCCATTGTACCAGGAACAGGTCTGCTAATGGGTACATCAGCTTCCCCGTAAGGGAAGCTTCATCTACCCGGGCAAAAGATTCTATATATATAATATGAATTTTTCTCATTTTACCTAACAGACAGACCGGATATGTCATCAATGCTCCTGTGGATATGATACAGTCCGGCTTTTCCTTCTTCAAGATAGCATACGCCTGAAAAAAAAGCTTGATAAAATGAATAAGAAAAAACGGTTCCTTGCGATTGATCTGTCGTAAAAAGTAAGTTCTGTCTCCCCATGCTGTTGTAATGTCTTCTCCGCTTTTTTCCGTAATCAAAAAGGAATCGTTCTCATTAGTAATCTGTCTCAGACACGTGATCTCTTCCAAATGGCCTCCCGAGGACGCCGTAAAGCATAATTTCATATTCCCCTTCCGTTTCCTATCCTGTTTTCTGATAATAAACAGTAAAAATTCCATCGTCCTCCGGTTCTTTCCTTCGGACGATGGACTTTTTCGTTTTTTACGATTCCTCGTGCTTTTGTAACTTATCTATTTTCTTATACTGAATATACGTAGTCAGAACCGTCACTCCGAGAATAATAGCTGCCAGGATCGTCACATACAGATCCAAATGGCATCCCCAGAAGAAATACAGAACGACAAGCGCCAGGACAAACAAAACCGGAATCGCAATATCAATACATTTCATTTTCTTCATTTTGTCTCCTCCTTACGCCTCTGTCTGGCGTGATTCACCGCGAAGTTCATTGATCTTTTTGTTTCTGTTGATGCAACGGATCAATTCATATGCAGTATATACGACTGTCAGCAACAGGATCAGCCAATGGATCCAACAGTTTGCAGATGCTGCCAGAGGTGCCGCCTCATCCTCAATGCTGACTACATTATTATTCGTTGTTGCTGCAATTCCCTGCTCCGGTTCTTCTGTCGCAGCAGGTGCCAAAGGAGTGGTCTCCTCTTCGATCACTGTCTGAGCAACGGGCTGCTGTCTCACACCTGCTACCTGCTGTACGGTAGCTACGGTTGTGTTGCCTGCGGGAGCAGCTGCTTCCGGCGCCGTTACGGTTCCGGTAGTCGTACCATCTTCTCCGGACTCTCCGCCACCTTCACCACCGGTGGGTTCAGTTTCGGAAGGAGTTACGATGATCGGTTTGTATATAATATTTGCTACATATCCGTCTTCCGTCTTCTCATATCCTGCCAGGACACCGTTCTCACAGTCACCGGGTCTCCAAGCATTCAGAGAATCTTCTGTGAACGTTGCGTGATAATCAGCTGCCTGAGACTTTCCGATGTTACGGGTCTCTGTGTGCAGGAGTGTTCCGTTCACGCTGTCGCGGTAGTAGTTCACGATAATAGGTACGCCTTCTTCCTTACTGTACCATACGGTTACTTCTCTGTCGGCAGTTGCGGTACCGCTAATCTCCGCCTCCGTTGCGTTTTTAGCAGTGAAACTAAATCCGTCAATGACTGCACTCGGAGTGGTAATGTGATATTCTTCACCCAGTCCGTAGGTTCCTACGAAATCTTCTGCTACCTTTACCGTGTTACCGGTTTCATCCTCATACAGATAATGTACTGTCACATTGAACTTCTGGTTCATGATAATGCCGTCTACATGGATAGAATTATCACTCTCTGTTTTAATTACATACCATTTGATATATTCGCCTTCCTTCAGAGTCAGTCCGAAGTCTGCCGCAGTTGGTGCCTTTTCGATGTAAGGTGTCAGATCCGTATCCTTGATTCCCCTGCCTCTTGCATACTGATCAAGATAGCTGTTGTTTTCACCCTTTTTCAACTGTCCGGGACGAGCCTTGCTGTAATTTGAGGAAGGATAAGAGCTTACCTCGGAGGGCTGTGTCAGTCCTCTGTTCAGGATATAGAAGTATGCCGTTACCGGTTTCTCAGCGAAATCCTTTTGAGCATCTTCATAATCCTTTTTTGCTTCATCTGCCGCGCTCTGTGCGTCCTCGTAAGCCTTCTTGGCATCCGCTACATTTTCTTTAGCTGCTTCCAGTGCCTTCCGTGCTGCATCCAGCTGCAGATCGTTCAGTTTAGCCTTTCTGGCCGCTTCCAGTCTCTTCTTTGCTGCCTCCAGAGCTTCTTTTGCAGCGTTGTACTGATCCAGTGCTTCTTTCTCTGCCTGTGCTGCCTTTGCTGCTGCAGTTGCGGCATCTGCTGCCTTTGTTGCTGCCTGTGCTGCTGCCACCTTATCAAAAGCGGTGGAGTATGCAGCGAATTCATGCTCATCTACCAGAGTTGCGGTCAGTTTATTGTTTTCCCAGGTCAGTAATACCTGCTCGTTATTCTTGTTCTTGCCCAGTAACAGGGTCAGTCCATCGTTGGTGTATTTCAGTTCCAGATGCTCCCAGTCCATCTCGATCTTCGCATTGTCATTCTTGGCCTCAATGGACAACTCTTTGTATACCTTGCGGAACCATTCGATCAGTCCAACATTGCTTCTGTCAATGGCATCCTGATACTCCTCCCGAAGATCCTTCGCATCTTCATACTTTTGGGTGGATTCCTTCAATTCATCCAGCAGCGTATTGAACTCATCCTGTTTTTCCTTGTCCAGATAAGTGATCTGGGTATTATTATCAGCTACCAGATCTTCTACAACCTTCTGTGATGCCACAATACCTGCAATGTAAGTATTATTCTCGGCAATCTGTGCATCCTTTGCGGCAATCTCGGTATCCTTCAGGGAAATGGTGTCCTTCGCAATATTGATGTCACCCTTCAGGGTGTCGATATCATTTTCCAAATTGTTAATCTGATTTTTCAGTTCCTGTGCTTTTTTATATTCATCGGACCATACCAGATGTCTTCTTCCGCCCAGATCATCAATTGCTTTCTCTACGGCTTTGATCTCTGCTTCCTTGGCTGCGATCTGTGCTTCTTTGTCGGTGATCTCTCTTCTCAGGGCATCCTGCTGTCCCTGGATCTCGGACTTCTGCTGTTCCAGCTGTGTATTGTCATCCTCTTTTGCAGTCTTTTTCTCGTCCACTACCTTAGCCGCTGCTGCTGCTTCGTCGGATTTTCCTGCAGCGATTCCTGCCTGATCCGCTGCTTCTTTTGCAGCCTCTGCTGTCTTCTGTGCGATCTCATTGCTGCCGGTAGCGGTCTTGTAAGCATCCTCTGCCTTACCTACTTCTGCTTCTGCCGCTGCAAGTGCTTTTTCAGCCTCTTCCAGTTCCTTGTCTGCATTTTCGATACCGGCTTTGATATCTGCTTCCGCCTGTGCCTTTGCCTCATCATAGGCTTTCTGTGCTGTATCTAATGTATCCTTTGCATTATCATATGCCTGCTTTGCCTGATCTGCTGCTGCCTGCGCATCCTCCGCAGCTTTCTTTGCAGCATCCAGCACATCCTCCAGCTTGGCATCCGCCCGTTCTGCATTTTCGATCTGAGCTTTCAGAGCCTCTGCCTGCTTTGCAGCCTCCTGGGCTTTCGTTGCTGCATTCTGGGCTTTCGTTGCCTCTTCTGCAGTCTTATTCTCTGCCTCGGTTGCAATATTCTCCAGATTCTTGGATTCTTCTTCCACTTTCTGATTGGAGTCGGCTACTGCTGTCTCCGCTTCACTTATCTCCTTTTCCATCTCTTCTTTTAATGCCGGAGTAACAGACGGATCCGCAGTAGCTTCCGGAGCGGGACTAGCCAGGACAGCATCTGCTGCTGTTTTTCCCAGGTCTACTGCCGCGTTCTTCGCATCCTCCGCCGCTGCCGCTGCGTTCTGGGCAGCCTGTGCCGCATCATATGCTGCCTTGTCCGCCGCTTCGCCGTTTTCCACTGCCTCCTTGAGATCGGAGTCCTGCGTGATGGCAGACACAGCTGTGCTTTCCTCGCTTGCTCTTACGGTAAGTGTGCTGACGTTCACTGTCTCTACCAGCATGGTAGCGCACATACAGATTGTTAAGATTCTTTTGAATAATTTTTTCTTCATATCTTCCTCTCCTATCACTTTTAAACCGTCATGTAACCTTCTGCTGCTTTACGGATGTCTTCTACAATTCCTTCTGCTTTCTGATATTCCAGCTCTGTGATCTGTCTTCTGAGCTTCCACCAATTCCATCCCGGATGTTCCCCCGGCTGTAGTTCCCGGATCCTCTTACGGTATCTTATGCATAGCAGGATGTATGCTGTAGCCATCAGGATCAGACCGATGAGCAGCATTGCCGCCAGCGTATCACCGTAATAACCTTCCTGTACTGCCCGGCTGTAGATTCCTGTGCTGTGCGTACCTGCAGCCAACGGGGTAGGATCATCTTCAATTCTTATGATCCGGTAACTTGCCAACATGGCAAATCCGGAATATATGATACCGAGCATAACCGGTTCCTCCATAATTACTTTTCATCTATAAAGACTGTCGTATTTTGAAAAAAGGTTCAGAAATTCTTTCTTTTTTTTTCATTCTGCCCTATACTATAAGTAAATTCATGTATTTACCTTATACAAAGGAGCTTTGTTGCTATGCGAAATAAAAAATTCATAAAAACCTTCCGTAACACCAAAACCGTGCAGTTAATCCTTCTGCTTCTGTTGGAAGCTGCGTATGTTCTGGTGCTGACCCTGCATCCCGCACTCGGCACGCAGCTGTTTGAGAACCGGACACTTTTTATCTTATGCACACTCTCCTGGATTCTTGCTTTATTTAATCTGGTATGGTTATTATATGATTTCTATAAATTGCGCACCTTCGCCGAAGAAAGTCATGCGCTGAACCGCGCAGCTTTCCTGGATCATCTGACCGGCATTCCCAACAGACACGGACTGGATGTGGTCTTTGAGACCTACGACTCCCCGGAATCTCTGGAGCATGTAGCCTGCTATATGGTCACCATCAGCAACTTAAAGGAGATCAATCAGACCATGGGCCATGTCGTGGGCGACCAGATGTTGAAGGATTTCTCCGGTATCTTAGAGAGTGTCGGTGATGCCTTCGGTGTGGTGGGACGTAACGGCGGTAACGAATTCTTAATGATCGTCAATCACGGCTCCCATGATACCATGGACTATTTTATCGAAAGTCTGGCACAGCAGCTGAAGGAATACAACGAGGAACACAGTAATGCGCCCATTCAGATCAAGTACGCATATATTTTAAATGAAGAAGCACATGCAGAGTATTTCTCCACTCTGCTGACCGAGACATACAATAAGCTCCACGCTTAAGGAACCCGTTAACCAGACAGTGAGACGAACGCATGAAAGATTTGAATATTTCTTACATTGCCGGTCTTGTGATCCGTGCCCAGCACAGCGACTCGGATGCCTTCGCGGAATTGTATGCTCTTACCTATAATAAAGTGTACAACTATACCAGGCATTATCTGAGAGATGACTTTCTTGCTCAGGATGCCATGCAGGAGGTCTACATACTGGCTCTGAAAAACATTGGAAAACTGAATGATCCTACTGTTTTTATCGCCTGGCTGAATCGCATCTGCTTCCACGTCTGCTACGATATGACCAAGAAGCAGCGGCCGCAGAACGACTGTCAGACCTTAAATCAGGAGATTCTCGATATTGTACAGGATCCTCACCCGGATACCAATCCGGAGCTGCATTACCAGCAGAAGGATGAATATTCCCGGCTGACGGACGCCTTAGAACAGCTTCCTTTCAATGAGAAGCAGGTCCTGATCATGCGATACTATAACAACATGAAGCTTGAGGAGATCGCTGCCGCCATGGAGATCAGCCGCAGCAGCGTAAAACGCTATATCGCCTCCGGACAGGAGCAGCTGAAAGCCAGCATGAGAGGATAGAAAGGATAATACAGTTATGTTTTTTCATAAAAAGAACCGTTATGAGTTGGACATGAACACTGCGAACAATGCTCTGCAGAATATCCTGTCCACCTGTAACCAGCCAGTCAATACCATTCCTTTTGACAAGCTGGTGCTTCGTAAAAAAATCAATGCAGCTTCCTATAACCGTCTGATCGTGGCTACCGCTGTGATCTTTGTGCTGACTTTTCTGTCGCCCTTAATTATCGTTCCGCTCTCCGAATTTAACGAGAAATTGTTTGCCCCCGCTCCCGCGGAGCTTACTCTGGATTATGTGGAGAATAATGTTTTAAGCCTTAAGTTTACCGGAGATAACATTCTCTATGACGAGGCTTTTATGGAGACGTTGTCCGGTGAGATCATCGAACCGCTCTCCGTGGACAGTGCCAAAGGCGTGATCAGTTTTCCTTTCCTTACGGAGGAAGCCAATATTTATGTTCCCGTGAGTGGCGGCGAGACGATACATCTCCTCTTTACCCCCGACAATGTCACAGGAATGACACAATAACAACAGGATGTTGATGTTTCTATGCTAATACCCGGATCCTTTGCGCGGTTGCGCATTTTATTAATTACATATTGTATCATGGCCGGGTTATGTGCCTGTGGCTCTGCTTCTGACTCTCTGCCTGCGGCTGCCCCTGCGACGGACACTTACGATGACCAGTCCCCCGCAGTTCCCGCTTCTGCGGATACCGGCACAACTTCCACGGAGACAGAAAGCACCGCCCCTGCAAAACCTCTGCGGGATGCCACTCCGGTATGCCTCGTGCCAAAAGCGGATGGCAGTCAGGTCACCTCCAACGATGTGGCAGTCATCGACTATTCCCATATGTCGGACGGATATATCTGTGCCAGTTATACCGGCACCTGCCCGAAAGTCAAGCTGCGCATCACCGGTCCCGACACTGTTGTCTATACCTATGATCTGCACGGAGGTGGCTACGAGACATTTCCTCTCTCCTCCGGCAACGGATATTATGATGTGACGATCTACGAAAATATTTCCGGTACGAACTATGCCACCTGCCTGTATGCGGATCTGGACGTACAGATCACGGATGAATTCAGTCCTTTTCTCTATCCTAATCAGTACGTGAATTTTACGGCAGACAGCAAAGTCGTTGCCAAGGGGCAGGAACTGGCGGAAGGTGCATCCTCCGATCTGGAGGTGATCACCCGGATCTATGATTATATCACCGGAAATATTACCTACGACTACGATAAGGCTTCCGATCCCCCCACCGGATATACTTCCGATGTGGATGCTATCCTGACTTCCGGAACTGGTATCTGTCTGGACTATGCCGCTGTTATGGCAAGCATGCTCAGAAGTCAACGGATCCCTACCAGACTGGAAGTCGGTTATGCGCAGGATGCCTACCATGCCTGGATCAGTGTATATACTGCGGATACGGGCTGGCTGAACGGTATTATCGAATTCGACGGCAATGTATGGACACTGGTGGATCCCACCTTCGGTGCCAACACCGATGACAAGGCACTGAAGAAGTTCATCGGGGACGGCACCAATTATATCCTTCAGAAAATGTATTAGTGAAAGGGAACAAATCGAAATGAAGACTACGGAGAAAAAGTTACTGTCCAACGAAGAGATCGCCTCCTTCTGCAGCCAGACAGCTATGCTGTTCCAGGCGGGAATCCCACCTATGGAGGGTATGGCGATCTTACAGAGCGATGCAGGGTCCCCGGAGGGAAAAGCGATCTTTGACGAGATCCTCACCGTCTGCAGACAGGGAGAAAGCTTTCACAAAGCATTGGAGTCTACAAATGTTTTCCCGGATTACTGTCTCCACATGATCGCATTAGGAGAAGAATCCGGTAATTTGGACGTATGTATGCTTTCCCTGGCGGATTACTACGAAAAAGAAGAGGCCATCTCCCACAATATCCGGGATGCTGTAACCTATCCGTTTATTATGATCGCCATGATGGCTGCCGTCATTGTGGTACTGGTCAGCCGCGTTATGCCGATCTTCGAGCAGGTCTATGTGGAACTGGGCAGTGAAATGACCGGATTCGCTGCTTCCCTTTTGCGGGTGGGCAATCATCTGAACCGCTATTCCTTTGTATTTGTAAGTATTTTATGTATATTACTTCTGTTATATCTGTTCGCCACCAGAACCCAGACCGGTAAACGTGTCACCACCCGGTTCTTAAACTGGTTCCCACTGACGAGAAATTTTTATGAAAGTGTTGCCTGTGAGCGTTTCGCCAGCGGTATGGCGCTAACCTTAGGCAGCGGCATGGATACCTACTCCAGCCTCGATATGGTCGCTTCCCTGGTAAGCAATGAGAAAATGAAACAAAAGATTCTAAACTGCAAGGAAGCCATTCATGCCGGGGCTAACTTTGCCGAAGCCCTGACCGGTGCCGGTATTTTCAATCATCTCTATTCCCAGATGGTATCCGTTGGTTTCCGCAGCGGTAACGTAGATGTCGTGCTCAAAAAGATTGCCGACCGCTATGAAGAAAATACCAACCGTAAACTGCAGTCCATTATCGCGGTCTTAGAGCCCACACTGGTAATCATTCTCTCCGTTATTGTCGGATTGATTCTGTTATCGGTCATCCTGCCCCTGATGGGTATTATGACCAGCATCGGATAGGAGCGCTGCTTATGAATCGTTTTGAGCAAAAAAACCGGTCTCTCTGGCAGAAGCTGATCTACCTGCTTCCGATCCTGGCATTCATAGTGTTATTTGTTCTTTTTCTGCAGGGCATCGGATCGGTCAGTGAATCTACCTTAAGCAAACAACAGGAAAGTCTGGAGACAGCCCTGGAGCGAAGCATTTCCCAGTGTTACGCTGTAGAGGGCAGTTATCCTCCATCCCTGGAATATCTGAAACAGCATTACGGACTGTTATATGATGAAGACAGCTTCTTCATTGATTACGAATACTATGGCAGCAACCTTCTGCCGGAGGTCACGGTACTCCGCAGAACCGGTGCCCGTTAAAGGAGTTCTGACATATGAACGATAAGACACAGGAAAAACATTTTATTGTGGATATCTTGTTCGTTTTGGCGTTGTTCGGTGTATTTGCCGTCTCCGCCCTGGCTCTCGTCACCATCGGAGCTGATGTCTACCAGCACACGGTGGAAGATATGAGTGTGAACTACGATAGCCGGACTGCTGTATCCTATATTATGGAAAAGGTGCGTCAAAGTGACACAGCAGATAGCATCTCCTTAACTACATTGGAGGATGTTCCGGCACTCTGTATGCTTTCAAAGATCGATGAAGATACTTACTGCACTTATCTCTATTATTACGAGGGACATCTGAAAGAGCTCTTCATGCGACAGGGAACTTCCCTCGGCGGACAGCTTCTGCCCGCCGGTACGGATATTTTGGAGCTGACGGATCTTACCTTTTCCTATGCAGGCAATGATCTGATCCGGGTCTGTTTACAGACACCCTCCCGGGAGACCCATACCTTTTACATTCATGTACATTGCAGTACTACGGAATAGAAGAATAGAATGACGGAAAGGATTCGGAATTTATTATGAAGCACTCCAGATCCAGTTTATTTTTAATGGAAATGATCATAGCGATCCTGTTTTTCTCCCTTGCCAGTGCTGTCTGCATTCAGTTGTTCGCCAAATCGCATCTGCTGAGCACACAGACAGTCAACAAAAATCATGCTGTTATCTGGGCACAGAATCTGGCGGAATCTTATCTGGCTTCGGAGGGCGATCTGGGCGCCATGCACGACCTGTTTACCTCTTCACAACAGACAGAAGAAGATACCATGACGCTGTACTTCGACAGCCAGTGGAATCTGTGTTCCCCCGGTGACAGCGCCGGCTTTTCGGCAGAACTGACACATATACCGGATCCCGGAACCGGTATTATGGAAGCGCAGATCAGTATCATTGAGATTTCTTCCCCGGATTCTCCCATTTATACGCTCTCTGTCATGCACCACGCCGCAGAAAGGAGGGTCTTACATGAGTAATGCTTCTAAGAAAAAACAATTCAGCATGAATATCGGATCTGCTTCTATCCTGCTGGTATTCGTGATCCTTTGTCTGGTATCCTTTGCGGTACTGTCCATCGTCAGTGCCAATGCCGACAGTAAGTTAAGCAACCGGGTACTGGAACGTACCACCGCCTATTATGACGCCTGCAATCAGGCGGAACAATCGTTAGCCGGCATGGACAAAACATTACAACGCATCTATGCTTCCTCAGACAGTGAAGATGCCTATTTCGCTTCTGTCGGTCATGGGAAATCCTACGTGATCCCCATCTCCGATCTGCAGTCCTTGCAGGTCACCATCGAGATTCTCTATCCACAGACCGATGAGGATACTTTCTACCGCATTACCGCCTGGCAGGTACTGAATGTTGACGAATTACAATAACCGAATTTACAATACTGAAATTACATAACTACCGAATTTAAGGCAAAAAAACTCCCCGGGTTAATTCCCGGGGAGCTTTTTTTTACTGATTATCAGCTTCGGTTCCTACTTCTACAGTCTCTGCTTCTGCGCTGGCATCAGCATTCTCTGCATCCAGATCGGTTCCATCGCTCAGATTCAACTCTGCATCATCACCGTACATATCACCACTAAAATCAATGGTCTCTACGGCATCGGTGCTCAGTCTGGTGTTACGATATCTCTTCATACCGGTTCCTACAGGAATCAGTTTACCGATGATAACGTTCTCTTTCAGACCGATCAGTTTATCTTCCTTACCCTTGATCGCAGCTTCGGTCAGGACCTTGGTGGTCTCCTGGAAGGATGCTGCTGACAGGAAGGATTCGGTCGCCAATGCTGCCTTGGTAATACCAAGAATGATACGCTTGCCTTCTGCAGGCTCTTTGCCTTCTGCAATCAGCTTCTCGTTCATCTCTTCGAAATCCAGAACATCTACCAGAGTTCCGGGCAGGAACTCGGTGTCTCCGTTATTCTCGATACGAACTTTCTTCAACATCTGGCGTACCAGGACTTCGATATGCTTATCAGCGATATCTACACCCTGTAAACGGTATACACGCTGTACTTCACGCAGCATGTAATCCTGTACGGCACGGATTCCCTTGATCTTCAACAGATCGTGAGGATTTACGCTACCTTCGGTCAGTTCATCACCGGCCTCTAATACCTGTCCGTCCACTACCTTGATACGGGAACCGTAAGGAATCAGATATGCCTTGGATTCACCGGTCTCTTCATTTGTGATCACAACTTCACGCTTTTTCTTGGTATCGCGGATCTCCGCCTTACCGCCGAATTCAGCGATGATTGCAAGTCCCTTAGGCTTTCTGGCCTCGAACAACTCCTCGACACGGGGAAGACCCTGTGTGATATCGTCACCTGCGACACCACCACTATGGAAGGTTCTCATGGTCAGCTGGGTACCGGGCTCACCGATAGACTGTGCAGCAATAATACCGACTGCTTCACCTACCTGTACAGCTTCACCGGTTGCCATGTTGGCACCGTAACACTTTGCACAGATACCAACATGGGAACGACAGGTTAAGATCGTACGGATCTTCACTTCCTCAATAGGCTCACCCTGTGCATTTACGCCAACACTTAAGATCTTGGCTGCACGGCTGGGGGTGATCATGTGGTTGTGCTTTACGATCATGTTACCATCTTTATCGTAAATATCCTCACAGGAATATCTTCCTGTGATTCTGTCTTTCAGGCCTTCAATGGTCTCTTTACCATCCATGAATGCTTTGACTACCATACCGGGGATCTCTGCCTGACCCTCGCAGCAGTCTACCTCACGGATAGAGAGCTCCTGAGATACATCAACCATTCGTCTGGTCAGATAACCGGAGTCTGCTGTACGCAGAGCGGTATCGGACATACCTTTTCGTGCACCATGTGCAGACATGAAGTACTCCAGTACGTCCAGACCTTCACGGAAGTTTGACTTAATGGGCAGCTCGATGGTTCTACCTGTGGTATCTGCCATCAGTCCACGCATACCTGCCAGCTGTTTGATCTGCTGACTGGAACCACGCGCACCGGAATCTGCCATCATGAAGATGTTGTTGTATTTATCCAGACCGGACAACAGTACGTCAGTCAGCTCTTTATCGGTCTCGTTCCAGGTCTCTACAACGGCACGATAACGCTCTTCCTCAGTGATCAGACCACGTCTGAAGTTGCTTGCGATCTTGTCTACGGTAGCCTGTGCGGCTGCCAGCATTTCACCCTTCTTCTCAGGGACAGTCATATCGGAGATGGATACGGTCATAGCTGCTCTGGTAGAGTACTTATAACCGATTGCCTTAACATCATCCAGTACTTCTGCAGTCTTGGATGCTCCGTGAGTATTGATAACCTTCTCCAGAATCTGCTTCAGCTGCTTCTTGCCTACGTGGAAATCTACTTCCAGCTTCATGAAGTTCTCAGGATCGCTTCTGTCTACGAATCCCAGATCCTGAGGCAGGATCTCATTGAAGATAAATCTTCCCAGAGTGGACTCTACCGTACCGGTGATGGTCTCTCCGGCTGCATTTACCTTGTGCATACGCACATGGATACGGGAATGTAAGGTCAGTGCCTGATTCTCGTATGCCAGAATCGCCTCATTTACGCTCTTGAAATACTTGCCTTCGCCGATTGCTCCGGGTCTCTCCTGGGTCAGATAGTAGATACCAAGTACCATATCCTGGGAAGGAACGGCTACTGGACCACCATCGGAAGGCTTCAGTAAGTTGTTCGGAGACAGCAGCAGGAAACGACACTCTGCCTGTGCCTCCTGGGACAGAGGAAGATGTACTGCCATCTGGTCTCCATCGAAGTCAGCGTTAAATGCGGTACATACCAGGGGATGCAGTTTGATGGCCTTACCTTCTACCAGAATGGGCTCAAATGCCTGAATACCAAGTCTGTGCAGTGTCGGTGCACGGTTCAGCATAACAGGATGTTCCTTAATAACCTCTTCCAGCACATCCCATACCTGCGTATCCAGTCTCTCTACCAGCTTCTTGGCATTCTTGATGTTCTGGCTGATTCCCTTGGCTACCAGCTCTTTCATTACAAAGGGCTTAAACAGCTCAATTGCCATTTCCTTGGGCAGACCACACTGATAAATCTTCAGTTCCGGTCCTACGACGATAACGGAACGTCCGGAGTAGTCTACACGCTTACCTAACAGGTTCTGACGGAAACGACCGGTCTTACCCTTTAACATATCGGACAGAGACTTCAGTGCTCTGTTGCCAGGTCCGGTAACAGGACGTCCGCGTCTGCCGTTATCGATCAGAGCATCCACAGCTTCCTGCAGCATTCTCTTCTCGTTACGAACGATAATATCAGGAGCACCTAACTCCAACAGTCTCTTCAGACGGTTATTACGGTTGATGATTCTTCTGTACAGATCATTCAGGTCGGAGGTTGCAAAACGTCCACCATCCAGCTGTACCATAGGACGAAGATCAGGCGGGATCACAGGGATCACGTCCATGATCATCCATTCGGGCTTATTGCCGGACTCACGGAAAGCTTCCACGACTTCCAGTCTCTTAATGATGCGGGCACGCTTCTGACCGGAGGATTCCTTCAGTCCGGTCTTCAGTTCTGCTGCATCCTTCTCCAGGTCAATGGCCTGCAGCAGCTCTTTGATAGCTTCCGCACCCATGCCTACACGGAACTTGTTGCCCCAGGTCTCTCTTGCATCCTGATATTCCTTCTCGGACAGCACTGCCTTGTACTCAAGGTTGGTGGTTCCCGGATCCAGAACGATATAGGAAGCGAAGTACAGAACCTTCTCCAGGATTCTGGGAGACAGATCCAGGATCAGACCCATACGGCTGGGGATACCTTTGAAATACCAGATATGGGATACCGGAGCAGCAAGCTCGATATGTCCCATACGCTCTCTACGAACGCTGGCTTTGGTAACTTCTACACCACAACGATCGCAGACAACGCCCTTATATCTGATCTTTTTATATTTACCACAATGACATTCCCAGTCCTTGCTGGGTCCGAAAATTCTCTCACAGAACAGACCGTCTCTCTCGGGCTTCAGTGTTCTGTAATTGATTGTCTCCGGCTTTAATACCTCTCCATGGGACCACTCCCGGATTTTCTCCGGGGAAGCTAATCCGATCTTGATGGAATCAAATGTCATAGGCTGATAGGTTGTTTCATTTTTTGTTTCTGACATTAATGGCACTCCCTTCTATACAAACTATACAAAGCATTAAAATTCATCTTCACTGCCGTCAAAGCTATCATCGGTGTAATCATCCTCAACGTAATCGTCGTCCTCGGAGTTCACCAGTTCACCGTTATCATCGAATTCCTGTGACTGATAGCCCATCTCGCCAAGGGAGTTCTTATCGTAATCGTCATCGTACTTACGATCACCTTCCATCTCATAACGGTAATCGGTATCACCGTAATCAACGGTCTCCATGATCTCAACCTCGGTATGATCCTCACGCAGCACTCTGACATCCAGCCCCAGTGCCTGTAATTCCTTCAGCAGAACCTTGAAGGATTCGGGGATACCGGGCTCAGGGATATTGTCTCCCTTGATGATTGCTTCGTAAGTCTTCACACGTCCTACAACATCATCGGACTTCACAGTCAGAATCTCCTGCAGGGTGTAGGATGCACCATACGCCTCCAGTGCCCATACTTCCATCTCTCCGAAACGCTGTCCGCCGAACTGTGCTTTACCACCCAGAGGCTGCTGTGTTACCAGGGAGTACGGTCCGGTAGAACGCGCATGAATCTTATCATCTACCAGATGATGCAGTTTCAGGTAATGCATGTGTCCGATGGTTACAGGACCGTCGAAGTATTCGCCGGTTCTACCGTCGCGCAGACGTACCTTACCGTCTCTGGAAATAGGAACTCCCTTCCATACGGATCTGTGGTCTCTGTTCTCGGACAGATACTGCATAACTTCAGGGAGAAGCTCCTCACCGTGCTTGCTGGTGAAGGTCTCTCCGGCCCAGGGCTTACCGTCTGCGGTAGTCTCCTGACCCTTTTCCTTCCACTCTGCACTCTCTGCATCGTCGAAAGGAAGATTTACATAATCGTTGGCAAGATCCAACGTATCCATAATGTCTTTCTCGTTTGCACCGTCGAAGACAGGTGTTGCCACATTGAAGCCCAGTGCCTTAGCAGCCAGGGAAAGGTGGATCTCCAGGACCTGTCCGATATTCATACGGGAAGGCACACCCAGAGGATTCAGCACGATGTCCAGAGGACGTCCGTTGGGCAGATAAGGCATATCTTCTACCGGAAGCACGCGGGATACGACACCCTTGTTACCGTGACGACCTGCCATCTTATCACCTACGGAGATCTTTCTCTTCTGTGCAATATAAATACGAACTGCCTGATTTACTCCGGGAGCCAGCTCATCGCTATTCTCACGGGTAAATACCTTGGCATCCACTACGATACCGTATTCACCGTGAGGCACCTTCAGGGAGGTATCTCTTACTTCTCTTGCCTTCTCACCGAAGATTGCGCGTAACAGTCTCTCTTCAGCAGTCAGCTCAGTCTCTCCCTTAGGAGTAACCTTACCTACCAGAATATCTCCGGCACGGACTTCTGCGCCGATACGGATGATACCTCTGTCATCCAGATCCTTCAGTGCATCATCACCGACACCGGGAACATCACGGGTGATCTCCTCGGGTCCTAACTTGGTGTCACGTGCTTCTGCCTCATACTCCTCGATATGAACAGAAGTATAGACATCATCACGTACCAGTCTCTCACTTAACAGAACAGCATCCTCGTAGTTGTAACCTTCCCAGGTCATGAAACCGATCAGAGGGTTCTTACCCAGAGCCAGCTCACCCTGTGAAGTGGAAGGGCCGTCTGCAATGACCTGACCTGCCGCTACATGGTCGCCCTTGAATACGATGGGCTTCTGATTGTAGCAGTTGGACTGGTTACTACGGGAGAACTTGGTCAGATGGATCTCTGCCTTCTCACCGTCATCATAAGCGATACGAATGGTCTTGGAAGATACGTAAGTAATGGTTCCGGGCTTTTTAGCCACAACGCAGACACCGGAGTCAACCGCTGTCTTTACTTCCATACCGGTACCTACTACAGGTGCCTCGGTGCTTAACAGAGGCACAGCCTGACGCTGCATGTTGGATCCCATCAGCGCACGGTTCGCATCATCGTTCTGCAGGAAAGGAATCAGTGCAGTAGCCACAGAGAATACCATTCTCGGGGATACATCCATGTAATCAAACATAGCCTTGGGATATTCCTGTGTCTCATCCAGATAACGTCCGGAAACGGAATTTCTCACGAAATGTCCTTCTGCATCCAGTGCTTCATTCGCCTGTGCTACATGGTAATTATCTTCTTCGTCCGCAGTCATATAGACTACTTCATCGGTAACGCGAGGGTTCTTCGGATCGGACTTGTCGATCTTACGGTAAGGAGCCTCTACGAAACCATATTCATTAATTCTTGCATAACTTGCAAGAGAGTTGATCAGACCGATGTTAGGACCTTCGGGAGTCTCGATAGGACACATTCTTCCGTAATGGGAGTAATGTACATCTCGAACCTCGAATCCGGCACGATCTCTGGACAGACCGCCGGGACCCAGTGCAGACAGACGTCTCTTGTGGGTCAGCTCACCCAGAGGGTTATTCTGGTCCATGAACTGAGACAGCTGGGAAGATCCGAAGAACTCCTTCACTGCTGCGGTCACAGGCTTAATATTGATCAGAGACTGGGGAGAGATCTCCTCAGCGTCATGGGTAGTCATACGCTCACGTACCACTCTCTCCATTCTGGACAGACCGATACGATACTGGTTCTGCAGCAGTTCACCTACCGCACGGATACGTCTGTTGCCTAGATGGTCGATATCGTCATCGTTGCCCAGACCATACTCCAGATGCATATTATAGTTGATGGAAGCTAAGATATCTTCCTTCGTGATATGCTTGGGTACCAGTTCATGTACGTTCTTCTTGATTGCCTCTGCCAGCTTCTCGGGATCCTCACCGAACTCCTCAAGGATCTTCTCCAGAACGGGATAGTATACCAGCTCATGGATACCGAAATCTCTGGGATTGCAGTCTACATAATGGGTCAGGTCTACCATCAGGTTAGACAGTACTTTTACATTCTTCTCTTCTGTCTGAATATATACGAAAGGAACTGCGCTGTTCTGAATGGTATCAGCCAGTTCTGCTGTCACCTTGTCACCTGCGGATGCGATCACTTCACCGGTGGAAGGATCTACTACATCTGCAGCCAGGATCTGATGACGAATACGATTCTTCAGAGCTAATTTCTTATTAAATTTATATCTTCCGACTTTGGCTAAATCATATCTTCTGGGGTCGAAGAACATAGCATTGATCAGGCTCTCTGCGCTCTCAACACTTAAAGGCTCACCGGGACGGATCTTTTTGTATAACTCTAACAGACCCTCCTGATAATTCTCAGCAGTGTCCTTGGTAAAGCTTGCCTCGATCTTAGGCTCGTCGCCAAACAGCTCACGGATCTCATCGTTAGTACCGATGCCCAGTGCACGGATCAGTACAGTGATGGGAACCTTACGGGTTCTGTCCACACGTACATAGAAGACATCGTTGGAGTCTGTCTCATACTCCAGCCATGCACCACGGTTCGGGATCACGGTGCAGGAGAAGAGCTTCTTACCAATCTTATCATGTCCGATTCCATAGTAGATGCCGGGAGAACGAACCAGCTGGCTGACGATAACACGCTCTGCACCATTTACCACGAATGTTCCGGTATCAGTCATCAGCGGAAGATTACCCATGAAGATCTCGTGCTCACTGATCTCTTCCTTCTCCTTATTATAGAGGCGGACCTTAACCTTAAGAGGTGCCTCATAAGTAGCATCTCTCTCTTTACACTCTTCGATAGAATACTTCACATCGTCCCTGCAGAGTTCAAAATCCACAAATTCCAGACTTAAGGCACCGCTGTAGTCAGCGATCGGAGAGATGTCGTCAAAGACTTCCTTCAAGCCTTCGTCTAAAAACCACTGATAGGAGTCCTTCTGGACCTCGATCAGATTGGGCATCTCTAAAACCTCTTCTTGTCTTGAATAACTCATACGCATAACCTTGGTACCGGCAATCGGACGTATTCTGTTCTTTTCCATTGACATTTCACCCCGTTCTTTCAGATTTAAAGCCTATTTTGCGTCGGCAACAATGCAATATATATAAACGTCAAATTTTATGCATGACAAATAAGCATAGCACCGCACAATAGTGCACTATCCATAATAGCACAATGATGGAAATACGTCAAGGAAATATTTTGAATATTTTTGAAAAAATGAATAATTTAGAAAATACAAATAAGAAAGAACCATGCACCGGCAGGTGCCGGCACATGGTCCGTCATATACTGGTTAAAAATTACTTCAGAGTAACCTTTGCGCCAACTTCTTCAAGCTTCTTCTTGATGTCCTCAGCCTCTTCCTTAGAAGCGCCTTCCTTAACAACCTTAGGAGCTCCGTCAACTACGTCCTTAGCTTCCTTCAGGCCCAGACCGGTTACTTCACGAACAACCTTGATAACCTTAACCTTCTCAGCGCCAACCTCGGTCAGCTCTACGTCGAACTCGGTCTTCTCTTCTGCTGCTTCAGCAGGACCAGCTGCTGCTACAACAACGCCAGCTGCTGCGGATACACCGAACTCCTCCTCGCAAGCCTTTACGAGATCATTTAACTCTAATACAGATAACTCTTTGATAGCATCGATTAATTCCTGTGCTGTTAATTTAGCCATTTTAATTTCCTCCATTTGAAATATTTTGATTGATTGTCAATTAGCTGCAATATTATTCAGCTGCGGGGGCATCTTCTGCAGGTGCTGCTGCTTCGCAAGCTGCTGCGCCGCCTTTTTCAGCCAGCTGATTCATAACACGTGCAAAATTGGTGATAGGACTCTGTAAGCTGCCAAGCAGTTTGGAGATGAGTACGTCTCTGGAAGGGATGTTAGCGATTGCAGCCATACCCTTAGCATCATAAACAGTACCTTCTACCACACCGGCCTTGATCTCGAGCTTATCAGCAGTCTTAGCGAACTGAGCCAGTACTCTTGCAGGAGCGGTTGCATCCTCGGTAGAGTAAGCCATTGCGCTGGGTCCTTCCAGATACTCGGACAGACCTTCGAACTGTGTACCCTTGAACGCGAAGTTCATCATGGTGTTCTTGTAAACCTTGTAGGTAACTCCTGCCTCACGTAAGCTCTTACGTAACTGGGTATCCTGCTCAACAGTAAGTCCACGGTAGTCTACCAGAACTACAGACTGGGCATCCTTGATACCAGCAGAAATCTCTTCTACTACAGGCTGTTTTAATTCAACTTTTGCCATTTCTTTACCTCCTTATAGATTTTGTGCCGATAAGAAGAATATAAATAGAATCCTATAATGTAAAAAACTCTCTGTGAAGACACAGAGAGATGATATCATCATACTTATCTCCTCGGCAGGACTTACGCTCGGTCTCCCTTGCACCTGCTGTCTTCGGCATGGTTTTACAACCTCAGATAGAATAGCATAGGAGACCGTACTTGTCAAGGATTATTTAGTATTTTTTTGCGATTTTTTTTACAAAAACCGCCTCACTGTAAACAGTGAAGCGGCTCTTCTTGCATTCGTTATCTAATTAGACTAGAGATCAGATTAGAATTTTGCAACGCTGACCTTAACGCCAGGTCCCATAGTGCTGGTCAGGGTGATGCTTCTCAGATACTGACCCTTTAATGCGCTGGGTTTAGCCTTTACGATAGCGTCCATAAGTGCATTGAAGTTCTCCTGCAGAGCTTCCTCAGAGAAAGAAGCCTTACCAACGGGAACATGTACGATGTTGGTCTTGTCAAGTCTGTACTCGATCTTACCGGCTTTGATATCGTTAACTGCCTTGGTTACATCCATGGTTACGGTACCAGCCTTAGGGTTAGGCATTAAGCCCTTAGGTCCGAGAACCTTACCCAGACGACCTACAACGCCCATCATATCAGGGGTTGCTACTACAACATCGAAGTCCAGCCATCCTTCGTTCTGGATCTTCGGAATCAGCTCTTCGCCGCCAACATAATCAGCGCCTGCTGCTTCAGCCTCGTTGATCTTATCGCCCTTTGCGAATACCAGAACTTTTACAGTCTTACCAGTTCCGTTAGGCAGTACAACTGCGCCACGGATCTGCTGCTCAGCGTGACGTCCGTCACAACCGGTTCTGATGTGAACTTCGATGGTCTCATCGAATTTAGCAGTTGCAGTTTTCTTAACCAAAGCGATAGCATCGTTAGGCTCATAGAATGTAGCGCGATCTACCAGCTTGGCAGCTTCGGTATATTTCTTACCATGTTTCATTATTTTACCTCCTAGGTTCCAGCGGCAATCTCATTGTCGATTGCCTCCCAAATATTTATAAGTTACTCCTCAACAACAATACCCATGCTGCGTGCAGTACCAGCGATCATGCTCATAGCTGCTTCCAGGCTTGCTGCATTCAGATCCGGCATCTTCATCTCAGCGATCTCCTGAACCTTAGCCTTGGAAATGGTAGCTACCTTGGTCTTGTTGGGAACGCCGGAACCGGACTTGATGTTGCAGGCTTTCTTTAACAGTACTGCTGCAGGGGGAGTCTTTGTAACGAAACTAAAGCTTCTGTCTGCATATACAGTAATAACTACGGGAATGATAAGATCTCCCTTGTCTGCTGTTCTTGCGTTGAACTGCTTTGTAAATTCAACGATGTTCACCCCGTGCTGTCCAAGTGCAGGACCAACAGGGGGAGCCGGTGTTGCTTTGCCGGCAGGGATCTGTAACTTGATATATCCTTCTACTTTCTTTGCCATTGTGGCACCTCCTATAATGTGGTAATTCGGCGCAGGCTGCTTTGGTGCTGCCTCCTGCTCCCACTGGAACGCTTCCGTTCCTTTTGTGCTGCCTCTTTCCGATCCTTACGGACCTGAAAGTTTATATTTTATCCCGGAAATCTCCGGAAGAAAATATCTTTGTCTTCTTTTAAAGCTTTCTGACCTCTGCAAAGCTGATTTCCACAGGGGTCTCTCTTCCAAACAGTTCTACATTGATGGTAGCTGTCTGTTTGCCATAGTCCAGTTTCTGCACCACGCCGACGGTATCTTTCCATACTCCGGCCACAACAGCAATGCTGTCGCCCTCGCCAAAGTCGATCGATACATTCTCGGTCTTAATGCCCAAAGGCTTCATCTCAGCTTCTGTAAGAGGTACAGGTTTACTTCCGGGACCTACGAAACCGGTCACACCACGGGTATTACGAACGACATACCAGGTATCATCGTTCATTTCCATATTAAGAAGTACGTATCCGGGGAACATCTTCTTGGATACCGTCTTGCGGGCTCCGTCCTTCAGTTCCACCACATCCTGCATAGGGGCTCTTACCTCAAGGATCTGTTCTGCCAGATTCTTGTTGTTCTCTATGGTCTTCTCGATATTGGCTTTGACCTTGTTCTCATATCCTGAATAGGTATGGACTACATACCATTTTGCCTCTGCCATACAATCACCCTCGCTCTATAATGATGTTAAGAAGTTTACGCCGTACTGAATAAAATAATCCAGCACTGCAATAATCACACCAACTACAACTGAAATTGCAACAACCGCTACGGATTGCTTCAATGTGGATTGTCTGTCCGGCCATGAAATTTTCTTAAATTCAGCTTTTACGCCTTTGAAGAAACTGGGGCGCTTCTGTTTTTCTGCGGAATCTCCCATTTCGACCTCCCATGTTAGAACGGCTGATTATTTGGTTTCTTTGTGCAATGTATGTGTTTTGCAGAATCTACAATACTTCTTGGTTTCCATTCTATCAGGATGAGTCTTCTTATCCTTGGTAGTATTGTAGTTACGCTGCTTGCACTCGGTACATGCTAAAGTAATTTTTGTACGCATTTTTCTACCTCCACTTGTTTTCTGATCTCTAAATTTAAGCATAAAAAAAAGACCTAAATCTCATCTCGCTTGGATACTATACCATAATCCGCCCTGTCCGTCAACTGTTTTTCCCGAAAATCCCTTTATTTTTCTTGTTTCTTCTTATTATTTATGCTATAATCCTCTCATAAAAGTGGGATGATAATCCCACGATATGCGAATATTGGGTAGGATTGTGGGAGTGCGTAGCACGGAACAATCCGTAGGCATCAATTACAATGTAACATGATAGGCCACATCCGTCCATAGGTTACAAAAAAGTGCCTATGTAATAAAAAAGTGCGTACTTTTTTTGCCGTTCCGCTCTTGCTATTCTGTAGATGCAACAGGCGAGAGCCTGAAAATACACATATTACAGGAGGTAAGTAAAATGGCATTAGCAAACATTTTTGGATGGAACAGACAGGACAAGGCACAGACAAGTGCAGCCTGCGGAACAGCGTGTGGAGCAGCTGATAAGCCCGCGGAGAAACCCGCAGCTTGTGGCACAGCTTGCGGAGCAGCTGATAAGCCCGCGGAGAAACCCGCAGCCTGTGGCACAGCATGTGGCGCTTCCGATAAGTAAGTAAATCCAAAAGAGAAAGAAGGAGAGGGATAGGATGAGAAGTTATTTTTCTTTTCAATGGCATATCACAGATGAATGTGACCAGCGCTGCAAGCACTGCTATATTTTTTCCGGAGAAGGCTGCAAGGAGTTGAAGAGCATGACCTGGAAGCAGATGCAGGAGGTCGTGGCGAACTGCGAGGACTTCTGCAAGGTATACAACAGAGTTCCGTATTTCTATATTACCGGCGGCGATCCTATTCTTCATCCGGATTTCTGGAAACTCATGGTTCTGTTGAAAAGCAAGGACATTCCGTTTACCCTGATGGGCAATCCGTTCCATCTGGATGATCAGATCTGCCGGATGTTGAAAGCGTGCGGCTGTGAGAAATACCAGATGTCTCTGGACGGTATGCGTGAAACCCATGACTGGTTCCGCAAGCCCGGCAGCTTCGACCTGACACTGGAAAAGGTCGGTTGTCTCAACCGGGCAGGAATCAAAAGTATTATTATGAGTACGGTGTCGAAGATAAATATGAATGAGATACCGGATATTATTGATGAAGTAGTGAAAGCGAAAGTTAAGGTGTTTGCATTTTCGCGGTATGTGCCCACCGGCGGTGAGGTGGATACCAGTATGACGCCGCAGGAATATCGCAGACTTTTAGAGATCTGTGATGCGAAGTTCAAAGCATATGAGGCAGCGGGATGCGAGACCTATTTTAATAGAAAAGACCACCTGTGGACGTTGTACGAATACGAGACAGGCCAGTTTAAACTGCCAGAGAACGCATGCGACGGCATGATCTACGGAGGCTGTAACTGCGGAAACTGCCATATTACCATTTCCTCCAACGGGGATATCATGGCGTGCCGCAGAGTCACCGACAGCAGAGTGGCAAATATCTGGGAAGACCGGCTGGCGGACGTCTGGGTCTGCCAGATGGAAAAATACAGAGATTACGATAAATTCAAGAAATGCAGCCAATGTGAATTGAAAGCATGGTGCAGGGGATGCCCCGCCGTGGCAAACGGCACTACCGGAGACTTCTACGGTGTGGATCCCCAGTGCTGGAAGACGAGAAACGAGATCACGGGAGAGGAGCTGTAAGATGGATTTAGCAACATGTATGAAAAAAATGGAACTGGTGGGAGTGTTGGCGTTTGCCACAGTGGACAGTGACGGTGCACCGCAGATCCGTAATATCAGCGCCATCCATTATGAGCCGGATGCCATTTATTTTTTCACGGCAAGGGGCAAGAACTTTTGTAAGGAACTGTTAGAAGATGGCAGAGTGCAGATCCTCTGCTATACAAAATATAAAGAGATGATCCGTATGTCTGCCAAGGCGTATGCTGTACCGGAGGAGGAACAGGCGAAATGGCGGGATATAATTTTCGAGGAACAGCCGTATCTGGCCAATGTCTATCCCGGTGATACAAGAAGTATCGGCATCATCTTCTGCATCGACCGGGCGGAGGTGGAATATTTTAATCTCGGTGTGAACCCTATTTTCCGGGACACTTATACACTGGGCGGTGGTATAATAACAAAAAAGGGTTATAACATTACCGAAAAATGTATTGGCTGTGGAAAATGTCGCACAAAATGTCCCCAACGGTGTATCGAGGAAGGAAAACCGTACCGGATACAGCAGAACCATTGCCTGCATTGCGGCAGCTGTTATGAAAACTGTCCTGTGAAAGCGATCGTAAGAGAATGAACCAGAGTGAAAGAAGAAACTATTTAATCCAAATGCTGTTGAAAGAGCAGCCACAGTATGCCAAAATGCAGATTCCGAAAAAAAGTGAGGAGCAGAAGACGCTTCTGCGGGCACTTATGAATGTCCGGATGCCGGGTGAACTTTCGGAGGAATTTCTACGGATCCAGGATACCTATCTTGCAGAGGAAAATGCGGCCAAAGGCGTGGTAACACCGGCGGATATGGAGGAACTGTCCCCGGAGATTTATCTCTGGAAAGGGGATATCACGAGACTGCAGGTGGGAGCCATCGTAAATGCTGCCAACAGCGGTATGACCGGATGTTATCAGCCTTGCCATAACTGTATTGATAATTGTATTCATACTTATGCGGGAATCGAACTGAGGAACTATTGTAATGAACTGATGCTGCGCCAGGGCCACGAGGAGCCCACGGGACAGGCGAAGATCACACCGGCATTTAACCTGCCCTGCGATTATGTGATACATACCGTGGGACCTATTGTACGGGGAAAGCTTACGGTAGAGCATGAAAGCCTGCTGATGTCCTGTTATGAATCCTGCCTGCGTATTGCAGAGGAAAATAACGTGGAAAGCATCGCATTCTGCTGTATTTCCACTGGGGTGTTTATGTTTCCCAATGAAAGGGCAGCGGAACTGGCCATACAGACCGTGAAACAGTATAAAGACAGAACAAAGGCGAAGATAAAGGTGATATTTAATGTTTTCAAAGAAGATGAACGAATTTACAGGCGGTTCCTTGGATAAAACAGCTCTGATAAGAGAGAAAATGCAGCAGGCGGATGCCGTTGTGATCGGGGCGGGAGCAGGACTTTCCACGGCAGCGGGATTTACTTACAGTGGCGAGCGTTTTGAAAAGTACTTTGCTGATTTTGGAGAGAAATATGGTTTTTCCGATATGTATTCCGGCGGCTTTTACGATTATGACACGTTGGAAGAATACTGGGCTTACTGGAGCCGGTATATTTATGTGAACCGCTATATGGATCCGCCCACAGATTTATATAAGCAACTCTTTCAGCTGGTAGAAAACAAGGACTATTTCGTTCTGACCACAAATGTAGATCATTGTTTTCAAAAGGCGGGATTCGATAAAAACAGAATGTTTTATACCCAGGGAGATTACGGTCTGTTCCAGTGCAGCAAGCCCTGCCATCGCGGAACCTACGATAACGAGGAAGCCGTGAAAAAGATGGTAATAAGCCAGGGGTATCGGATCAAAGCAGGAAAACTGACAGTACCGGAAGGCACACAGATCCGGCGTACTGTGCCCACCGAACTGGTGCCCCGATGTCCGAAGTGCGGCCGCCCCATGAGCATGAACCTCCGTGCGGACAATACCTTCGTACAGGATGCCGGATGGGAAGCAGCAGCGAAAAGGTATGAGAAGTTCATGGAAGATCATAGAGGACAAAATGTTGTATTTCTGGAGCTGGGTGTCGGCTACAACACACCCGGTATCATCAAATACAATTTCTGGCAGTATGCGCATAACTGGCGGAATGCATTTTACGTCTGCATCAACAAAGGTGATGCCTATGTTCCCAAGGAGATTGAAAATAAGGCGGTGGGAATTAATGCGGATCTTGCGGAAGTGCTTTATTTATGCAATTCCTGAAATAAAAAGATTGCTAATGATATTCCAAACGAGTAAGATAGTAGGCAAGATAATAAGCAAGATGGAGTGACATAAATGGAAAAATATGAACCGCCATATACAATCTCAAATAAAATGTTGGAGCTTGTTTCTTCTATATCTGAAAAAGTAGGTAAAATAAGCAGCGGATTACTGGTATTGATCGTGGCATTTTCTCTGACAGGCTGCGGCAGCAGTAGGGACGCTTTGGAAATCTCTGATACCGAATCTGCTCAGGCAGAAGGAATCAGTCAGGAAACCGATACAGCCACTCCAGCCACCTCACAGACAATCCCGGAGATGACAACGGAATCTGAGCCGGAGAAACTTACCTGCCAGACCGGACTATATCAGGAGAAAACCCGGGCAGATCAAGTCTCGGTGGATGCTGCCCGGGAGCTGCCGGAAGGAGAGTATGGTGTGCTGTCATACTCCTATGATGAGACAGTCAGTGTCTGGGGCAACGGTGCAGAAGACTGTCTGGTGATCCACGACGGAGACGAGGAATATCGGGTGGAGATCCCCTGGCAAAACATGTATTCGGCGCCACCCGCGGTAGAAGCCGCAGATTATGATGGGGATGGCGACAAGGAGTATTACATTTCTACCATACAGGGGACAGGAACCGGTATTTATGTGGAAGGACTGTATTATGTAGATGTACAGAAAGGAACACCGAAAGTATCCGAATATACACAGGTGGTCGAAGATTTTGACAGACGGATCCTTGCGGCGGATACGCTGGATGAACAGTTCCATACACTTCATGTGGATTTCCTGGATAAAAACGGAGAGATAGATGCTCAGAAGAGTATTGATCTGGATCAGACCCGTCTGCTGCAGAAACTGGAAGGATACACTTATAAAAGCATCGGTGTGGGGGCGCAGATCCGGTATGATTTTCGTGGAGGACAGCCCTTTGCAAATGTAGGAGTTGGCATAAATATGAACGAGATGGCGGACCCGGTTTATGAGACTGGCTTTAATATAACGGCACCGGTATCCATGCAAAAAGATGGTAACTTTTCTCTGGGAGATTTTTCGGTACAAAAAACACATTCTCGTTATTTGGAAGAGGAGAATATCGACAAAGAAGAACCGGATATGCGAGAAGTCTATACCGGATATTATGATCTGACCCATAACGGTTACAAGGAAAAGGTCGTAACGAAGGTCTATCTGGAGGAGGAAAACGAAGACTTTACGGAAGCACTGCACAAAGCCGGAAACTGGGGAATGGTAGAGGTCTACGAGTATTTGGGAGACGGACAATATGGAATCATCCCGCTGTGGTCGCAGGAGTTTGCTATTGCCCATACGGGGAACATACAGATATTCCTCACACAAAAGGATGGCTACGATTATCTAGTGGTGACAAGCTTCTGGACAGGGCAGGGCATCTGCTATTATGACTATAATGTACTGTCTCCCGTGGACTATTCCTTTGACAGATATCATAATGAGCTGAACGGGGCAGATCACTACGATCCGCAATTTTTCACAGGGCTGGAAAGCTGGCTGAAGGAGGATTCCCTCCTGCTTGCGGCAACGGATATTGATATGCCGCAGGGGCAGGAGGTCATTCTGACGACCGACGAAGAGACACATTATGCAGAAGAATATCTGAAGGTAAAAAAGGAAAGATTGCAGTCTGTGGAAGATATTGATTAAACCAATTATCTATGCCGGATAATTTTCATTATCTGTATCAGCACGGTCGGCATGAGAGCGAGCCCTACGATCTGACCAAGTGCTGTCATAGGCAGAGCGGCTACGCTGAATACACTGTGCAGCCCCGGGATGAAGATTACCAGTGCCAGTAAAGAGACTCCCGCAGCGAAAGCATAGAGGCTGTATCGGTTTGAGGTCAGTCCCAGCCGGAAGATGGATTCGCTGCCACGGCAGTTAAAACCATGGAACAATCTGGCCAGTGTCAGTGTGGCAAAAGCCATAGTGGAGGCCATAGCCGAACTGACTGTCAGTCCGATGTGATAAGCTGTCATGGAGGCTGCTGCGATCAGCAGACCCTGTGTTATCATCGTAATCATAAAACCTCTGGTGAGGATTCCTTCGCGTGGATTCCTGGGTTTTTCCTTCAGAAGGTCATCATCTGCAGGTTCCATGCCGATTGCCAGGGCCGGAAGAGAATCGGTCAGCAGGTTGATGAACAGCAGATGTACCGGTGTAAGAGGCACAGGAAGTCCCATCAGGGATGTGTATAATACTGCTAAGATACCGGCGGTATTACCGGACAGCAGAAACAAAATGGCATTTTTGATATTTCTGTATACATTACGCCCGTTTGCCACTGCCTTGATGATCGTTGCAAAATTATCATCTGACAGAATCATGTCAGCGGCATCCTTAGACACCTCGGTTCCGGTAATTCCCATAGCGACACCGATGTCCGCCTTTTTCAATGCAGGAGCATCATTCACACCGTCTCCCGTCATGGAGACAATATTACCTCTGCGCTGCCATGCCTCGACAATCCGGATTTTGTTCTCGGGAGATACTCTGGCATAGACGGAGATTTCTGCTATCTGTTCCTCCAGTTCGCTGTCACTCATGGCATCCAGCTCAGCACCTGTCAGTGCAAGGTCTCCTTCTTCGAATATTCCGATCCGGCGGGCAATCGCCACTGCTGTTACCTTATGATCACCGGTGATCATGACCGGACGGATGCCGGCTCTCTTGGAAGCTGCAACGGCAGCCGCTGATTCCTCTCTGGGAGGATCTACCATAGAGATCAGTCCCAGGAAGGTATAGCCATACTCCGCATGGATGTCGAGATTTTCATCAGATTCCTTGTAAGCAAAAGATAATACACGCAGGCCATTTTCTGAAAAAAGCTGATTCTGCATACGGATCTTGTCTTTTTCAGCTTCCGTCATAGGACGGATACCATCGTTGCAGCGCACATAGTCACAGCGGTCTAAGAGAACATCCACAGCACCTTTGGTAAGGATCGTGGGTACACCATGCAGCATATATTTCGTACTCATCAGCTTTCTGTCGGAATCAAAAGGCACTTCCTCAAGGCGTTGCATGTTCTGCCTGAGGATATCTTCATGCATATTTGCTTCTTTCAAAATAGAAGATGTATCCGCTTCAATCCTTCGAAACATTTCTAAAAGGGCATATTCTGTAGGGTCACCGATGCCCTTGTCATCGACGATACTGGAATCATTGTTGAGGACAGCGTCGTAGAGCAGATAGCGATGTGTCTGATTCAAAAGGTCAAGCTGATCCGGCTCGTATAACCGGTCTTCTATATAAATCTGCTGCACCGTCATTTTATTCTGTGTCAGTGTTCCGGTCTTATCAGAGCAGATGACAGAGACACAGCCCAGACTTTCCACCGCTTTCAGATTCTTGATAATTGCATTTTCCTTTGCCATTTTCTGCGTACCAAAGGCTTGCACTATGGTCACAATGGAGCTCAGTGCCTCAGGGATCGCAGCAACAGCCAGCGCCACTGCAAACATCATAGAGTCCAACAACGTCATCCGGCGATAGATACACAGGCAGAATACGACAGCACATATGATCATGATCAGTATGGCAAGTCTGCTGCTGAACTTGTCCAGGCTCTCCTGCAGCGGTGTCTTGCGCTCTTTGGCTGCATTCATCAGTCCTGCGATCTTACCCAGCTCCGTCTCCATGCCGGTAGCAGTCACCAGCATCTCGGCGCGTCCGTAGGTGACCAGACTTCCGGAATAGACCATATTTGCCCGGTCAGCAAGTGCCACATCACCCTCTATAACGGCATCTGTTTTCTCTACATTGGCAGACTCGCCTGTCAGAGAGCTTTCATTGACCTGTAGCGAATAACTGTGCAAGATACGGCCATCGGCCACGATCATGTCACCCGCTTCCAATAAGACAATGTCTCCCGGCACAATATCCTTCGATGGAAGTTCCCGTTTCACACCGTCTCTAATGACTTTTGCACCGGGTGAAGATAACTGCCTGAGACTGTCCAGAGAACGCTGAGCCTTTACATGCTGCAGGGTGCCCAGGATGGCATTGATCACCAGTACCAGCAGGATTACAACGGTACTCTCCACATTGCCGGAAAACATGGAGATCGCTGCTGCAATGATCAGGATTACTACCAGCAGATCAGCAAACTGACTGATAAATACTTCCGGAATACTTTTGCGCCTGCTCTCCTGCAGGATATTTTCACCCTTTTCCAGGCGAAGCTCCTTGGCGCGGGCAGTGGTAAGCCCTTGTTCTGTCACCTGATATTTTTCCATGAGCTCTTTTACAGAAATATTCCAGATGTTTTTTTGTGTCATATACAAATCCTCCTTCTTTAAATAATGTACCCGGATCCTTTGTTTATCACGCAAAAAAAGACTTTTACTGCACGATAAACATACAATAAAAGTCTCGTTCCATTTCTGTAGAAGTGTACTGCCCGGTTAGCGACTGCCTGAGGCTTCACTAACGTGATGACGACCAACACAACACCGGTTACCCGATGTGAACTACTCCCTAATATTGGAAATATCCTAGCATATGCGAAAAGTATTGTCAAATATTTCTATTGGTTGCTATACATAGAAATTTTTTTTTGATAAAATAGGATGATAATCCCACGATATGCGAATATCACGAAGCAATCCGTAGGTATCAAAGTCGGGGGCTTTTGACCCCGACATCATAGGACCAAAAAGAAATAGATTCTCAGGAATAAAGCTAACAGATTACGGAAAGGCAGGAAGGTTAAGAGATGAATGAAATGATCAGAAAAAGAAATGAACAGCTGGCCAAAACAGTGATCAAGGGATTACAGTCCCGTAACATGTCAGGTTATTACGCGGAGGATAAAGAAGCTGCGCTGAAGCAGGCACTGGAGCTGATCCCGGAGGGAAGCACCATCGCTATGGGCGGATGCATGAGCGCCGGAGAGATCGGACTGATCTCCGCTCTGGAAGCAGGCAATTACCACTATATCGACCGCTCTAAGATGGATGCCAGAGCAGGACTTATGGCAGCTTACGATGCGGATATCTTCCTTTCCAGTGCCAATGCCATCACCAGCGACGGTGTCATGGTCAATATCGACGGCAATTCCAACCGTGTCTCCTGCATAGCCCAGGGACCGAGGAAAGTAATCTTCATCGTCGGCATGAACAAGGTCTGCGCAGACTTAGACAGTGCCATGAAGCGTGCGAGAAACGTGGCTGCACCTATCAATGCCCAGAGATTCGACATCAAGACTCCCTGCAAAGAAACCGGAAAATGCTTCGACTGCAAGTCTCCGGATACCATCTGCTGTCAGTTCCTGATCACGAGATATTCCAGACATACGGACCGGATCCATGTGATCCTCGTAAACGACACCATCGGTTATTAGACAACAAAGGGGAAAAGGCAATGACATTAGTATTACAAAAAGGAAGACCTGCCGATACCACAGGCAGACTGGACAAAGAGATACGTACCTATGATCTGCTGGATGGCTTAGGCGTGGAATATGACCGCGTGGATCATGCGCCGGCGATGACTATGGAGGACTGCAAGGAAGTGGATGAGATCCTGGAATCCATGGTTTGTAAAAATCTGTTTCTGTGCAACCGTCAGGAGACCGCATTCTATCTGCTGATGATCCCGGATACCAAGGTGTTCCACACCAAGGATCTGTCGGCGCAGATCGGCTCGGCAAGACTTTCTTTTGCAAAGCCGGAATACATGGAGAAATTCCTGGATATCACCCCCGGCTCTGTCAGTGTGCTCGGTCTGATGAACGATAAGGAACATCAGGTGAAGCTGCTGATCGATGAGGAAGTGTTGGATAGTGAATATTTCGGGTGCCATCCCTGCATCAATACCTCCAGCCTTCGTATGCGGACGGCGGATCTGATCGAAAAAGTGCTTCCCGCCATGGAACATGATTTTGTAAAAGTAAAGCTGTAAAAAGCATCTATGAACTTACGAAATAAAAGTGAGGAGCTCCCATGATACTGGAAATTCTGATATATACACATAATATTACGACTATGCTGTTTGGCATCTTCCTGTCGGCTTTTTTCCTGGGTGTGAAGAAGGACAAAAAGAATGTATGGAAGCTGTTGTTATTGGCAGTGATTTCCGGGGGCTTATATATGGTCTGTGCGTCTCTGCTGGGGCCGGAGATGGCGGATCAGATATACCCGTTGATCGTTCATGTGCCGCTATTGCTGATGCTGGTGCTCTACTATAAATTCAGACCGCTGCCGTCCCTGATCTCCATATTTACGGCATATCTATGCTGTCAGTGCAGTAACTGGATGGGACTGCTCGCACTGTCTGTGACAGGAGAAGAGTGGTGCTATTATGCCTGTCGTATCGTGGTGACGCTAGTGGTATTCTGGGTATTGTACCGCTATGTCTGCCAGACGACGACAATGCTGTTTGCGAAGACGGACCGGGAGCTGCTGATCATCGGAAGTCTGCCTCTGGTGTATTATATTTTTGACTATGCCACGACGAAATTCTCCAGCCTGCTCTATACCGGCAACAGAGCGGTACCGGAGTTCCTTGGTTTTGCCATCTGTCTGGCTTATCTGTTCTTTTTGTTGATATATTTCCGAGAATACGAAATGAAGAGCAAGGCAGAACAGTATAACGAGCTTATCCGGATGCAGCTGAATTCTTTTCAGGCAGAAATGGCCAACACAAGGAAAAGTGAGAAGAAAATGTCGATCCTGCGGCATGATACCAGACATCACATGGCCGTTCTGCGAACACTGATCCAGCAGGGAGATTGCGAAAAGGCTCTGGAATATCTCAACGAGGTCAGCCAGACCTATGATGATACCATTATCAGGGCATATTGCAGGAACGAAATGGTGAATTCGGTATTATCTACTTATAATACCCGTTTTGAGGAGCAGAAGATTCCCTGGGAGGCACAGGTCACGATCGGAGAAAAGCTTCCCTGTTCGGAAATGATGTTCTGCGCGATCCTGTCTAATGTACTGGAAAATGCCATGCATGCGGTACAGGAGCTGCCGGAGAGCAGGCGGAGGATTGGATTGTCTCTGTCGGAGAAGGCAGGGCATCTGCTGCTTATGGTGAAAAATCCGGTGCAGACGCCGCCGGTATTTACCGATGGAATCCCGGTCACAGAGCGGTCCGGACATGGACTGGGGGTCCGGAGCATCGTATATTATGTGGAAAAACTCCACGGACAGTATCAGTTCCGGATGGAAGACGGGGAATTTGTAGTCCGGCTTATCTTCTGAGTACACTGGAGAAAGTCTCCAGTGTCTTTTTCTATTGAGAAAACTACATCCTTTCGATATAATAGGGGTGTCAACAATAATAGGTTGTCTGCGGGAAGGAGTCATTGAACGAATGAAATATACACTGGATTATCGGAAATATGCGGAGCTGGCAAGACGCGTGGCGGCAGAAGGAAGCGTGCTACTGCGGAATGAAGAGGATACCTTACCGTTACGCAGGGGACAGAGAGTGTCTGTATTCGGAAGAACGCAGTTCGAGCATTACAAGAGTGGTACAGGCTCCGGCGGTATGGTCAATGCTCCTTATGTCACGAATATCATTGACAGTCTGAAAGAAGATGGGACCATACAGGTAAACGAAGCGCTGGAGCAGCAGTATCGTGAGTGGCTGAAGGAGCATCCGTTTGATGTGGGAGAAGGTTGGGCCATGGAACCCTGGAATCAGGAGGAGATGCCCGTAGATGAAGAACTGGCGGCGCAGGCAGCCGGACAGTCGGATGCAGCGATCGTGGTCATTGGGCGTACTGCCGGGGAAGATAAGGATAACAGTGCGGCGGAGGGAAGCTATCTGCTGACAGCTTTGGAGGAGGAGCTCCTTCGTAATGTATGTCATGCTTTTGAGCATACGATCGTGGTACTGAATGTCGGCAACATTATAGATATGAAGTGGGTAGACCGGTATCAGCCGCAGGCAGTACTCTATATCTGGCAGGGAGGCCAGGAGGGCGGAAGAGCCTGTGTGGATGTCCTGACCGGCAAAGTAAATCCCGGTGGTAAATTAAGCGACACGATTGCAGAAGATATTAAAGATTATCCTTCCACGGAAAATTTCGGAGATCCGGTAGAGAATTTCTATACGGAGGATATTTATGTAGGATATCGTTATTTTGAGACCTTTGCGAAAGAGAAGGTGAAGTACCCTTTCGGATTTGGATTATCCTATACGAAGTTCCAGACAGAGATATTGGGATTTTCCGTACAGGGCATGGCAGTCACGGCAGTTGCAAAAGTAACCAATGTCGGGGGAGTATCCGGCAGGGAGACTGTGCAGCTGTATCTGGAAGCACCTCAGGGGAAATTAGGAAAGCCTCTGCGCCAGCTGACTGCATTTGCGAAGACAGAAGAACTGAAGCCGGGTGAGACAGAAGAACTGCTGCTGAAAACAGAGCTGACGGAGTATGCATCCTATGATGACAGTGGTGTCACCGGACATAAATCCTGCTATGTACTGGAAGAGGGAGACTATATCTTCTATGCAGGAACCGATGTGCGAAGCGCAGCAGAGGCTGGCAAGGCGACCCTGACAGAGCTTCGGGTAGTGCGGACGGTGACGGAAGCAATGGCACCGGTACAGGAGTTTAAGCGCCTGAAACCTTTCTTTTTCGAGGAAAAGGATCATGCTATTGCAAACTGGGAAGATGTACCTTTACGAACGATAGATCTGGCGGACAGGATTCTTAAGGAGAGACCTACGCAGAGTGAGTATGCGGGAGACCGTGGCTGGAAGCTGGCGGATGTATCGGATGGAAAAATCACATTGGAACAGTTTCTGACACAGCTGTCGGACGAAGACCTGATCTGTATGACCCGCGGAGAGGGCATGTGTTCCCCGAAAGTGACTCCGGGTACGGCAGCAGCCTTCGGCGGAGTGACAGAAGGACTGAAGAGATTTGGGGTTCCCATAGCCTGTTGTTCGGACGGACCCTCCGGTATCCGTATGGATTGCGGCACCATGGCATATGCTCTGCCTAACGGCACCTTGCTTGCCTGCACCTTTGATCCGGAGCTGGTGGAGGAGCTGTATGAAATGGAGGGCATGGAGCTTCGGAAGAACAAGATCGATACCCTCTTAGGACCCGGCATCAATATCCACAGGAATCCATTGAACGGTCGTAACTTTGAGTATTTTTCGGAAGACCCGTATCTCACCGGTATCATGGCAGCAGCACAGCTGACCGGCATGGGAAAATACGGTGTCACCGGCACTATCAAGCATTTTGCATGTAACAATCAGGAATTCAAACGGCATGATGCCAACAGCATCGTATCCGAGAGAGCACTGAGAGAGATCTATCTGAGGGGCTTTGAGATCGCGGTGAAACAGGGCGGCGCTTACAGCATCATGTCTACTTACGGACCGGTAAACGGACTGTGGACAGCTGGCAACTATGATCTCCTGACGACCATTCTCCGTAAGGAATGGGGATATCAGGGTATTGTGATGACTGACTGGTGGGCGAAGATCAATGAGGAAGGGGAGCCCGGCTCCGGCAGACAGACGATTCCCATGGTGCGGGCACAGAACGATATCTATATGGTCGTAGCGGATGCGGCATCCAACTCCGCGGGGGACAATACCGCGGAAGGCTTGGCAGACGGCAGACTCACCAGAGCACAGCTTACGCGGAATGCGGCAAATATCTGTGGTTTCCTGTTACGTTCCGTTGCTATGGAACGGCTTCTGGACAGAGAGGAAGAGGAATGCACGGAGCTTCACAATCCGATAAGTACCGAGGGCGCAGGAGACAGCGGACAGGTGCTGGCACGTCTGGAAATGCCGGAGCCGAAGACCGGCGAAGAGATAGAACTTCCGTTGGAAAAACTGTCCACGAAGAAGGGCACAAGTGCGGTATACCAGTTGCGTTTCCCTAAGATCGGAAGATATGAGCTGGTATTTCGGATGAGCTCTACGTTAGGAGAACTGGCGCAGCTGCCGATCTCCGTGTTCCTGAACAATACGTTACAACAGACCGTGACCCTTAACGGCACGGAAGGTCAGACCATGGAACGTGTTGTAACACTGCCCATTCGTCAGGACGGCGAGAAATACATGAAATTATATTTCGGAGAGAGTGGTATCGATATGCACCGGATGTTCTTACGCTATGTGGGTAAGAACGATATCGAAAGCATCCGGAATGAATAAACATAAAAAACTTTAACGGAATATTTATGTGCAGAGCCCCAAAGAATGATTGACTTCCCCTGCTTTTTCAGATACAATCTACTCTTGTACGTTTATTAGAAAAACTAACGAGGAGGCAGGAAAAGTGATAGCACAGATACTTGCAGTAGTAATATTTGTAGCGATGTTTATACTGATCGTTCTGGAAGTATGGGAGAGACACGTTATTACCCTGGGCTGCGGTGTGCTGACACTGGTGCTGGTATTCGGACTGGGAATGCACAGTATGGGTGCAGTGTGGGAGACCCTGAATTTAGGAAGCTTTTTTACAAGTCATTTTTGGTATACGGCGGGACAGTCCGCGGAGACTTCCAGTGGCATTAACTGGGAGACTATCGTATTCGTAGCGGGAATGATGATCATGGTAGAGGGAATGGCGAGAGTCGGATTTTTCCGCTGGCTCTGCATGCGCCTTGCCAAGATGGTTAAATATAAAGTAGTGCCGCTGTTCGTGACCTTTATGGTATTATCCGGTATTCTGGCAATGTTCATTGACAGTATCACCGTAATTCTGTTCCTGGCAGCAGTCACGATTGAACTGTCACAGCTGTTGAAATTTAATCCGGTGCCTATGATCCTGGCAGAGGTATTCTGCGCGAACCTGGGCGGATCTGCTACCATGTGTGGAGATCCCCCCAACATCATCATCGGTACTTCCCTGGGATATTCCTTCACGGATTTTTTGACCAATACCGGTCTGATCGCAGGTATTTCCCTGGTCGTAGTTGTATTGTATTTCTACCTGGTATTCCACAAGGAGCTGCGTGCCAGCGAAGCGGTAGCAGCCGGCAGCAATCAGACTTATCCGGATCCTTCCGAGGCGATCACCGATAAAAAGGGCTTTATCATCAGCACCGTTATTTTCCTGTGTGCAGTAGCATTGCTGGTAACCCATGCACAGACCGGTCTGACTGTATCCTGCATCGGTGTATTTATCTCTATCGTGACGCTGATCGCCGCAGGCAGAGATGCGCTGAAGCTGATCAAACAGATCGACTATAAGACACTGTTGTTCTTCATCGGATTGTTCATGGTGGTAGGCGGTCTGGAGCAGACCGGTATCCTGAAAGTCATGGCGAACTTCATTGGTGACATCAGTAACGGTAATCTGATGCTGATGATCGCGATTATTTTGTGGATCTCCGCAATTGCCAGTGCGTTCGTGGATAATATTCCTTTTGCGGCGACGATGATCCCTATCATCAGCAGTCTGTCCGCGACCCAGGGTGTAAATCTGTCTATCCTGGCATGGGCGTTAGCAATGGGAACCGATATCGGCGGAAGTGCGACTCCCATCGGTGCATCTGCGAATGTCGTGGGTATCGCTACCGCAGCGAAAGCCGGTCATATGATCAAGTGGGGAAAATATTGCAAAGTTATGGCTCCTGCGACTATAATAGTAATAGTAATCTCCATGGTAATGATCTATGCGAGATATCTGTAAGACTATAAGGAGGGCAGACCCATGAGTGAACAACTGATTATCTCCGTCAGCCGTGAGTACGGCAGCGGCGGACATGAGATCGCACAGAAGCTGGCAGAATATTACAAGCTGCCAATGTACGATCATAACCTGTTAGACGAGGTGGCTGCAAGCATGAATGTGAGCAGCAAGGAGCTGGCAGAGTTCGATGAAAAGAGACGTAACAAATTCCTGTACAGAAGCGTGATGGGAATGAACAGCTCTCCGGCAGATAATGTGGCGAGAATGCAGTTCGATTATATCAAGAAAAAGGCAGAGGCAGGAGAATCCTTTGTGATCGTAGGACGCTGTTCGGAGATCGTGTTGAAGGACAATCCGAATCTGATCTCCATCTTCGTATTAGGAGACAAAGAAGCCAAGATCGAGCGTGTTATGCAGATCTATGAGCTGGATGCGAGACATGCGGAGGAGCGTATGATCGAGAAGGATCGTCGCAGAAAGTCTTACCACAACAGCCATTGTAAGGTAAAATGGGGCGACTCCCGGAACTACGATCTGTCCATCAACAGCAGCAGACTGGGTGTGGAGGAGACCGTGGAATCTCTGAAGAACTACATAGATGCGAGAATCGCTCATAAATAGAATGATATAAGATAACAAAAATGCAGAGACTGTCTGTGGAAAGCATACAAGAGAAAATCTTGCGGCTGCCGTAGACAGTTTCTTTTTATTGCCATAGAAAGTGTGTCTTAAAAAATGCCGGACAACATTTAAGCAAATATTAAGGATTTCTGCCGCGACAAATACAAAGGAGTGTGGTATCCTAGGAGACAAATAGGAAATAGACTTAAGGAACGTACCGGTGCCGGTATGTGGAAATGAGGTACAACATGAGTGACAGAGAGCGAGACTCCATTCAGGAGATGGAAGATATACAAAAAGGTCTGGAAGCCTTTTTACAGCAGGAACTGCAGGAAATGCAGACATCCGGCTCCGGCAGTGGGAAGTCCGGGACCGGAAGGCAGACAGCAGAGCGTCCGGCTCCGCAGATGTTTGACATGAATGAGGATGACGAGGATGAGGAGGAACTGGACGTGATCGGATCCGGAAGACGAACAAGAGAGGATGATTACACCGAGGACTGGGATGATCCTGCGTATCGTAAGAGACAGGCAGCCCGCAGAGAGACGACGCGTAAGACTTCAGAGAATCGTAATGGTGGTGGTCGCAGTAACAGTAATGCAGATCGTCGCAGACAGGCGGCATCCGATAGAACCCGGCGTAGCAGACGGGAGGACTATGCGGACGAATACGAGGATTACGAAGATCCCAGAGACAAAAAACGCTCCGGAAAAAAATCAGGGAAGCGTGAGGAGACAGACACGAAAACAGATAAGAAGAGCAGAAAAGGAAACAAAAAGGAAGCCGGGAGCGGCAGAAAAAAGAAAAAATCCAGCTTCAAGCGCTTCCTGATCGCAGTGGCGCTGATCCTTGTATTTCTGGCAGCAGGGCTGTATGTTCTGGTGGGTAAGGTCTATGCTGAGATGAATTATGAAGAGATCGAATCTGTGGCAAGCTCTCCCATGAAGGAAGAAGGAGTTACAAATATTCTCCTGATCGGTAACGACTCCCGTGAGAACGGGGAGGATGGCAGATCCGATGCCATGATCCTGCTGTCTATCAGCAACAAGACGAAAAAGATATATATGACATCTCTGCTCCGTGACATGTATGTAGAGATACCGGGGCATAAGGACAATCGTCTGAATGCGGCATACTCCTACGGCGGCGCGGAGCTGCTGATGGAAACCATCGAGAAGAATTTTGACATTCATATCAGCCGCTATGTGCTGGTGAATTTTGAGGCATTTGCGAATCTGGTAGATGCCGTGGGCGGCGTGGATCTGGAGCTGACCGGCAAGGAAGTGGAATACGTGAACGGCTATCTGGTAGAATATAATATCCTGCTGGGCAGACCGGAGGGAACGGACTATTTCGATGACTTGTCCGGAGGTATGGTGCATCTGAACGGCCCCCAGGCGCTGGCTTATTGCAGAAATCGTTATATCGGTACGGATTTCGGTAGAACCGAGCGACAGAGAAAGGTGCTGACAGAGGTCATTCATAAGCTGCCTAAGGGTGTACTCACGAATCCGAAGGGACTGATCGACGGTCTGATGCCGAATCTGACCACGAACCTGACCCAGGCGGAGTGTTACCGGTTAAGTCTTATGGCACCGAAGATCCTGACATACGATATTATACAGAACAGTATTCCCATTGAAGGCACGTATAAGGATGCGACCCATCGTAAAATGTCCGTGCTGGAGGTGGATTTCGAGGCAAATAAGAAATTCCTGCAGGAGAATCTGTATGGAACGGGAGACAGCACTGCGACAACAGAGACTGCAGACTGATGTGACGATGACACTGTCGTCATATATGGTAAATCGAGGGGGAGAACATTTATGGGGCAGAGAAAAAAGCGATTCGTGGCACTGGCTTGTGCGGTCAGTGTAATAGCGCTTAGCGGCTGTGGGGATGATCTGACACAGCAGGTCTGTATTCCGGGGCGGGAAGAACTGGCGCAGCCCATCGGAGGTTACAATTACAATGCCGGGGCACAGAACGGTCATACCGTTGAGAATTTCGGGGAGGCATCAAAGACCGACAGTATGGACGGTGACAATACTGCATTGCAGGAAGCGGGACAGCCCGGGAATTCGGATACTTTGACGGGTGAACGCTGCACGATCACAATCTCCGCGGCAGGGGATGTAACTTTGGGCAATCATCAGGAACAGGATTACAGCTATTCATTCCGTCAGGTGTACGATCAGGCGGAGGATGAGGGATATTTTTTCGAGAATGTGAGAGATATTTTCAAGGCGGATGATATGACCATCGTGAATCTCGAAGGACCGTTGACCACATCGGAACATATGCGTGAGGAGCAGACCTACTGTATCAAGGGAGATCCGGCGTATGCCCATCTGCTGACATTGGGGGATATCGAAGCCGTCAGCTTTGCCAATAATCATCGACTGGACTACGGAGAGCAGGGCAGCCGGGATACGGTGGCGGCATTGGAGCAGGAGGGAATTGTCTATGCCTATGATAAAAATGTAGGCATCTATGAAATCCCGGACAGTGCGGCAGCCCACGGCGGAGAGCAGAATCTGAAGATCGGTATTATCTCCGTCAATGAAGTGGAATGGGGCGCACAGGTGGAGAAACTGATTCAGAATAATATCGAAGTCTTGCGGGAGCAGAACGTGGATCTGATCCTTGCCTGTTGTCACTGGGGCATTGAGAAAGACACCTATCCGGAGAATTATCAGCAGCAGCTTGGCAGAAAATGCATCGACTGGGGAGTGGATCTGGTCATCGGTCATCATCCCCATGTGTTGCAGGGAATCGAGGAATACAAGGGCAGATATATCATTTACAGCCTGGCGAATTTCTGCTTCGGAGCCAACCGGAATCCGGAGGACAAGGACACCATGATCTTCCAGCAGATCTTTACTTTTGAGAACGGGGAAAAGGTGGAGGATCAGAACGCCCGGATCATTCCCTGCATGGTAAGCTCAGTCAAAACAAGGAATGATTTCCGACCGACGCCGGCAACGGGGGAGGATAAGCAGAGGATCCTGCAGCGTATGAACGAATACAGCAGTGCTTTTGGTGTGGCGTTTGATGAGGACGGCGGGATTATAGTGAATTGACCGGGAGATGTTGATAACTTTCGGATGATGAGGCAGATGTGTGGATAGTGACATGTGCGGATGAGGAATAGAGGAAAGGATAGGAATTGCCATGGAAAAAGCATTTAAGCTGGACTTTATCAATGACAAAACAGGAAGTCTGTATGTGAATTGCTGCGGTTGCTCTCAGACGGAAGCGCTGCACAGCTTCGGACCGGCATCCAAGCCGCACTACCTGATCCACTATGTCTTAAGCGGCAAGGGGCATTTCCGGTTCCATGACAAGGAATACCGGCTGGAGGCCGGGTACGGATTTCTGATCCAGCCCAACGAGCTGGCGTTCTATCAGGCGGATGCAAAGGATCCCTGGAGTTATCTGTGGGTGGGCTTCGCCGGGAGCCGCGCGGAAGAGTATTTACATAGCATGGGACTGTCAGACAGGCATCCTATTTTTTCCTGTGATAAATCAGAGGAGCTGTATTCTATTGTCCGCGATATGATGGAACACAATACCTTTGGAATCGCGGATGATCTGCGCCGGAACGGACTGCTGGGAGTATTCCTGTCTGTGATCGCGGACAGCGCCGGTGTGGTAGCCAGAGAGGAAGAGGATAAGGGGAACCAGTATGTGAAAAAAGCGGTATCTTTTATCCAGAGTAACTACTGTAACCCGATCAAGGTAACGGATGTGGCGGATTATGTGTGTATCAACCGCAGTTATTTATATACATTGTTCCAGAATTATCTGGGAATGTCGCCTCAGCAGTTCCTCACCACCTTCCGTATCACCAAGGCGAGAGAGCTGCTGGAATCTACGAATTATCCTATCGAGAGCATTGCCCTGTCCTGTGGGTATAGTGATGCGCTGGTATTTACCAAGGCGTTCCATGCCATGAAGGGCATGTCTCCGTCAAAATACCGCAAGGAAAGTCACAGAGAGAGCACAAAAGAACAGCTCCAGGAGGTCGAGGGTCTGATCGCCCGGCTATTGAAACCGTAAAGAACAACATTAAAAAAGCTCATTCATCTGAATATGAATGGGCTTTTTTAGTGCCTTGGTTTTACACAGGAATTCTATTTATTTAAGTTATTCTCTACATATTCCAGGATATAGAAATTATCTTCCGGCATCTGGCATCCGACGATATACAGTCCGTTATCGTCGGAACAGCGGATGATGCGACCTTCCAGCACATTATGATTTGGCAGAGCAAAATCATGAATCGTGATAATGACTTCTGCATTTTTGCTTTGGGTGAATATCTTGTCTGTGGCCAGGAAGGCGAATCCGTTGGCACTAATATTTTCCATGGTAGCCGCATATTCCGTATCGGAATTTTTGAACTTAATAGTACAGGTATTATTCAGATCCATGCGAGGGTATTTGCGTCTATTGTTGATCCTGGGTCTGGTAGTAATGGTAACCTTGAAAGCATGTTCACCACTTTCGGGAGCAGGAGAAATGGCGGCTTTGTCCCAACAGTACAGGATATTACCTGCGGTGACCTGCAGCATACAGGAAGCAGACCCGTTAATCGTCAGCTTCTTCTGACAGGATACTAACAGTCCCTCCGGGATCTGCTCGATCAGCTCCCCAAGATAGTTGTCATCCTCCTGACCGACTAGCTGTAAGTCGATCTTCATGCCGGGCTTGACGTCTTCAATACCCATGAATCCACCGATACCCAGATCACACATCATGTTCTCCATGACATCTTCGATGGTATTGATATTATCTGCTGTTTCCTGATACTTACTGAGCATCCGTTCACTGGTCCGGCTGGAGTGCGTGATACAGGTTGTGATAGTATCCACGATGTTAGATACCTGCTCCATGTTGGATACCAGCTGAGTGTTAGAGATCTCTACTTCTTTAATGGCATTATCTACAACCTGAATGTGATTGCCCAGCTGCACGGAATCAGAAGCGATCTGGTTTACGTTATCTCCGGTCTGCGTTACTTTTTCCAGAGTGATCTGGATCAGCTTTAATGTCTCTTCAATGGAAGAGGTCATCTTCGCGGAGGTAGCATCCAGCCGGGAGAGAGCATCCCTGATCTGATCAGAGGAAGCGTGGGTCTCGGTGCTTAAGGTACGGATCTGATCCGCTACGACAGCGAAGCCCTTGCCGGCTTCTCCGGCTCTGGCAGCTTCGATGGAAGCATTTAATGCCAGCAGATTCGTCTGGTTTGTGATCTTCTCTATGGTGCCGGTCTCCTGTTTTACCATTTCGAATTCCTGACGGAAATTCTCCAGAACATTTTCCAGCTCGGTGGACAGCTGTGACATGGTAGCAGCTGTATTCACCAGACTCTTCAGGTCTTCCGCGCTGACGCCGGAATGGGATTGCGTTTTTTCGACGAGCGTGATCATTTCTCCGATCAAAGCTACCACATTTTCTACCTGGGCACGGATATCGGAGGTCATCTGTGTGGATGATGTGGTACGATCCTGCAGCATATTGTTGTTGTCAGTCAGCTCGTTCATACCCAGCATGACGATATCGGAGCCGTGCTTATTCTCGGAAGCCAGCTCTCTTACGACTGTGATGCCATCGAGAATGATATTACTCGAAGACTTAACCTGCTCTACAGTGGTTACGACTCTGTGCAGGTCAGCCTTGATGCTGTCGGTCATGGCACCGTCGGATTCGTTCAGATGACGGATGGACATGACATAACAGATGTAGCACAGGACGATACAGGACAGCTGTAACTGATAATTCTTCATATCGGAAGCACTGTTGAAGCCCAGCATATAGCGATAGACGGCTGCACCGACGATGATCAGAGCATTGGCGATACCGCAGTTGATCATGAATTTCCGGTTCTTATATAGTACCAGCAGGCTCGTCACCGGCAGGATATAGGTGAAAGCGATCGGGGAAGCTGTAGTACAGATGACAAAAGTGTAGAAGATGCCGTAACCGATGACCAGATCGTAGCGGTAGAGCTCCGTTGCCCAGCCTTTTACGCGTAACAGCACTTCGCCAAAGATCAGAGGCAGCCAGCACAATGCCAGAAAAATAAGGTAAGAAGTGGTGGGATATAATCCTCCGGACGCATCGGAGCCATAGTTGGCACTCAGTAAAACAGCAAAAACGATCCAGATCTTACGGGCTTTCCGATTAGCTTTTTCTTTGAAAACATTTTCGTCGTATGTCATGATACATATCCTCCTTTACAGTCCTCTCCGGTATGTTCAAAAAAATGAATCAAATGGTGGATCACTTCCCTGCTTTCCGGAAGCTCCGGGTAAAAAGCGCTGAACGCATGGGTCAGGCGGGGATCCTTCGGGTAGTTGATCAGTTTATGGGGCATCTGATGTCTGCGTAGAGCCTTTTCAAAATTCAGAGTATAACTCTGAAGATTATCGTTGTCACTGGTGATCAGGAGACTGGGTGGCAGGCTGGTCACGATGTCCGGGTGCTCCGGAGATACATAGGGGGCAAAAGCACTTTTTTTATAATGCCGGCCGTAGAGATATCTGGGGAGGAAAAGTCCGATCTGATCCAGGCGGTTTGTATAGAACATACCGCTGACCAGGCCAAGTGCCCGGACTGGCAGGTCAGAAGGGGTTACTCCGGCAGCCTGTGCCAGTGCAGTGCTTCGCTGCATGGCGATTCCATAAGTCAACAGACAGGCACCGCCGCTGTCGCCGCAGGCATATATGTGGGAAATGTCACCGCCGTATTCCGTCAGATGATCCCGGATAAAATCCAGTGCCAGATGCAGATCAGCCAACTGGTCATAGAAAAGACAGTCCGGTATCAGCCGGTACTCCATGCTGAATACCAGATACCCCGCCTCACAAAGGGAGGCACAAAAGGGACGGTTGAATTCCTTGTTCCCTATGAGGAGGCCTCCGCCATGTACGTTGACGATGACCGGAAGAATCTCTCCGTCCCGTCCCCTGGGACGGTAGACATCCAGACGATGTGCCGGAACATGCTTCTCGTCATAGAAAATATCCGATTGTAGGAAAACATCTTCTTCTTTACCTCTGGAAGCGCAGCTTTGCTCGAATGCCGCCCGCTGCTTATAGAACATTTGACATATAAAGCTTTTCATGTGTACTCCTGATTCTGACTGTATATGTTTTAATAAAAGAAAAATATTTGTCGAAAAAAAGCGATATGCAGTCTTTAAAAGAATACCACAGAAATGAATAGATTAAAATAGAAAATGCAACATTCTATTATGGAATGTTGCATTTTGTCTTGCACTACATATTTCGGCTGACCATGGGAAAACTTTAGTCCTTTTTATAAAAATCGTTATCCCGAACTATATATATCGTTATAATGATTTTACGTAACATATATCATAGCTGTATATCGCGGAATACGGCATCTTTGTCATCCTGTTCAATCCCCAGATAATGTTTTGTGATCTGAAAAGAAGAATGATTGTAAATCTCCATCAGCAATGCGGGCGGAGTTCCCATTTTCCATGCATGGTAGCCGAAGGTCTTCCGCAGGGAATGGCATCGCACGATATCCTCGATCCCAACCTGCTCCGCGGCTCTGCGGACAATGCGGTAGGCCTGATACCTGGAGAGAGGGGAAGCTGTTTTTCTGGGACTGGGAAAAAGGTAGTCTGTGTCGGTTACGGAAGACAGTGTATTCCGGTAGGACTGTAATGTTTTCTGAAGTTCTCTGTTGATCAGGATTCGGGTCTCTTTTCCTGTTTTCTTTTCTGTGATCAGAAGATGGGTGTAAAAGCGGCTGTGTTCTGTGCAATAGACATCTCCCCAGGTGAGATGAAGAATGTCGTTGATACGGAGAGCAGTGTTCAGACCGATCAGGATGATAGTGTAATTCCGGAAGTTGGGCTGTTGGGTAAGATAGTAATCTTTGAAATCATGTAAAAGTTGTTTGCTGCGGATAGGTTGTGTCGTGCTCATAATAGCCTCCTTGAAAGTATTAATGAATAAGGAAAATGCAACATTCCATAATAAAATGTTGCATCAGTGCAAACCAGCAGGCAAGGAAGGCTGAACAAAAACAAGGAGGTTATCGATATGCTGCGTCTGACCGTTAGTCCGGAAGAATACCTGATGATCAATGACAATATCAAGATCGTGTTCCTGGGAGGAACCAAGAATCATCTCCGTATCATGATCGATGCACCGAAAGAGGTGAACATCGTGCGAAGCACGGTGCTGGAGAACCAGATCACAGATCCGGAGGAGAGAGCGAAGCTTCCTAAATATTATGCGGAAGAAGAGCACCCGGAGAAGTACCGCAAGAAGTCAAATGTGATCATCGCAAAGGGAAATGCGGACAAATAATTTCATATGGTAATAACCGGAGGAAGAGCGGCTCTGTCAGGGCCCGACAGGGAAGCTCCTACTCCGGTTACTATAAAAACTAAAAACAAGTATCTGGGAGAAAAGGATTTCTCAATAACAATACAGATACGCACACTGCCGCAAAAGGAATTGGGCAGTAATACAAGGAGGTAAATTATTATGGTAGTACAACACAATCTTACAGCTATGAACTCTAACAGAATGTTAGGTCTGACCACCGCTTCTCAGGCAAAGTCCACCGAGAAACTGTCTTCCGGTTACAAGATCAACCGTGCAGCTGATGACGCAGCAGGCCTGTCCATCAGTGAGAAGATGAGAAAGCAGATCAGAGGTCTGACACAGGCATCTTCCAATGCAGAGGATGGCATTTCTACTGTACAGACCGCCGAAGGTGCTCTTAATGAAGTTCAGGATATGTTACAGAGAATGAATGAGCTGGCAGTAAAAGCAGCTAATGGTACTAACTCTGAAGACGACAGAAGCTACATTCAGAATGAAATCGACCAGCTGACTACGGAGATTGATCGTGTATCTGAGACCACCAAGTTCAACGAGACTTATTTGCTGAAGGGTGACAAGAGCTTAGATAAACAGTATAGTTTTAGCTATGGTAAGTATACAGCTCAGACTATATCTGCTGACTTTGCAGAAGGTAAGGATGGATTGACTTTGACCGCAAAGACAAAGCCTGCTGCAACAAGTGAAAAAATTCAGGATGAACAGAATGAGTTGTTGATTTCATTGAGAGATCAAGGCGTAACTTTAAATGCTCAGGTAAATGATGCTGGTGATGCTGTTAGCTATACTCTTTCTTTACATGGTGATGCAGCAGAAAAATTCAAGGTTACATCTAATGGCGCTGATTTTACTATTTCTGATGCAGAAGGTAATGATTTACTTACAGTAACCGCTGATGGTATTACGGCAGCTGCTGGTAATAAGGGACAAAGCTATTCTTCTGCCATTATAGCAACAGACATTACAGCAGCACAGTCTACAGCAGCACAGGCAAAGTATTACGATAAAGATGGCAATGCTATTTCTGAAAATGCACTGGAAAAATATTTTACAACAAATAAAGATGGAGATGTAGAAGTAAGAGCAGATGCTCCTAAGCTTTATGATGCAGTAGGAAATGAAGTGGCTACTCCGAATAAAGACTTTGTAACTGCATTACAGGATAAGACTGCAGCATTGACCCTTACCCTTCATGTTGGTGCTGATGCTACATCCAATAACCAGATCACTCTGAGCATTGATGCTATGTCTGCTAAAGGTCTTGGTGTAAATGGTCTGAAGGTTGACGGAACTGATGATACCAATGCACTTTCCGCTATTGATACCATCAAGGAAGCTATCCAGAAGGTATCCACCCAGCGTTCCGCACTTGGTGCTGTCCAGAACCGTCTGGAGCACACCATCAACAACCTCGACAACGTAGTTGAGAATACCACCAGCGCAGAGAGCCAGATCCGTGATACCGATATGGCTACTGAGATGGTTAAATACTCCAACAACAACATCCTGGCTCAGGCAGGTCAGGCTATGTTGGCTCAGTCTAACCAGTCCAACCAGGGTGTACTGTCTCTGTTACAGTAATCTTAACCACAGTTTGATCCAAAACATTATTACAATTAGTTGTGTAAAAACTAACATAAAAAGGTTCCGCCGGAGAATTCCGGTGGAACCTTTTTGGGTGCAGACCAGTCAGAAACGAAAGCATTAAAAAAGCAATCGCCTCCACCAAAGGTACAAGTTGCTTTTTTAGAACCATAAACTAGGGTGAGCCGTTGTTATACGGCAGCACCCTTTTTGTGTCTTAATGCTAACACGTTTTTTGCGATGCGTCAACGCTTTTCGCTCGGTCATTTTTCATAAGTTGTACTTCAAATTCAGCAATTCCAGTGGAACCTTTTTACTGTGAACAGCCTGAAAATATCAGAAATATGACACTTGGTAAAAATGCACAAAATCCAAATCCGTGAAAATAGCCAATTTCAACATACTGAATTTTGTATACTTATTTCGCAGAAATTCATAGGAAAACAGTCCTCTATACCTTATAATAAACGTGGGTGCTGCCAAAACGGTAAGCGGTTCGCCTTTCGCCAAAGTGGGAACATTTTGAGAACTTCCAGTATTATCGGAGGTGATACGAATGAGAAATTTAACGAAAGGTACATAAATGATAGAAACAGTGGTTGGCGCTGTCGGTATTGTAGTTACGATGATCAGCATCATCGTGACCGTGATCAGTATCGTGCAGACCAGTCAGAAACGAAAGCATTAAAAAAGCAACCGCCCATTGCCCAAGGTGTAGGTTGCTTTTTTAGAACCATAAACTGAGGCGAACCGTTGCTGTACGGTAGCACTCTTTTTGTCTTTTAATACTAACACTTTTTTTACGATGCGTCAACATTTTTCGCATACTTGCAATCATTCTGCAAATGCTATAGACTAAGAGTAATCTACATTGATCTGAAAACAGTAAAGGAGATCACTATGTGCACAGCAGCAACTTATAGATCGCAGGATTTTTATTTTGGCAGAACTTTTGATTATGAATTTAATTACGGAGAAGAAGTGGTGGTAACACCGCGTAATTACTCTTTTCAGTTACGGCATCAGAATGCACTGACTGAGCATTATGCCATGATCGGTATCGCTCATATGGTAGGGGATTATCCGCTGTATTATGATGCAGTCAATGAAAAGGGTCTGGGTATGGCAGGTCTTAATTTCGCGGGCAACGCCGTATATCGTAAGCCCAAGGAGGGCAGAGACAACATTGCACAGTTCGAGTTCATTCCATGGATACTGGGACAGTGTGCTACGGTGCAGGAAGCCCGGACACTGTTAGCCCACATCAATCTGGTGGATACGCGGTTCAGCGAGCAGTTTCCGACATCACAGCTGCACTGGATCCTGACGGACAGGGACGAGGCAATCACGATAGAGGCAGTCCGGGAGGGGCTGAACATTTATGACAATCCCGTAGGGGTATTGACGAACAATCCTCCCTTTGACAAGCAGCTGTTCCGGCTGAATGACTACAGTTATCTGTCTCCGGATCAGCCGGTGAACCGTTTCTCAGAGCAGCTTCAGCTGCAGCCGTACAGCCGTGGCATGGGAGCTATGGGGCTGCCCGGCGATCTGTCCTCTGCCTCCCGGTTTGTCCGGGTGGCTTTTACGAAAATGAATTCTGTATCGGGGACCTCGGAGTCTGAAAGCGTCAGTCAGTTTTTCCATATCTTAGGAAGTGTGGCTCAGACGAGAGGGTGCTGTCGTCTGGAAAACGGTAAGTATGAGATCACTATTTATACTTCCTGCTGTAATGCAGACAGGGGGATTTATTATTATACTACCTATGAGAACCACCAGATCACAGCCGTGGATATGTACCGGGAGAACCTGGATGGGGAGATCCCCGTGCATTATCCCCTGGTGCAGGGAGAGCACATCTTACTGCAGAATGCGGCAGATACAACGGAGGAAAATCTGTAAATGGATGTAGAACAGAGAGAATATGTAGTGTCCGGCTTCGCCTTCTATTCTGAGAAGGATGCCGGACTTGCGGAGCAGGAACGGCAGAAGATCGCCTATCTGGATAAGCACATTGACCATGCGGATATTCAATCGGTTCTTGCCATTTATAAAAAAGCGCTGGAAGACCGGGTGTTCCGTACTCCGGTGGGACTGGAGTATCTCAGGGAGCTGCAGGGAGAGCTGCGCGCCCGGGAAGAAGAATTGGGGGAGGAAGTACCTCCGATCCCTCTGTGGACGAGTTTTGCCGATGTCAGAACGAAGACGTCCTCTGCCAGAAGACGGATTCAGCCGATGCCGGAAGATGGGGGCAAAAAGGCGGGTCTCCACCTGTCAGTGATCATGAACATCGTGATGATTGTGGCGATCATTGCCATGTTTGTGATCACATTGAATTCCGACCAGCCCAATATCCTGAATTACGAGCGGAATCTTCAGAATAAATACGCTTCCTGGGAACAGGAACTGACCCAGAGAGAGCAGACAGTGCGGGAAAAAGAGAGAGAATTACATATAGAAAATACTGAAAATACAGGGAATACAGGGAATACGGAGACCGAGGTTTCACAGAATTGACATATTTTCGAGCTATACTATGTCTACAACAGAAAGGTGAGGGTATGTATGGACAGACTGAAAATACTGGTAGTAGATGATGAGAGCAGAATGCGTAAGCTGGTCCGTGATTTCCTGGTGAAGAGTAATTTTGAGGTGCTGGAGGCCGGAGACGGCGAGGAGGCACTGGATATTTTTTATAAGGATAAGGATATTGCACTGATCATTCTGGATGTGATGATGCCGAAAATGGACGGCTGGCAGGTATGCCGGGAGATCCGTGTGAACTCCAAAGTTCCTATTATTATGCTGACAGCCCGCGGAGATGAGAGAGACGAGCTGCAGGGCTTCCAGCTGGGAGTGGACGAGTATATTTCCAAGCCCTTCAGCCCCAAGATCCTGGTGGCGCGGGTGGAAGCAATCCTGCGCCGGACGAACCAGTTAGGGCATGACGAAACACTGACCTGCGGTGGGATCACTGTGGATAAGACAGCGCACCGTGTGATCATAGACGGCAAAGATGTGGACTTAAGCTATAAAGAATTCGAGCTTCTGACCTATTTTATGGAAAATAAGGGAATCGCCCTGTCCAGAGAGAAGATACTGAACAACGTATGGAACTATGATTACTTCGGGGATGCCCGTACCATTGATACCCATGTGAAGAAGCTGCGCAGCAAGCTGGGCGAGGAAGGTAATCTCATCAAGACCATATGGGGAATGGGGTACAAAATGGATGAAACAGTGGAATAAACAGCAGAAGAAAAAAGTGCATTCTATCAGGGGACAGTTCGCCTGGATATTTATCGGGCTGATGATCGGGACGATCCTTTTGTGCCTGCTGCTGAATTACATGTTTTTAGGCAGAGTCTATATGCAGAGCAAGCTGGATGTCATTCACGATGCTTATGAGACGATCAAGCAGGCGGCGGAGAGCGACAGCTATGGTTCCGAGGAATTCGCCAGAGAACTGGATGATGTGTGCAGAAGTTATAACATGACAGTATGTGTCATGGACGTGAATTCCAACATGAAATATGTATCCATCAACGGTGGTGAGAGACTGGAGAACCGTCTGATCGGCTATGTGTTCGGCTTCGGAACACTTCCGGATAATGAGCGGGTCATCGAGAACGGTGATGACTATGTGATCCAGAGAACCGGGCAGGAGAATAAGGAATATTTAGAGATCTACGGCAGGCTGAACACCGGAATCTCTTTTATCATGCAGACGCCGCTCTCCAGTATTCAGGAGAGTGCCAGGATCGCCAATCGGTTTTATATGATGATCGGCTGTCTGGGAGCACTGGCGGGCGGTATCATTATCTGGTTTGTCTCCAGACGTGTGACGAAGCCGATCCTGGAGCTGAACGATATCTCACAGCGGATGGTACAGCTGGATTTTGAAGCAAAATATCAGGGCAGGGCGCACAATGAGATCGATCTGCTGGGAGAGAACATTAATAAACTGTCCGATTCCCTGGAACAGACGATTTCGGAACTGAAGACTGCGAATAATGAGCTGCAGCGGGATGTGGAGAAAAAGGAAGCTGTCGATGAAATGCGTAAGGAGTTCCTGGCGAATGTCTCCCATGAACTGAAGACCCCCATCGCTCTGATCCAGGGCTATGCGGAAGGACTGCAGGAGGGCGTCAATGACGATCCCGAGAGCAGACAGTTCTACTGTGATGTCATCGTGGATGAAGCGGCGAAGATGAACAACATGGTGAAAAAGCTTCTGACGCTGAACCAGCTGGAATTCGGTAACGATGTGGTGACTATGGAGCGTTTCGACATTACGGCACTGGTGAAGAATTATATCCAGTCGGCGGCAATTCTGACCAGACAGAACGATATCACGGTGCGGATGGAAGAGTATCCTCCAATCTATGCCTGGGCGGATGAATTTAAAATAGAAGAAGTATTTATGAACTTTTTCTCCAACGCGGTGAATCACTGCGAGGGTGAGAAGATCATCGATGTCAAAATGGAACAGAAGGATGGCAGGGTGCGCGTATCGGTATTCAATACCGGTAAGCCGATCCCGGAGGATTCCATCGGCCACATCTGGGAAAAATTCTATAAAGTAGATAAAGCCAGAACCAGAGAATACGGCGGCAGCGGTGTGGGACTGTCCATCGTGAAGGCGATCATGGATTCCATGAACCAGCCTTACGGTGCGATCAATTACACCAACGGTGTGGAATTCTGGTTTGAATTAGAGACAAAATAATGATTTTAAAAGGATATATTTTTATATGAGGGAAGAACAGATGCAGGAGGCACCGGTAAAGGTGCTGCTAGTCGGTGTGGACATCGGGGAAGAAGCGGATTTTGAGCATTCCATGGAAGAACTGGCAAGTCTGGCAGAAGCCGCGGAGAAGGAAGTCGTGGGTCAGATCGTACAACGGCTGGATCATGTGAACAAAGCATTGTATATCGGAACGGGCAAGGTGGCTGAGGTACGCAGAATGGCGGAGGAGAGAGGTGCACAGGAGGTCGTATTTGATAATTCCCTGACGCCTTCACAGGTACGTAATCTGGGCAAGGAGCTGGAGCTTACCGTCATTGACCGTACGAACCTGATCCTTGACATATTTGCCATACGGGCACAGACCAGAGAAGCCAAACTACAGGTGGAGACAGCAAGACTGCAATATATGCTTCCGAGACTGGTAGGTATGTACGATGCACTGAGCCGTCAGGGCGGCGCCAGCGGCAGTATGAGTAACAAGGGTACCGGTGAGAAGAAGCTGGAGCTGGACAGACGTAAGATCGAACACCGGATCACGGAACTGAAAAAGGAGCTGGAGGATGTCAGCAGGACCCGGGATGTGCAACGCAGGAAAAGACAGCAGTCCCGGACTCCGCAGGTGGCGCTGGTGGGCTATACCAATGCGGGAAAGTCTACGATCCTGAATCGTATGGTGGAGCAGTTCGGAGAGCTCCCGGAGAAGACAGTCATGGAAAAAGATATGCTGTTCGCCACATTGGAGACCAGCGTCCGCAGTATAGATACGGGGCATAATAAGCCGTTTTTCCTGACGGATACGGTTGGGTTCATTCATAAGCTGCCTCACGGTCTGGTAAAGGCATTCCGCTCGACCCTGGAAGAGGTAAAATACGCAGATCTGCTGGTCCAGGTGGTGGATTTTTCCGATGAAAATTACAGACAGCAGATGCAGGTCACTGCCGATACTCTGAAGGAACTGGGAGCAGGTGACATTCCGCAGATTGTGGTGTATAATAAAGCAGACAAATGCGGCATGGAACCGCTGCCGCAGAAGAGACAGGAGCACTGGTATCTCGCCGCAGGGCAGAATACCGGTATCCGTGAACTGGCAGAAGCCATTGAACAGCAGGTCTATATGGACAATGTGGATTGTACTTTCCTGATCCCGTACAGCGCGGGGAATGTAGCTTCCTATCTTATGGAAGAGGCGCAGGTTTTTTCTACGGAGTATAGGGAAGACGGTATTTTGATCCATGCGGACTGCCACAGGCAGGACATGGAGAGATACAAAGATTACGTGGTGAAATAGATCATGCAATGCAGGGAGGATATTATATGGAACAGAATACACAGCAGGACAGAGCAAAGCTTTTGGAACAGCAGGCAAGGGAATACCTGATGCGTTCCAATGATCCGATTTTTACACAGTATGTACAGCAGTTGATTCCCAGAATACAGAAGCAGCCCCAGTATGTGGAGCAGTTACAGGCAGAGCTGGATAAAAGCGTGGAATACTGGCACCAGAGACAGAAACTGAATGCGGAAAGAGCAGAAAGTGCTGCCGCAGGGCAGATACAGGAGTCCGTACAGCCTTCTACACAGGAGCCCAAGCAGGAACAGCTGATAGGGCAGGCTGTTGGGCAACCGGCAGGACAGTTCACCGGGCAGCCGACAGGACAGTTCGCTGAGCAACCGAGAGGACAGTTCACTGTGCAGCCGGCAGCAGAGACAGTAGTACCGGGGACGAAGAAAAAGCAGAATGCGGAATATTTCATTGGAACCATTGCTCTTTCTGTGATGGGAGGCGTATTTATCCTGACAGCCCTGGTGCTGATGGGAATGTATTTCATGAACGGATGGATCAAGGGAATCTCTCTGTATGTGGTATCCCTGGGCGTAGTGCTGTTAGCAGAGCTGTTGATCCGGAGAAAATTACCGAAGCTTGCACAGATATTTTCGGCGATCGGCATGGCAGCTTTGTACCTGTCCACCATGATCAATACGCTATCCTTACATAATTTCGGGATGCTTCCCGCAGCTTTGATCATTGGTGTGATCACCGTAGGCACGGTATTGCTGAGCCGGAAACGGGATTCGCTGATCCACAGACTGCTGGGGATTGCTTCCTGCTGGCTTTGCGCCTATCCGTTATCCATGTCCTCCGGGTTATCGATGGCGGAGGTCCTGATGGTAATGGGATTGATCCTGATCCTGAGTATGTTGTGTGCCTGCGTACCGGTGCACAGATTCCATACGGCATCACAGCTGATCCAGTTTGCCAGTACCACAGTGCTGTTTCCGATGGTTGTAGGCTGCATCGTGTGGACACAGAGCATGCCGGTTGGTGTTGGAGTTGCCGCTTATAGTGTATTTTTCCTGATAGCTCATCTGATACTGGTGGCACAGACCCGTTATGCGCAAATAGAAAAGCAGACCGGACATGTGGTGAAAAGCGGAGGACTGCTTGCAGTATACATCGCATTTATTCTGGTATCCGGAATCATGACGGGTGCGGGTATGGATGATTATTGGAGAGCAGCAGAGACGGATGGATATATAGGCATTTTTACCCTGACCGGAATCGCATTTGTTATCACAATTCTGACTGTGATCGCTTTGCGGAAGGCGGAAAAAGGATGGCAGAAATGGATTCCGTGCTATTTCTTTAGTTTTGTGACTTTCTGTGGATTTTCAGTGATAGAGAATGATTGGGGAATTGTGATCTGTGCTACGGTATTGCTGATAGCAGTAAAAATACTGTCACGCCTGGCAAAAGGGGGTCTTGCTGCACTGGATGCCATACTTACTACGGTATATTGTATCCTGCTCCTGATGAACGGGAAGGAGATCCCTTATGCTTATGTACTTTTGGCGGGAACGATCCTCAGTATGTTCCTTGTGCATGAATGGAGTACCTACCAGGAGATCGTGCTGACTTTTTCACTGGCATTTTTTGCTTTGGCGCATTTGATGCCTATGATAAAGCTGCCGGCATTTTCCGGAATTCTCTTCGTGAGCATTCTGCTGTTCAATAATGTGAATTGTATGCGGGGTAAGGGAATCCTCGTATTTAACGTATTCGTACTGATCGGACAGGTCGGAGCACTGATCGGTCTGGCAGACCCGGTATATCGGAATTCCTACATTACTTATTTATGTATGTTTGTGTTTGTGCTGGCTTATCTGGTGCTGACCCTGCAGGAAAAATATTATAAGAACTTTAAACACAGAGAACTGATCCTTGTGATATTCCTGACCTATATGGCACTGATCGTCAAAACGAATATCCCTGTGATCAACAGTATTCTGATCATGCTGATCGCACTGGTAAGCGTGACTGCCGGTTTCGTGAAAAAGGATAAGCCCGTCAGAATCTATGGCTTAGTGCTTTCTCTGTGTACTTGTGGTAAAATAGCTTTATATGATTACTGGGGCGCACCGATCCTGCAGAAGACCATACTTTTCTTTGTGGTAGGTGTAATTGCTCTTGTAATTGCCGGAATCTATATTATACTGGAAAAGAAATGCAATGAGTGATGTAAGAGCCAGGAAGAAAGAAAAAGGAATAAAATTATGACAGGACGAAATAAAAACATTGTATGCGGAGCCTTATTATGCACAATGATGTTATCCATGACAGCCTGCGGCAATGAGATCCCGGATCTGACGGAAGAGGAATCCCAGCGGGTCGGAGAGTATGCGGCAGTGACACTGCTAAAATACGATGCCAATAATCGCAGCCGCCTGGTAGATCCCGAAATGGTGATCGCCAAATTGGAAAAGGAAGCGGCGAGGGAAGCAGCAAAAGCAGCACAGGAAGAGGCGAAAGCAGAAGAGACGGGTAGTACCGGTACCACGGAAGTGACGATGCCTACGGCGCAGGAAGATATTACTGCCAGCATGGAAGAATTTTTTGGACTGCCGGAGGGTGTCAGCATTACCTATGAGGATTATATGGTAACAGATTCTTATCCCGAGGACGGGGCTACGGATGAGTATTTTGAATTGGATGCATCCACTGGGAAGAAACTGCTGGTGCTCAGATTCTGTCTGACGAATGGAACAGAGCAGGAAGAGAAGATCGATCTGCTAAATACGAACTCCAGATATATTATTACAGTGAATGACAGCATCAGGGCAAATGCACTGACTACCATGCTGCCGAATGACATGTCTACCTATGAGGAGACACTGGAACCCGGACAGTCACAGGAACTGGTACTATTACTGGAAGTAAACGAAGATGTGGCAGGTGCCGTACAGACGATAGCACTTCGTCTTAAAAATGCATCAAATGAATATACAATTCAATTATTGTAGATATTTTTTGAAAAAAATAAAAAACAGTGTTGACAAGTGGAAGATAGGGTGATATACTCAGTTTCGTTGTCGCGGCAGTGCCAAGACGACGAAACAGCTTCCGATAAGACTTAAAAAGTTTTTGAAAAAGTTGTTGACAGATACCGACAAGGTATGATAAGATACCAAATGTCGCGAAAAACGAAAGTTTTTCAAAACAAAAAAGTTTTTAAAAAAGTTGTTGACAAACGAAAGCGGTCGTGATACGATATCAGAGTTGCCGCTGAGAACAACAGCAACGAAAGTACTAGCTCCTGCGAAGCAGGAGGTTATGATCTTTGACAAATAAACAGTAATGCAACCCTGAAAATTCCAAGATTTTCAGAGAAATTCAAGAACAAGCAGATCGATCGAAAGATTGAGAAGCTACCCGAATTAACAGTAAACAATGCCAGATAAAACTGGCAGGACACAAACACCATTTTAACATGAGAGTTTGATCCTGGCTCAGGATGAACGCTGGCGGCGTGCCTAAC
>ENA-OZLM01000005-OZLM01000005.1-human-gut-metagenome-genome-assembly--contig:-NODE-5-length-74321-cov-7.881494_pt1 | contig 74321 bp, 69 predicted proteins | sample MGYA00244839_ERZ653790 | MGnify/ENA primary metagenome ERZ653790 (study PRJEB26926, sample SAMN06164796) | human gut metagenome | biome: ENVO:00009003; feature: ENVO:2100002; material: ENVO:00002003...
ATTTGTGCGCAAGCGCCCATCGCTGTCTTCACTATGCCTATGCGCGGCTCATTGCCCGCGTAACTTTCAAGTAAGGTTGACAGAATGGTGGAAATCGTAGTATTTTGAAACAGACTACTGTGGATAACGGTGTAAGAGACAAAATCAGACAGAAAAAGTAAGTTACGACAAGAATGAGGATACAGATATATGAAGATCTACTTGGTAAGACACGGGGAGACGGACTGGAATCAGGCAGGACTTTTGCAGGGGCAGACGGATATTGCGCTTAATGCCCAGGGATTGGAGCAGGCCCACGAGGCGGCGGAGCGGTTAAAAGAGGTTCCGTTTGAAATTGCATTTTGTTCGCCACTGATCCGGGCAAAACGCACGGCAGAAATCATCATAGGCGACCGGAAGATCACTCTCACCACAGATGAAAGACTCAGAGAACTGAATTTCGGACCCTGGGAGGGCGTGGACATCCGGACGATCAAGGATGCTGCCAGCCAGCCTTTTACCAACCCGGGCAGCTACATTCCCCCCGAGGGAGCGGAGAGTTTTGCACAACTGTATAAAAGAAGCGGTGAATTCGTAGATCAGGTATTGCTGCCATTAGAAGGTACATATGAGACTGTGCTGGTGGTGGCTCACGGAGGAGTGAACCGCAGTATATTGAATCCCGTTCTGAATATTCCCGTGGATGATTTCTGGCGGATGCATATGGGCAACTGCGCAACTGCGATTCTCGACTGTACAGATGGAAAGCTGTCCATGCTGGAATATATGGACAGTCAAAGCGCAAATACGAAGAGCAGACTGCTGTGAAGGAAGTCCAATATGAAAAATCCTACATCGGATATATTCGCAGAACGCGGTTTTACATGGCTCTGAATAGTTACCATGATGGAAAGGTGAGAGACTAAGAATGCACATAGACAGAGAAGATATGTTGGAATTGACCAGGAGAATGACTGTGTCACGCAGCTGCTTTTCCCGCATTGCCGGAGCGTACATGGATGAAGAGGGATTTATTGACGGTACCTTCAATACGCATTTCCTGAAATTATCCGGAAGCGAGAAGGAGAAGAATCTGAATATCGCCAAGACCGTTCCCTATTCCAATACCAATGTGAATCTGAAGAACTATCGTCTGGACCTGGGAGCCAGGAGACCCGGTGGCGTAATACAGTTGCTGGAAGCCCTGCGGCAGTGCGAATTAAAAAATGATGCATTATTGTACTCCCTTTATGAATATATTGGAGAGAGGTACCAGCCGGGCTATCCTTATGCCATCTATCTTTTCTTCGGCAGCTATGATGTGCCCACCAAGGGCAAAGATAAGGAGAACCAGTGGGAGTCCGAGGAGGTCTATCAGTTCCTGATCGGTACCATCGGTCCGGTCACGGGAGACTATGAGGTCGGGAGACCGGAAGCGGGGTTTTTATATCCGGCATTTGCCAACCACAGCACAGATATTGACGGTATTAATATCTATCAGTCGGAGGAAGGTTCACACCTGTTTGCTGAAATTTTAGGCGTTTTGGCTTGACAGAAAAAGATTTTTTTCCTATAATACGCGCTGGAACAAAGTAAATCACCGATTACAAAACCCGTAAGGGCAGTGGATTTTTCAAGATTTTGATCTTATTTTCGCCACACAGCAGAAATGTTGTGTGGCGTTTGTTGTATAAGGAGCAGAAAATGAATCAGACATACATGAAAGAAAAAAAGATATTCCCGTTAGTTATGTCCATGGCGCTTCCCATGATGCTGTCCATGGCATTCAATTCCCTCTATAATATTGTGGACAGTTATTTCGTGGCAAAGCTCAGCGAGGATGCCATGACCGCCCTGTCCCTCGTTTACCCTGCACAGAATCTGCTGACCGCTGTGGCGGTAGGCTTCGGGGTGGGGGTCAATGCCATGATCTCTTTTTATCTGGGAGCACAGAATCAGGAAAAAGCGGATAAGACGGCAACCCAGGGCATGGTGCTGGGAGTATTGCACGGTGTGCTGCTCATGGTTCTGTTCCTCTGCGGAATGAACTTATTTTTGGGAATGTTTACGAAGAGTGATACGGTGCGCGCACTGGGCATGGAATATTCCAATGTGGTATTTTTGTTCTCCACTATTGTGACCGGAGGTATCACACTGGAGAAAATATTCCAGGCGGTAGGCAAGATGCGGGCTACCATGGTCAGCATGATCGCCGGATTTGTCACGAATATTGTACTGGATCCGCTGCTGATCTTCGGCATTGGACCTTTTCCCCGGATGGAGATCGCCGGAGCGGCGCTTGCCACCGGCATCGGACAGGTGATCACGTTACTGGTATATCTCATCTATTATGTGGTGGATCCTTTGCCGGTGAAGCTTCATAAAAAATATCTGCGCCCGGAAGGGGAAATCTGCGGCAAGACTTATGGTATCGGCATCCCGGCGACCCTGAATATGGCCCTGCCTTCTCTGTTGATCTCCGCGTTGAACAGCATTCTGGCAGCATATTCCCAGGGGTATGTGCTGGTGCTGGGTGTTTATTATAAGTTACAGACCTTTATTTACCTGCCTTCCAACGGTATCATTCAGGGCATCCGCCCCTTGATCGGCTATAATTATGGTGCCGGAGAGAGAAAGCGTGTGGAGCAGATCTACCGTCTGACATTGGAACTGACTGCCGGGATCATGGCTGCCGGTACGGCGCTGTGCTGGCTGATCCCCGGAGGTCTGATCGGGCTGTTTACCGAGAATCCGGAGACCATCACCATCGGTATCACGGCACTGCATATCATCAGCCTGGGCTTTATTCTGTCCGCTGTGTCGGTGACCAGCTCCGGAGCCCTGGAGGCGCTGGGACAGGGTATGGCTTCCCTGGTGATTTCTGTGATGCGTTATGTGGCGGTGGTCATCCCTGCGGCATTTGTCTTAAGCCGCATCATCGGTGTCACCGGTGTATGGTGGGCGTTTGTCTGCACGGAGAGCGTGACCGCGGTGGTGGCGTATGTGCTGTACCGGAAGGTGTGGAAGAGAGCGTAAAGCGGGCGCTCACCCCGCGCCATTCGCAAAAACGCCTCTTCGAGGCTTTTCGCTGCTTCGCAGCTGCTTTTGCTCATGAGATGGCGCTCCCCTCGTCGATTTGCATAGAGCCGGCTCCTTACGCAAGCGTAAAGCCGTCTTGGCACAAATCGACGGGTGAACTGATGTATACACAATATCTTGTATCCTTTAATTGACTTCCCCTACAAAGTGTTGTAGAATGGATGGTGATAGGTTTTATGGGCGTAAGCCATGGGGACATGAGATTAAGGGGGTACACAAGATGTTTCAGGTAATCAAAAGAGATGGTTCCAAAGCAGATTTTACACTGACGAAGATCAATGATGCCATTATGAAGGCTTTTACTGCGACGCAGATGAGCTATAATAACGACATCATTGATCTTCTTGCGTTACGGGTGACCGCGGATTTCCAGAAAAAGGTGGAAAATGATGAGATCCACGTAGAAGATATCCAGGACAGCGTGGAGCGTGTGTTGGGACAGGCGGGCTATGAAGAAGTAGCAAAGGCGTATATTCTGTATCGCAAGCAGCGGGAGAAGATGCGTGCCATGAAGTCCACAATTCTGGACTACAAGGATGTGGTCAACAGCTATGTCAAAGTCGAGGACTGGCGAGTGAAGGAGAACTCCACGGTGACTTATTCCGTAGGTGGTCTGATCTTAAGCAATTCCGGTGCGGTAACGGCGAACTACTGGCTGTCCGAAATCTACGACGAAGAGATTGCCGAGGCACACCGCAATGCGGATATCCATATCCATGATCTGTCCATGCTGACCGGTTACTGCGCGGGATGGTCCTTAAAGCAGCTGATCAAGGAAGGACTGGGCGGCATCACCGGCAAGATCACTTCTGCTCCGGCGAGACACTTATCCGTGCTGTGCAACCAGATGGTGAACTTCTTAGGGATCATGCAGAACGAATGGGCAGGAGCACAGGCTTTTTCCTCTTTTGATACCTACCTTGCCCCTTTTGTAAAAGTAGATCATTTAAGTTATCCTGAAGTGAAAAAATGCATCGAAGCATTTATTTACGGTGTTAATACACCCAGCCGCTGGGGTACGCAGGCTCCTTTCTCCAATATTACACTGGACTGGACGGTGCCCGATGATCTGGCAGAGTTGCCGGCGCTGGTAGGCGGCGTGGAGATGGATTTCAAATACAAGGATTGTAAAAAGGAAATGGACATGGTAAACAAGGCATTCATCGAGACCATGATCGAGGGTGACTCCAATGGCCGCGGTTTCCAGTATCCGATTCCTACTTATTCCATCACGAAGGATTTTGACTGGTCCGATACCGAGAACAACAGACTGTTATTCGAAATGACCGCAAAATACGGTACGCCGTATTTTTCCAACTATATCAATTCCGACATGCAGCCCAGCGATGTCCGCAGTATGTGCTGCAGACTGCGTCTGGACCTGAGGGAACTGCGTAAGAAGACCGGAGGATTCTTCGGCTCCGGTGAAAGCACCGGAAGCGTTGGCGTTGTCACCATCAATATGCCCAGGATCGCATACCTGTCTGCCAATAAGGACGAATTCTACGCAAGACTGAATCATATGATGGATATTGCTGCGAGATCCCTGAAGATCAAGCGTGGTGTCATTACAAAGCTGTTAAATGAGGGACTGTATCCTTATACAAAGAGGTATCTGGGCACTTTTGAGAATCATTTTTCCACCATTGGTCTGATCGGCATGAACGAGGTGGGCCTAAATGCCAACTGGCTGAGAGCGGATATGAGCGATCCGAGAACTCAGGAGTTTACCAAGGAAGTACTGAATCATATGAGAGAGCGCCTGTCGGATTATCAGGAGCAGTACGGAGACCTTTACAATCTGGAAGCGACTCCTGCGGAGAGTACCACATACCGTCTGGCCAAGCACGACAGAAAGCGCTGGCCCGGTATCAAGACGGCAGGAAAGCCCGGAGATACTCCTTACTATACGAACTCTTCCCATCTGCCGGTGGACTATACTGTGGATATTTTCGATGCACTGGATATTCAGGATGAATTGCAGACCCTGTATACTTCAGGTACGGTGTTCCATGCGTTCCTGGGAGAGAAGCTTCCCGATTGGAAAGCAGCGGCTTCCCTGGTGCGGACTATCGCTTCTAATTACAAGCTGCCATACTATACGCTGTCGCCGACCTATTCCATCTGTAAGGAACACGGTTATCTGGCTGGAGAGGTGAAGGTATGTCCTCATTGTGGGTCGAAGACCGAGGTGTACAGCCGCATCACCGGTTACTATCGTCCGGTGCAGAACTGGAATGATGGTAAGTTACAGGAATATGCCAACAGAACGGAGTATGACATTGTCCATTCTTCTTTAAAACGTCCCACCAGAAGTGTGGTAACGTTGTCCAATTTTGCAGAGGACGTGGAAGTGAAGGTGGAGCAGCCGCAGGATATCAAGTATCTGTTCACGACCAAGACCTGCCCGAACTGCAAGCTGGTGAAGGAATATCTGAAAAATGTGCCCTACGTGACCATCGATGCGGAGGAGAACATGGAGCTGGCAAGACGTTACGGCGTAATGCAGGCACCGACACTTGTGGTAGTAAACGGCGACAGTCATAAAAAATATGTAAATGCTTCAAATATCAAGAAGTACGTTGACCAACTGACATTAGTTGGGGTAGAATAGAAACAGGTCAGGAGGCATCGCCCGAAGGCGGTGCCTTTTCTACGGTCATTACAGATACACCGCAGAGGGAATTTACACAATTGAGAAAATGAAATGCAACGAAAATGATTGCAGAACGGAGGAAATATGATCAACAAACTGATCACTCGAATCAAAGAAACCAACGCACCTATCGTGGTAGGACTGGATCCTATGATGAAATTCGTGCCGGAATATATTAAAAAGGCGGCTTTCACTGAGTATGGTGAGACCCTGGAAGGTGCTGCAGAAGCAATTTGGCAGTATAACAAGGGTATTGTGGATGCAATTTATGATCTGGTACCCGCTGTGAAGCCTCAGGTGGCAATGTATGAGCAGTTTGGCATTCCCGGTATGGTGGCATTTAAAAAGACCGTGGATTATTGTAAAGAAAAAGGTCTGATCGTCATCGGCGATATCAAGCGCGGTGATATCGGATCCACTTCCGAGGCATACGCAGTCGGACATCTGGGCAAAGTACAGGTAGGCAGCAAGAGCTATTACGGTTTTGATGAGGATTTCGTGACTGTAAACCCTTATCTGGGCTCCGACGGCGTGAATCCTTTTGTGAAGATCTGTAAGGAAGAGAAAAAGGGCATTTTCGTATTGGTGAAGACTTCCAATCCCAGCAGCGGCGAGTTCCAGGATCAGTTGGTGAGCGGCAGACCGCTGTATGAACTGGTGGGAGAAAAGGTAGCAGCCTGGGGAGCTGACTGCATGGGCGATTCTTACAGCTATGTAGGTGCTGTGGTAGGCGCAACCTATCCTGAGCAGGGCAAAGTGCTTCGTAAGGTAATGCCCAAGGCATTTATCCTGGTGCCCGGTTACGGTGCACAGGGCGGTAAGGGTGCAGATCTGGTACACTTCTTCAACGAAGACGGACTGGGTGCCATCATCAATTCCTCCCGTGGCATCATTGCCGCATATCAGCAGGAAAAGTATGCACAGTTCGGTGAGCAGAATTATGCAGATGCTTCCCGCGCGGCCGTACTGGATATGCGTGAGGATATCGCACAGGCACTGGCAGCACGCTAAAGACGCGCATGTCCACGTTTGACCGGCGCGTGGGGATAGGCTTATGTGTTTGACGGCATAATATACAAAGGTATGGGGTGTCCGCAAGCGGACAGATGGGAGAACGAAGGATGAGAGAAAAACTATATATTACCTTCCATTCGGAGGATGAAATCAGACATTTTGTGGATACCTGCAATGAATTCGATGATGCGATCGATATCCGTATTCAGAAGACCGCAATGGATGCGAAGTCTCTTTTGGGAATGCTTCTGATGAAGACGGAGGAACCGCTGGAGATTGAATACGCCTGCTACGATGATGAGGATAATTACGAAGAGTTCAAGCAGGCTATTCTGGAAAAGTATGATGCGAAAGTCGTACCGGCATCGGAAAAATCTGCTGAAAATAAAATTGTTTGAAAAAATTAAAAAATTCTATTGACATTTTCGCCTGCAGCAGTTAAAATACATACTGTTGCAGGCGAAAACCTGTAAATGTACGTGTAGCTCAGCTGGATAGAGCGACTGGCTACGGACCAGTAGGTCGTGGGTTCGAATCCTGTCACGTACATCTAAGGCCCCGGAGATGATTTCTCCGGGGTTTTTGTATCTCATTTTAGAAAAGTTTTAGAAATACTTCCCAGTCCGTATATTTACGTAGTACTTATGTCATGCTAAAATGATGGTGCAAACGGAAGGAATCGAGCAAATATGAATAAACAGGAATTTGTGGACCGACTGCGGATGGCACTGAACGGACGAGTATCTCCGGGGCTGGTCATGGACAATGTAAATTATTACGAAGATTATATAAATACGGAGATCCGTAAGGGGCGTACGGAAGAGGAAGTCTTAGAGAGCCTGGGAGATCCGCGGCTGATCGCCCGTACGATCATCCAGACTAATAACGGAGACGAATATTCCGGATACCGGAACACCGTCTATGGCAACGGAGAGTATAGAGAGGCAGCAGGACCGAACCTGCATCGCAGTTATACAGAGGATGGAAATGACGGTTCCCACCGGAATAAGGTGGCAGATGTACTTGTAAAGCTTCCTGCCTGGGTGTGGGTGATTCTTGGAATTCTGGTGGTAGTGCTGATCTTCAGTGCGGTATTTTCTGTATTGTCATTTTTGGCACCGGTATTGGTTCCTATTATGGTAGTGTTGTTTTTAGTGAAGTTGTTCCGCGACTGGCTCAACTAGTAACTATTTAACGGCTCTGAATAGAGTTAATTACCACGTAAAAAGCCACCAGGGGGAAGCTGGTGGCTTTTTTGAGGGGAGTATAAATAATACATAAGGGTGCAAATAGAATCATGAAGGGGTTTCTATCTACGAATTTTATTATAGTACTAACGTCACAAAAAAGCAAGAGGAAATTTAGTTCTAAAGTACCAAAAAATAAAATAGCATAAATTTCTGCAAAAAAGACATACTACTCCTGTAACTTAAAATAATTCCGATCAGGAGGTCACAGATATGTCTAATAATTACGATCAGAACAACGAGAACAAGTACAGTAACGCTTATGGTGAGAATCAGAACTCTCAGAATAAGCAGAACAGTAAGAATCAGAGCAAGAATCAGAGTAAGAACCAGAACAAGGACCAGAGCGAGAATAAGGAGCAGAACAAGTACTGCTAGTTTTTTGTGCATAAGAAGTCAGGGGCGTTCGCAGAAACGCCCCTATTTACATATTTTTGGAATGCATATATAATGATTTTATGTTTGATGAGATACGGAGGAATGAATGAGACGTTTTGAATTGATCGCCCCCTGCCATTTCGGCATGGAATCGGTGCTTAAGAGAGAGATCACGGATCTCGGTTATGATATTACGGAAGTGGCGGACGGCAGGGTCACTTTTTACGGAGATGAAGAAGCTCTGTGCAGAGCTAATATTTTCCTACGGACAGCAGAACGTATTCTGATCAAGGTGGGAAGTTTTCATGCCGAGACTTTTGAAGAGTTGTTTCAGGGGACGAAGAGTCTTCCCTGGGAAGAGTATATTCCGAAGGACGGAAAGTTCTGGGTGGCGAAGGCCGCCAGCGTGAAGTCCAAGCTGTTCAGCCCCTCGGATATCCAGTCTATTATGAAAAAGGCAATGGTAGACCGCCTGAAAAGTCAGTATGATATTTCCTGGTTCCCGGAGGATGGAGCTTCTTTTCCCATTCGTGTATTTTTGATGAAGGATGAAGTGACGGTGGGATTGGATAGCACCGGAGAATCCCTGCACAAGAGAGGTTACCGGAAGCTTACGGCGAAGGCTCCCATTGCGGAGAATCTGGCAGCGTCTCTGATCCTGTTGACCCCCTGGAATGCCGGCAGGATCCTGGTGGATCCTTTTTGCGGAAGCGGAACGTTCCCCATAGAGGCAGCAATGATGGCAGCCAACATGGCTCCCGGCAGGAACCGCAGTTTTACAGCGGAGGACTGGCCGCATATTGTGGGTAAAAAGGTGTGGTATGACGTTTCCGATGAAGCGGAAGAGATGGTGGATCTGTCGGTGGAGACAGATATTCAGGGATACGATATTGATGAGGATATGGTGAAGATTGCCAGAGAGAACGCGAGACTTGCGGGAGTGGATAAGCTGATCCATTTCCAACGCAGGGGCGTGGAGGAACTCCATCACCCGAAGAAATACGGTTTTATTATTACGAACCCGCCTTATGGAGAGCGTCTGCAGGATAAGAGCCAGATGCCGCAGTTGTACCGCACCATCGGTGAGAGATTCCGGGAACTGGATTCCTGGAGTATGTATCTGATCACCGCATACGAGCAGGCGGAGAAGGATATCGGAAGAAAAGCGGATAAAAACCGTAAGATTTATAATGGAATGATGAAGACCTATTATTATCAGTTCTTAGGACCGAAGCCGCCGAAGAGAAGAGAAGTATAGCCTTCCATGAAAAAACGACTGCAAATCAGAGATCAAAAACAAAATATGACACTGACACTGATCCTGTGGCTTGTGTTAGGTGCCGTGTCTATGGGGGGAATGTTGCATGTGGCAGCACATAAGACAGTGGTCATATCCGCCAGAGGACAGGAACAGGGAGAGATTGTCCCGGAATATCGTACCGGTGAAAACGGAGAGATGCAGCTGCCCATGATGACAGACCATGTGGCTGACAGGCAGATCTGTATTCCGTTAGAAGCAGGAACCAAGGCGGAGAATGTAGTAGTAGAGAACCATTATATGGAAAAGGAACTCTGGGTCTACATACAGACCGGCAGGAAGACCTTCTATAAGGAACATAAAATCACGGGAGATCTGACACTTGTGGAAAAAGGAATCTGCGAGTCCCGGAATGAAGGTGTATTGCTGCGGCTGACAATGAAGGATGTGTTGGAATATCACAGTACTCTGGAAGAGGGAGTGTTACGAATTGATTATGTGATGCCGAAGGAACTCTATGACAGGATCGTGGTACTGGATCCGGCAGGAGGTGGCAGCAACAGAGGTGTTACGGCTTCCGGCTGCCAGGAAAAGGACATCGCTCTTAAAGTGGCGAAACAGACGGCACAGCTGATGGAAGATCAGAAAGTAAAAGTATATCTCACCCGCTCGGAGGATACGGAGGTATCCAAGGAAGCCCGGAGGATGTTCGCAGACTGGGTAGGAGCTGATCTCTATCTGGAGATCGGGCTGTCTGCGGATCCGGAGAATGAGGCTGTCTACGGAATCTGCGCGGAATATAACGATGAATATTATATTCCGGAGTTCGGAAATCTTCAGTGGGCAGATTGTGTGGCAAGGCAGGTCACAGTGGCTGCCAGCAACCGGGCGGTTGGAGTTGTTCCCGCAGCCGATGGAGATGTATTGTGGGATCTGACGATCCCGGCGGCGAGAATTTCACTCGGCTACGTAACGAACAGCAGTGAGAGACAGCTGTTAGAGCAGGACAGTTACCAAAAAAAGCTGGCGGAAGGTATTGCGGAAGCCATCAACGAGGTTTATACTAATACGCAATGATAAATACGGTAAGGAGTATAAAATGCAGGGAAGAATCGTATTTGCAACCGGCAATGCCGGCAAAATCAAAGAGATCCGTATGATCATGGAAGATACCGGAATGGAAGTGGTATCCATGAAAGATGCGGGAATCCGGGTAGACATTGAAGAAAACGGACAGTCCTATGAGGAAAATGCGTTGATCAAAGCCCGCGCGGTGGCTGCCTTTACGAAAGATGTCGTGATGGCGGACGATTCCGGACTGGAGATCGATTATCTGAACAAGGAGCCGGGCATCTATTCCGCCAGATATCTGGGGGAAGATACCCCGTATTCTGTGAAAAACGCGAATCTGATAAACCGGTTGGAAGGTGTGCCGGACGAAGAGCGTACCGCAAGATTTGTCTGTGCCATCGCGGCTGTATTGCCCGACGGGCGGGAACTGACCACGTTAGCCACCATAGAGGGAAGGATCGGCTATGAGGAAAAGGGAGCAAACGGCTTCGGCTATGATCCTATTTTCTATGTGCCCCGGTTTGATAAGACGACAGCAGAATTAACAGAAGAAGAGAAGAATCAGGTCAGCCATAGAGGCAAGGCATTGCAGCTGATGAAAGAGGAACTGAAGAAATATGAAGATATTGATCGTAAGTGATACCCATAAAAAGAATGAGAATTACTTTAAAGTGTTGGAAATGCATCACCCGGATATGGTGATCCACTGTGGGGATGCGGAAGGCAGCGAATATGCGCTGTCCTCCGCGGCAGAATGCCCAGTGTATATTGTCCTTGGGAATAACGATTTCTTCTCGAATCTTCCCAGAGAGATCACGCTGGATATCGGTCCTTATAAGGTCTGGGTGACTCACGGACACAACTATTATGTATCCATGGGCAATGAGACGATTAAAAAAGAAGCCATTGACCGCGGTGTGGATATCGTGCTGTATGGACATACTCACCGCCCGGTGATCGATATCGATGATGACATTATTGCCGTGAATCCCGGCAGCCTCTCTTATCCGAGACAGGAGGGGCGCCTGCCGTCCTATGCCATCATGGAGATCGACAGGCAGGAAAAAGTACATTTTACCATTGCCTATCTGCGATAATTCCTCTTGACAGAGAGAAAAATTCTAGGTTATAATAACTCCTGCGTTGCGGGAGTCCGCAACGCAGCCTCGGGGTGTGGCTCAGCTTGGCTAGAGCACCTGGTTTGGGACCAGGGGGTCGCAGGTTCGAATCCTGTCACCCCGATGCGTAACTTAGGTTTTGTGTTTATTTTTCAAAAAATTAGTACAAAACTGTTGACAAATGATGTCGGATAAGTTACAATATGCTTCGTCGGTTTGCTAATGCAGTTAACGACAGATATGTGTTCGTAGCTCAGCTGGATAGAGCAACGGCCTTCTAAGCCGTGGGTCGGGGGTTCGAATCCCTTCGAGCACATTTGAGATAAGGAAGACTTTTGGTCATCACTGTCTCGCATGGTGGGTATAGCGCAGTTGGTTAGCGCGCCAGATTGTGGCTCTGGAGGCCAAGGGTTCGAATCCCTTTATCCACCTTTTTTCATTAGTGAAGTGTCGTAATGGCACGCTTGGTGTCATATTTATAGGGCTATCGCCAAGCGGTAAGGCACAGCACTTTGACTGCTGCATTCGCTGGTTCGAATCCAGCTAGCCCTGTTTCATTATGGGGTATTAGCTCAGTCGGTAGAGCACTTGACTTTTAATCAAGTTGTCGGGGGTTCGAATCCCCCATGCCTCACTAAGTGTTGTGACATCCTGATTTGGGGATTCGAACCCCCTGGTCGAGATCCCCCATGCCTCACTTGTCAACATACATTATTTCCACATTCTTTAAAACCCCGCTTGGGGCTTTTTTTTATGCGAAAGGAGCACTTTTATGCAGACCAAAGAAAACAAAATGGGTGTCATGCCTATTGATAAATTACTGATTTCCATGTCTCTACCCATGATGATCTCCATGCTGGTGCAGGCGCTGTACAATATCGTAGACAGCATCTTCGTCTCCAGAATCAACGAATATGCCCTGCGTGCGGTATCCCTGGCTTTCCCGGTCCAGAGCCTGATGATTGCTGTGGCGGTGGGAACGGCGGTAGGTATCAACGCCTTTTTGTCCAAAACATTGGGAGAGAAAAATTTTGAGAAAGCAAACATTATTGCCAGAAACGGTATTTTCATTGCCATTGTAAGTTACGTGGCTTTTGCAGTGATCGGCGCAGTAGTCAGCAGACCGTTTTTTACCAGCCAGACGGACGTCTTAGAAGTGCGTGAGTATGGAGTGACGTATCTGACCATCTGTTGTGTGGCGGGAATGGGTATTTTCCTGCAGACAACGTTTGAAAGACTGTTACAGGCTACCGGCAAGACGATCTACACCATGATCACGCAGGGAATCGGCGCGATCATCAATATCATCCTTGATCCGATCCTGATCTTCGGATATTTCGGGCTGCCTCGGATGGGAATCGCCGGAGCCGCGGTGGCTACGGTTATCGGACAGATCATTGCGGCATCCATGGCACTTGCGTTTAACCTGAAATTCAATAAGGAACTGAATCTTTCCATGAAAGGCTTCCGCCCGAATGCACATCTCATCGGACAGATCTATAAGGTGGGAGCACCTTCTATTGTGGTACAGGCGATCGGTTCCCTCATGACTTACGGAATGAACCTGATCCTGGCGGCGTTTGGTTCTGCCCAGACGGTATTTGGCATCTATTTCAAACTGCAGAGTTTTGTGTTCATGCCGGTATTCGGTCTGAACAACGGCATGGTGCCCATCATCGCTTACAATTACGGTGCCGGACACAGAGACCGTGTAATTAAGACGATTAAGCACAGCGTGGCATATGGTGTGGGTATTATGCTCATAGGATTACTTGCGATGCATATTTTCCCGGCACAGCTTATGCGTATGTTTGACGCGGAGGAAAGCCTGATTGCCATCGGCGTTCCGGCGTTAGAGACGATTTCCTTAAGCTTTGTGTTTGCCGGCTTCTGTATTGTGGTGGGAAGTGTGTTTCAGGCATTGGGGAATGGTGTATACAGTATGATCGTATCTGTGGCAAGACAGATGTGCGTGCTGCTTCCCGTGGCGAAGCTTTTATCCTTAAGCGGTGATGTGACGCTGATCTGGTGGGCATTTCCCATTGCGGAGCTTGCCAGTGTGCTGTTAACATCGTATTTCTTAGTGAGAATCTATCGGAAAGTCATCTGTCACATCGGAGAGCTGGTGCAGGCAAAAGAGACGACAGATTAAAATAGAAATACAAATAGAAACAGATGCGGCGGGATGCTTGACAAGCCAAAGGGGGAAAGAGTATAATTATTCTTGGTCCTTTGGCAGAGAGCATTTCCGTTTGTCAAGGTTTTTAAGCTACTAAGCGGATATGGCGGAATTTTTAGTTCTTGAGCTTTAGCTCAAGATCAGACGGACGCAATCGGTGCGAAGCAACGATAGGCTGCCAATTCCGCAGAAAGGCGTTATGAGTTGTTAAGCGGATATGGCGGAATTGGGAGACGCGATAGATTTAGGTTCTATTGTCAACAGACGTGCAGGTTCAAGTCCTGTTATCCGCATTGTGTATGTACTACGGAAGCATAGCTCAGCCGGGATGAGCGTTCGCCTCACACGCGAAAGGTCAGGGGTTCGAGCCCCCTTGCTTCCACTCTAGAATAACTATTCAGGGCTCACGAGAAAAGACTGAATAGTTTTTTTTTTAAGTAAAGAGCATCGTAAACTGTCTAAATAGAGAAATATAAAGGAATACAAAAGCAATGAAAGAAAACGTAAGAAAACAGGGAATTTTACTGCCGGTATCCAGTATCCCCTCCGCATACGGGATCGGAACCTTCGGCAGGGAAAGCTATCGTTTTGTGGACTTTCTGGAGAAGTCCGGCAACAGGCTGTGGCAGATCCTGCCATTAGGACCTACCGGGTACGGAGACTCTCCTTATCAGTCGTTTTCCACTTTTGCGGGGAATCCTTACTATATCGATCTGGAGCTTCTGATCGAGGAAGAGCTTTTGACGAAGGAGATCTGTGACAGCTATGACTTCGGAGACAATGAACATTACGTGGACTATGAGAAGATCTATCTGTCCCGGTTCAAGGTTCTGAAGATTGCATTTGAGAATGCGAAAAAACAGGGACTTCTGGAAAGCCAGGAGTATCAGAAGTTCATCACGGACAATGCTTACTGGCTGGATGATTATGCTCTGTATATGGCAGTAAAAAATGCATTCGGCGGCGTCTGCTTTATGGAATGGGATGAGGACATCCGTCTCAGAAAAGCGGCAGCACTTCGCAAGTACCGCAAAAAGCTCTCAGAAGAGATCACATTTTACTGCTTCCAGCAGTACCTGTTTGCCAAACAGTGGAAAGAACTGAAGGCTTATGCGAATAAAAAGGGCATCGAGATCGTAGGAGATATTCCTATCTATGTAGCTTTTGACAGTGCCGATACCTGGGCGAATCCCAAGCTGTTCCAGTTAGATAAGGAAGGACGTCCCATCGGTGTGGCAGGCTGCCCGCCGGACTGCTTCTCCGAGACCGGACAGTTGTGGGGCAATCCGCTCTATGATTGGAAATATCATAAGAAGACCGGTTACGAATGGTGGATGCAGCGTATTGCATATTGCTATCAGCTATACGATGTACTCCGTATCGACCATTTCCGGGGATTTGACGAGTACTGGTTTGTGCCTTACGGAGATCCTACGGCACAGAATGGTCACTGGGAGAAGGGACCGGGCTATGAACTGTTTGCTGTGATGAAGAAGAAATTGGGCAAAAAGAAGGTCATCGCAGAAGATCTCGGATTCCTGACACCCAGCGTGATCCGCCTGGTGAAGAAAACAGGCTACCCGGGAATGAAGATCCTGCAGTTTGCTTTTGATGCGGGGAATGACAGTGAATATCTGCCCCACAATTATGATAAAAACTGTGTAGTCTATACCGGAACCCATGACAACGATACTACGGTAGGATTTCTGCAGAACATGCCGGAGAAGGATCGGAAGTTCGCGAAAAAGTATCTGGGACATAAGAATGATAAAAAGCTCTGCTTCGAGATCATCCGGGCGGCATTGTCCAGCTGTGCGGATACCGCAATCATTCCTATGCAGGATTATCTGGAGTTGGATGGCAGTGCCAGGATCAATATTCCCTCCACGTTAGGATGCAACTGGAAATGGCGCATGGATAAGGATGCACTGGATCCGAAGCTTGCGAAGAAGATCTATAAAATGGCAAAATTATATGCAAGGCTGTAGCCCTTGATTAAAAAACTTCTGGTAGAGATACCGGGAGTTTTTATTTACACACTTAAGTAAAATATATTAACAAAAGTAAATTGCAAAAGATATTGCGATATGGTATTCTTAGATTTAGATGGAATAGAATAATGTAAAAGAAAGGAATGGATATAACAATGAAAAAATATAAAGGAATTATTTTCGACCTGGATGGTGTGATATGCTGTACGGATCAATATCATGAACGGGCATGGAGAGAAATGGCAGAAGAGTCTGGAATATATTTTGATCCTGCTGTCAGCAATAGATTGCGTGGAGTATCCAGAGAGGAAAGCCTGGAAATTATACTGGAGCATGCAGGAAAAGTTTTTTCTCCGGAAGAAAAAAAGAAAATGGCAGAAAAAAAGAATGCTATTTATATAAAATTATTAGACCGGATGTCTCCCGGAGATTTGGAAGAGGATGTTCGATCAACGTTGGAACAACTGCGAAACAGAGGATGTCTTCTGGCAATTGGATCATCCAGTAAAAACACAAGAAAAATATTGGATAAGATAGGTCTGGGCAATTATTTCGATGCAGTGTGTGATGGAAATGAAATTACACATTCCAAACCGGATCCAGAAGTGTTTTTAAAAGCTGCCGGGAAAATAGGTCTTGCAGTGTCGGAATGTCTGGTGGTGGAGGATGCATGTGCCGGAATAAGTGCAGCTTCAGCGGGAGGATTTGACAGCGCAGGACTGGGAGATGCCGCAAAAGACAAAAATGTTACCTGGGCTTTAAACACATTTGGCGATTTGAAAAACATCGTAAAATAAACAGGAGGTTATGGTATGGCAGGGATAGGGCAATGGTTTCAGTTTGAATCCAAAGACGATAAGGAAGCAAACCGGAAAAAGTATTTTCAGAAAATGTTTCCTTATGGGGAAGAACAGAAAACAGCAGATGAAAAAATGCTGATGGCGTACATGACAGACAGGATTCCAATGACGGAAAAACTGTATCAGTTTCTGTTGGTAAAAGAAATACTAATGGCAGATGCGGTTTCCGATGAGGAAAAAACCGAGAAACTGGCATCATGGTATAACAGTAAATTATTAAAACAATGGAGTGAGAAGGACCGCTATGTCATTATGGCAATTGCGGAAATGGATAAAAACAGAAAGACATCATCAGCAATATTTGAAGAAGCAGATGTGTCTGCAGCAGCAGAGAAATTCAAAAAATATTCCCAAGATTTTAATAATTATAAAAACTTAAATAAAAATGTTTTGCAAAAGTGTATTGACAATATAAAAGAAAAGATATATACTTACTTTTGCAAATAAGTTTAACAAAAGTATATTTGCAGAGAAGGTACTCACGAAAGGAGAAAAGAAATGAAAAAGGATTTTTTAAAGAAGGTAATGGCAGTTGTGGTTGTTGGGGCTATGACAATGGGGTTAGTTGCCTGTGGAAACGGAAATTCCGGAAATGTATCAGAAAGTACGCAGAATCAGGAAAATTCTGTATCCGGAGAGGAAAAGGAAACAAACGCAGAAGGATATCTGGTAGGTTATTCTTTAAACTCTATGGATTCTACAATGAAGCAGATGGCAGATTATTTTGAAAATGTTGCCCTGGAGAGAGGATGGACTCCGGTTTTGCAGAATGCAAACGGTGATGTATCCACAGAATTAAATAATATGGAATCTTTGATGAATATGGGCTGTGATGCTGTGGTGATTATGGGCTGTGACACCGAAGGCTCCGCAGCAGCGATTGAAGAATTGGGAGCCGCAGGAGTGCCCGTAATTATTGCAGGACGAGCAATCAACGCCGGTGAAGACAGTTATTATACATATGTAGCAGGCGATCATCATGAAGCAGGAAAAGTACAGGCAGAATATCTGAATAATCTGTTAAAAGAAGATGATGCTTTGGAACTGCAGATTGCATTTTTGTACGGACAGTCCGGTTCTTCTTCTGTTGAACAGAGATATGAAGGATTTGAAGAAAATTGCCTGAAGGGTGAATACGCGGACAGAGTACATCTGGTAGCAAGCCAGTATGCAGAATTTGATACACAGAAAGCATATGATATTACAACAGATATGCTGACAACTTATCCGGAAATCAATTGTTTTGTGACACAGTCTGATGAACAGGCAGCAGGTATCATCAATGCGATTAAAGCAAAGGGAGCATCAACCGATGATTACATTATTGTCTCCATTGACTGTTCAACAACAGGTCAGTCTTATCTTAAATCCGGCGAACTGGATGCAACCGTATTGATGGCAATGAGACAGCTTGCTGTATCCAGTGCAGACTATGTGGAATCAGCAATCGAAGGAAAAGAAGTAGATAAGAAGAACCAGGTAGAAGGATATTATCAGATTGTGACTCCTGACACTTATGAAGAGGTAATGCTGGCAAATGGAATGACCCCGGCAGAATAGTAATTATTTTATTCGGGAGGCGTATGGGATGAAAGTACTGGAAGTGAAGGATGTCAGTAAAAGTTTTTATTCGACGCATGCATTGACACGTGTCAATTTTGACCTGGAAAAAGGTGAAGTGTTGGCTCTGGCAGGAGAAAACGGAGCTGGAAAGTCAACTATGATGAACATATTGCTGGGGAGTTTTACACCCGATGAAGGAACTATGCTGTTAAATGGGAAAACATATGAACCTAAAAATCCCAGTGATGCACTTCAGAAGGGAATCTCTATGATTCATCAGGAATTGTGCCTGGTGCCCAGCATGACTGTGGCAGATAATGTATGGATAGGACGTTGTAATCAATTCTCACGTTGTGGCATTTATATGCCACAACTGTGTGAAGAACGTACACAGAAGTTGTTTGATGATTATGGGATTGATCTGAATCCAAAGGAAAGTGTTAAAAATCTGAGTACTGCACAGATGCAGATGGTAGAAATAGCGAGAGCTATTTCCTATGGTTCCCAGATCGTTATAATGGATGAACCTACCAGTGCTTTGTCAGACAAGGAAGTCAAAGTGCTGTATAAAATTATCCGAAGACTTACACAAGAAGGGGTCTCGGTATTATTTATCAGTCATAAATTGGAAGAAGTATTTGATCTTGCGGATAGAGTGACAATTTTCCGTGACGGTCATATGGTCGGTCTGCATCAGGTGAAAGAAATGACGATGGATGATCTGATTGACGGAATCGCAGGGAGAAAGGTAGAAAATTTATATCCGAAGAGGGAACAGAATCCTGGAAAGATCCTTTTGGAAGTAAAAAATCTTAGCAAAAAAAATATATTTGAAAATGTCAATTTTGAAGTGAGAGCCGGAGAGGTACTTGGATTTGCCGGACTTGTAGGAGCCGGAAGAACAGAAATTATGCAGGGAATCTACGGCATTGCACCTGCGGATAATGGTGAAATCCTGGTAGACGGCGAAAAAGTTGTAAATAAAACTCCGCGACAGGGATTGAACCACGGCATTGCAATGGTGACAGAAGATCGATTGAGACAGGGCGTTATTAAGAAAATGAATGTCCAATTGAACATGACATTGTCTTACTTCTATAAGATATGCAAGGCGGGAATTATCAGTTTTCGAAAAGAAGATACGGATACCGAAGACATGATTAAAAAACTCCATGTGAAAACAGCAGGAGCCAAGGCACCTATCTGGTCGCTGTCAGGTGGAAACCAGCAGAAGGTAATGTTAGGCAGGGCACTGCTTACGAAACCGAAGATATTAATTCTGGATGAACCGACAAGAGGCGTGGATGTAGGAGCCAAAAGTGAAATTTATGAATATTGTAATATGCTTGCAGCGCAGGGAATGGCTATCATTCTGATTTCCAGTGATTTACCTGAAGTAATGGGAATGAGTGATAGAGTCATGGTAGTAAGAGAGGGGCATATTGTTGCTGCTCATAATAGAGGCGATGCAACTGCGGAACAGATCATGAGTGAAATGTTTGGTCTGGTACAGCCGCAGAAAGTGGAGGGCTAGAAATGCAAAAGAAAAATCACAAAAAATTCGGTAAATATAATCTATTAATCTTCTTTTTACAAAACCGTGCATTTTTGCTGGTAATGATTTTTTTCATTCTGTTGACTTTATCAACAGATACATTCCTGACAAAGGGAAATTTAATGAGTCTGATCAGACAGATTGCGGCAAATGGAATTATAGGTGTGGGATATACGTTCCTGTTAGCATCGGACAGCGTTGACTTGTCTGCCGGTTATATGATGTGCATGATTGGAATTATCGGAGGTCTGTTAAGCCAGACAGGTATGCCGTTTCCGTTATTGCTGCTCATCTGTGTTGTGATTGCAGTGTGCTGTTCATCTACAAATGCCGTTATCGAAAATAAATTCGGATTACCGCCATTTTTGGTAACTTTGGCTATGCAGCAGATTTTTCGTGGCGTATTGATGCTTTTGTCAAACGGTTCGCCCATCAGTGGATTGAACGAAGGGATTCTTTTCATGGGTCAGGGATATGTCGGACCGATTCCTTTTTCCGTATTGCTGATGCTGGTATTCATCATAGCAGGTCATATTATTTTTAGCAGGACACAGTTTGGAAGAAATGTAATTGCGGTAGGAGGAAATCCTGATGCAGCCAGAGTATCGGGTATCAATGTAGAACGAACCAGAGTATACGTTTCGGCGTTACTTGGATTTACTATCGCAATCATGGCTATGGTATCCTGCGGACGTGTTGCATCAGCGCAGACAACTTTGGGCGGAGACACTGTAATGGATATTATTGCAGCGGTAGTTATCGGAGGCACTCCTATGGGAGGTGGCTCGGGAACGGTAGGCGGAACATTATTCGGATGTCTGGTAATCGGTCTGATCAGTAATGGATTAAATCTGTTAAAGGTATCCAGCTACTGGCAGATGGTATCTAAAGGAGTAATCATACTGGTAGCAGTAATTCTGGATGTATACACAGAGCGTGTATTTGACCGTATGAGAAAAAAGGAGTAAGTGAAATGATAGATTTGAAGAAAAAGCCTTTTTTCCTGGACGAGGAAGCTTGTCAGTGGGTAAAGAAAACATTGGAAGGCATGTCGGATGAGGAAAAAGTAGGTCAGCTTTTCTGTGAAATCTTGTGGGACAGACCCGGACGGGAACCGGAGGACCTGTTTGAGGTCATTGAACCGGGCGGCGTGATGTATCGACCGTTTCCGGGAGAAAAAATGCATGATTTTTCAGAAAGACTGCAGAAAAAAGCTAAAATTCCTCTTTTGATTTCCTGCAATCTGGAAAGAGGAGGTTCCGGCGGTAACGGTGGACTGACGAATGGTACCTATGTGGCAAGTCCCATGGGATGTGCAGCAACGGATGACGCACAGGCAGCATATGACCTTGCGGCGGTAGCATGTGAGGAAGGCGGCGCATGCGGAGTCAACTGGACTTTTGAACCGATCATCGATATCGACAGAAATCCGGAGAACCCTATTACAAATGTACGTACCTATGGAAGCGATCCGGAGAGAATTCTGAGAATGGCAAAGGCATACATAGACGCGTGCCGTGAGAGAAAATTTATCTCAACAATTAAACACTTCCCGGGGGATGGTGTGGATTACAGAGATCAGCATCTGATGAGCAGCGTTAATAGTCTGTCCGTGGAAGAGTGGGATGCGACTTACGGACATCTGTATCAGGAACTCATTGATTACGGTGCACCGACGGTGATGTGTTCTCATATCAGACAGCCGGAATTGTGCAGAAGAATCCGTCCGGAAATCCGCGATGAAGAAATCATGCCAGCATCACTGAGCAGTGAACTTATGCAAGGCGTATTGCGGGAAAAAATGGGATTTAACGGTCTGATTGTAACGGATGCCACACAAATGGTCGGATTTACCTGTAGTATGCCACGACATCTTGCGGTTCCGGCATGCATTGAGCGCGGCGCGGACATGTTCTTGTTCACAATTAATCAAAAAGAAGATGTCGGATATATGCTGGATGGTTTGAAAAAAGGTCTGTTGAGCCATAAGCGCCTGGATGAAGCGGTAACCAGAATATTGGCACTAAAGGCGAGTATAGGACTACACCAGGGTAATCCTGTTCCGGGCAGAGAGGCACTGGCCTGCCTGCAGAGCAGAGAACATCAGGCAGCGGCAGAACGAATCGCTGACCAAAGCATTACACTGGTCAAAAATAAAGAGAATCTGCTGCCTTTGACACCAAGGAAAACTCCTAAAATTAAATTGATTCAGATTACAAATGAAAGACTGCCGGAAAGTGGAATTTTGGAGGAAGTGGAGCTGTTCAAAGAATTGCTGGAGAAAGAAGGCTTTGAAGTAAGCTATTTTAAAGACGGTAAATATCCGGATGTGGATTTTTCATTGGAAGATTATAAGAAAGAAACCGATCTGGTAATTTATTTTGCGAATATGAAAGTAGGAAGCAACCAGACCACCATAAGAATTACATGGGATGACTTTTTGGGTGAGAGCTCTCCCAAATATGTATGTGATCTTCCTTCCTTGTTTTTGTCCTTTTCCAATCCCTATCACCTGGTGGATGTACCGATGGTAAGGACTTATATCAATGCATATACCTGCAATGCAACAACTGTATATGCTATGGTGGAAAAGCTGATGGGACGAAGTGAATTTAAAGGGATTTCTCCTGTGGATCCGTTTGCGGGATTGTGGGATACAAAATTATAGGGGGCAAAGATGTCAATTTTAGAAGTATTAATGATTGTATGTTTTGGCTTGGCATGGCCCATCAATTTATATAACAGTTGGAAGAGTAAGTCCACTAAAGGAAAGAATCTTCTGTTTATGAGCTTTATTGTACTTGCTTATGTGTTTGGCATACTGAATAAATTATTAGTATCTGTTGATAACGCAATTTATTTTTACTGTCTGAATGAATTTATGGTGTTGGCTGATTACATTTTGTATTTTTGCAATCGAAGCAGGGAAATTAAAAAAGGTATCTGTCGCAACTATACAGTGGTGTACAGATAAAAAGATCAGGTCATCAAAATATTTTTAATTTTGATGACCTGACTTTGAAAAAAGCGTTTTGCAAAAGAGAAAAATATGTTACACTATTATTTATGAGGACACTGTCTGCGAGCAAAGGGGGAACTATGGATATTAAACAGGATAATCAGATAATTGTGAGTAATATTGATGTCAGAACGGCAAATCGGATCCGGGTATTACAACTTTTATTTCATGAAGAGAACCTGACACAAATGGACATAAAAAACAGGCTGCATCTCAGTGGACCTACAGTTACGCAGGCAGTTCAACTGTTTATGGGAGCCGGACTTGTTCGCGAAGGAAAAGAAATGCCTTCTTCCGGGGGACGCAAGCCACATTTGATAGAATTTTGTTACGATGCATATCATGCAGTTGGTGTGGAAATACGTAAGCATCATGCAGACATCTGTGTGATTGACCTTCATGGGCGTGTGACTGCCAGAAAAGTATATCATATTCTCTTTGAAAACAATGATACCTATTGGAAACAGATCAATGAGTTAATTCATGAGACGATGGAAATCAATAAAGATGTAAAAAATATTCTGGGTGTGGGGATCGCTTTTCCCGGAGAAATTTCACCTTCGGGGAAGATGGTTTACCGGGCAACTGTTTTGGGACGCAAAAACCTGGCATTGGATATTGTGCAGAAAAATATAGATTTTCCTATCCATATAGAGTATGGTGCCAATGCTGCCGGATTTGGAGCAGTATGGAGAGCGGATAATCTGCAGGATGCAGTTTATATTATTGTTACTAATAATGGTGTAGCAGGATCAGTAATATTGAACAATAAGATATACAGTGGTCTTTCGGGAAAATCGGGAGCATTTGGACATATTGTACTGGATCCAAACGGAAAAGAATGTTTTTGCGGAGGAAGAGGCTGTTGGTCAGCGTATTGTTCGCTTTACAATCTGATTGGAAATGAAGAAGATAAGCTACAGACATTTTTTGAAAAACTGGATGCAAAAGACCCGGAAAGCATGAAACGATGGGATGAGTACCTGACACATTTTGCACAGGCGGTGGGAAATATTTTTCTGAGCTATGATGCGGATATCATTATAGGAGGAGAACTTGCCTCCTACCTGGAGCCACGGCTGCAGGAATTGAAAGATAAGGTAAATGCTTATCCGGTTCTTGCAGAAGAAACACAGAAAATTTGTGTAGATGTGGACTCTGTGAATCCGATGGCAGAGGGAGCAGCCCTTACGTTTGTATCACAATTTTTGAATAACGAATTGGAAGGTTTTCGACTGGAAGATATACAGTAAAACAGCAGGGATCCATGAATGTGGACTCCCTGCTGTTTTAATTTAGAAAAACATTATGCTTCCGGTGCGTGATGCAGCTCCAGCGCCAGATAGGAATTGTGGTATTCCTTACAGTAAGTCACATCTTTGTCAAACCATGCGGGAGGGACAAATGCCTCTGCTGCTTCTTTACTTCCGAACTCCACTTCTGCCATGATCAGAGGAGCGAAGGGGGCGTCAAAAACATCCAGCTCGATGGTCAGGGAATAATCTGCGGGAGGAGTTGGAAAGCCTTCTTTGAATCCGGGATGCTGCAGAGGAATCAGATAGCGTCTCTTGGAGATCACGCTGCCGTCAGCTTTTTCCCGTAAATGATAATAAGATACTTCGTTCAGCGGAAGATTGCTCTCATCTCTTGCCATCATGCCGCTGCCTTTGTAGGTCAGATAATACTCGTCATCCTGTTTTCTGGCGCGGATGACGGGGTTATAATTCAGATAGACCTGCTCAATGTGATGAGAGGGATAACTTTCCAGATTGTCAGGTAGGGATTTCAGGGTAAATTTTCGCTCGATTTCCATAGTATTAATGCCTCGCTTCTGTAATTAAGACTTAAAAATACTTCTTTAGTATAACATGATTTCCCTTGAAAATACAGTGAAATCTACAAATATCTGCCCATGGGAATTGAATTACGCCTCCAAATTGTGTATACTAATCATAACTGTGCGAAGTCAGAGAATGTGACTTGCAGACGAGGCAGGAAACGAAATGGAAAGTGAGGTAAAACCATGAGTAAGATAGCAATTTTTCTAGCAGACGGTTTTGAAGAAATAGAAGGCCTGACGGTGGTGGACATCTGCCGCAGATGCGGGCTGACCATCGATATGGTGTCCATTACTGAGGACAGACAAGTGATGGGCTCCCATAAGATCCCGGTGACGGCGGACATGACACTGTCTCAGGTGGATTTTGACGAATATGATTGTCTGGTGCTTCCCGGCGGCGGACAGGGTACGAAGAATCTGGAGGCATGCGAAGTACTGATGCAGCAGGTCGATGCTTTTTACAAAACGGGAAAATACATCGCGGCAATCTGTGCGGCGCCCAGTATTTTCGGGCACAGAGGTATCTTACAGGGGAAGAGAGCCTGCTCCTATCCCTGCTTCGAAGACCATCTGGAAGGTGCGGCAGTGACTGCGGGACCGGTAGAAGTAGACGGCAATGTGATCACTTCCAGAGGCATGGGAACTTCCATTCCTTTTGGACTGGCAATCGCAGGCATGTTCTGCGGACAGAATAAGGCTGACGCCTGCGCACACGGCATTGTATATCAGCCGTAAAAAGGTGTGAGAAAGGACAGAGAATGAAAAAAGCGTTAATTACAGGAATTACCGGACAGGACGGCTCCTATCTGGCAGAGTTCCTTTTGGAAAAAGGATATGAGGTACACGGACTGATCCGCAGATCCTCCATCAGCAATACAGGACGTATCGATCATCTGATCCGGGAGAATAAAATTGTTCTTCACGGAGGGGACCTGTCGGATTCTTCCAGCCTGGTGCGGATCATCGGAGAAGTACGTCCGGATGAGATCTATAATCTGGGAGCACAGAGCCATGTGCAGGTGAGCTTCGAAGCACCGGAATATGCAGGTGATGTGGATGCACTGGGCGTGCTGCGTATCTTAGAGGCGGTACGTATCGCAGGACTGACCGAGACCTGCCGCATCTATCAGGCATCCACTTCCGAACTGTACGGAAGAGTGGAAGAAGTGCCGCAGAACGAGAATACACCGTTCCATCCATACAGTCCCTATGCAGTGGCAAAACAGTATGGCTTCTGGATCGTGAAGGAATACCGGGATGCATACAATATGTTCGCAGTAAACGGTATCCTGTTTAACCATGAATCTGAGCGCCGCGGAGAGAACTTTGTGACCCGTAAGATCACACTGGCAGCCGGCAGAATTGCCTGTGGTATTCAGGACAAGCTGTATCTGGGGAATCTGGACTCCAAGAGAGACTGGGGGTATGCGAAGGATTACGTGGAATGCATGTGGCTGATGCTGCAGCATGACAAGCCGGAGGATTTCGTCATTGCCACAGGAGTACAGCATACGGTAAGAGAGTTCACCACACTGGCATTCCATTATGCCGGAATCGAACTGGAATGGCAGGGCAGCGGTATTCATGAAAAAGGAATCAACAAGGCGGACGGTAAGGTCGTGGTAGAAGTCAGCGAGGCGTTCTATCGTCCTACTGATGTGGTAGATCTGTGGGGAGATCCGCAGAAGGCACGTACGGTGCTGGGATGGAATCCCCAGAAGACAAGCTATGAGGAACTGTGCCGTCTGATGGCGGAGCATGACCTGAAGTTAGCCAAAACGGAAGCAGCGCTGATGAAAGAAATCTAACGAAAGGAAGCGGATTGAATATTATGGAAAAAGACGCTAAAATATACGTAGCGGGACACAGAGGCATGGTAGGAAGTGCCATCTGTAGAGCCCTTGAGAGAAACGGATATAAGAACATCATCACCCGCACCCATAAGGAACTGGATCTGTGCAGACAGGATGCGGTAGAGGAATTTTTCGCAAAGGAAAAGCCGGATTATGTATTCCTGGCAGCAGCGAAAGTAGGCGGCATCATGGCAAACAGCGAAGCATTGGCGGATTTCATGTATGAAAACATGATCCTGGAGATGAATGTGATCCATGCCGCATGGCAGAACGACTGTAAGAAGCTGATGTTTCTGGGCAGTAGCTGCATTTATCCCCGTATGGCACCACAGCCTATGAAGGAGAGCTGCCTGCTGACTTCTGAATTGGAGAAAACCAACGAAGCTTATGCACTGGCTAAGATTTCCGGATTGAAATACTGTGAGTTCTTGAACAGACAGTACGGAACCGACTATATCAGCGTTATGCCTACGAACCTGTACGGACCGAACGACAACTACCATCCGACTCATAGCCATGTGCTTCCGGCACTGATCCGCCGTTTCCATGAGGCGAAGGAATCCGGCGCGAAGGAAGTGGTCTGTTGGGGAACCGGAACACCTCTGCGGGAGTTCCTCTATGTGGATGACCTTGCGGATGCCTGCGTTTATCTGATGAACACCTACAGCGGCAATGAGACCGTGAATCTGGGCACCGGCAAAGAACTGACCATCCGGGAACTGACGGAGCTGGTGGCAAAGGTCGTAGGCTATACCGGAGAGATCAAATGGGATCCCAGCAAGCCGGACGGAACTCCCAGAAAGTTGTTGGATGTCAGCAAGTTAGAGAGTCTCGGCTATCATTATACGACGGAGCTGGAAGACGGTATCCGCCTGACCTATGAGGATTTCCTCAATAATCCCATGCGTGCGGAACGATAGGGAAAGGTGTCTGCCGGTAGCGGGCAGTGGAAGGAATGGAAATTATCATGAATGATTTTCACAAGACAGCGAAAGAAATGCTGGATTTTATAGAGAAAAGCCCCACCTGTTTTCACGCGGTGGCGAATATCGGAGCAATGCTGGAAGAGGCAGGATATGTCAGGTTGCGGGAAAACGAGGAATGGAAGCTTAAAAAGGGTGGAAAATATTACACCAAGCGCAATGATTCTTCCGTGATCGCTTTTGCTGTTCCTGCGGGAACTGTGAAAGGGTTCCATATGGCAGCGGCACATAGCGATTCCCCATGCTTTAAGATAAAGGAAAAACCGGAGCTTACGGTCGAAGATCACTATATGCGCCTGAATACCGAGAAATACGGTGGTATGATCCTTTCCACCTGGCTGGACAGACCGCTTTCCGTAGCAGGCAGACTGGCGGTGCGCGGAACGTATGGTATCCGTAGCAGACTGGTCAATATTGACCGGGATCTCTGCGTGATCCCAAATGTGGCGATCCATATGAACCGGGAGATGAACAAAGGCGTGGAGTACAATCCTCAGATAGATATGCTCCCGTTGTTTGCGGATGCAGCATTTGATACCGATGCCGCAGTGGAACCTGAGACGGCAGACGGATCGCAGGAGAAGCCTACGCTGCTTGGACTTATAGCAGAGGCTTCCGGCGTGGATGTGGAAGCAATTCTCGGGGAGGACCTGTTCCTGTATAGCAGGCAGGAAGGAAGATTCTTAGGAGCAGAGGGTGAATTTGTCCTGTCTCCGAGACTGGATGATCTGCAGAGTGCATTTGCTCTGACCAAAGCCTTTACGGAGAGTACACCTGCAGAATATATCAATATTTGTGCAGTATTTGATAATGAAGAGGTGGGAAGCGGTACCAGACAGGGTGCGGATTCCACGTTCCTTGCGGATGTGTTAGATAGAATTACGGAGGGCCTAGGCGCGGATCACAGCATGTATCTGCGCTGGATCGCGGATAGCTTCCTGATCTCTGCGGACAATGCCCATGCGGTACACCCCAACCATCCGGAGAAAGCAGATCCCACGAATCGTCCGTACTTAAACGGTGGAATTGTCATCAAATTCCACGGAAGCCAGAAATACACCACCGACGGCATCTCTGCCGCAAAAATGAAGGATTACTGTGAACGGGCAAAGGTGCCTTACCAGACCTATGCCAACCGCTCGGATATCGCAGGAGGATCCACCCTCGGTAATATTTCCACGGCACATGTATCGGTGTCCAGCGTGGACATCGGACTGCCCCAGCTGGCCATGCATTCCGCGGTGGAGACTGCGGGCATGATGGATACAGAATATGCAGTGCGGGCGCTGAAGGAATTCTGGGGCGAATGATGAATTATCCCGGAAAATCATTAAAAAAGTATAAAAAGCATTGAAAGCTTTGGCCGAAAAGTGCATAGTTAGAATGAAAAAAAGATTCAAAGAAAGAATCAAGAAATGATCCAAAAAGGATCCGAAAAAAATACGAAAGAAGGTTGAAGTTATGTTTGAAATGAAACCGGAATACTATATTGGAATTGATATGATCGATCAGGAGCATAAGCAGCTGTTTGAATATGCCAATGAGGCTTACGAGCTGCTGCAGGAGGAGTTTACACCGGATAAGTATGACAAGATCGATGCAATTCTGGAAAAACTGCGTGATTATACCGTAAAACATTTTACAGATGAAGAAGCGTATATGGAATCCATCCAGTACAAAAAGATTTTTACCCAGAAGATCCAGCATCAGGAATTTATCAAGAAACTGGATGAATTTATAGATCAGCATGAGAAGGATGAAGGAGATCAGGCGGAACAGGATGAACAGATCATGGATATTCTGAATTACCTGACGGACTGGCTGATCAACCATATCCTGCATGTGGACGGACAGATCCCGAAGGAATCGTAGAAGAGTGGAAGATTACTCCGGACTTTCGTGAATAGTTTTGTATCGCCTGCATACCATGTAGGAAATACAGGACCAAGGACGGAAAATCTGATGGACCAGAAGCTGGAGAACATTCTGAATCTTGCATTAGAAACCCCGGAGGAAGAACGGGAACAGACGGAGAGTCTGAATGTCGGTTACAGCGCGGAGACCCGAAGCTGGGAGCTGATCGTAAAATATCACGGCAGTCTGGACAGACTGCGGGAACAGAATATTGTGGTGGAGGAACTGATCGCCGGATATGCGATTCTTACGGTGCCGGAGGCACTGGTGGATATGGTATCGGATACCCCGGAGATCGAGTATGTGGAAAAACCCAAGCGGTTTTATTATGGACAGACGTTTCCTGCTGGGACTTCCTGCTTTCCACCGGTCACTATGAGAACGCCTTTTCTGAATGGAAGGGGCGTTCTTTTGGCTGTACTGGATTCTGGGATCACCTGGGATCTGGAGGTGTTCCGGAAGGCAGATGGCAGTACGAGGATACGGTATCTATGGGATCAGACAGTGTCGGAGGAAACAGCCAGTATGAGATACGGGAAAATGCCGGATGGATTTTCCCTCGGGACGGAATATACCGCGGAGGAAATAAATGCGGCATTGCAGATGCACGCATTGGATCGCTACCGTCTGATCCCCAGCAGAGACCTGTCCGGACATGGAACAGCTGTGGCAGGGATCGCTGCCGGGAAAAGTGCGGATAGTCTCTATACCGGAGCAGCTCCCGAGGCGGAACTGATCGTGGTGAAGCTGGGATTGCCGGGAAATAGCGGGGGAGTGGAGGAAGGATTCCCCCGGACAACCGAAATCCTGCGTGGAGTGACCTATGCACTGCGGAAAGCCAGGCAGTTAAATATGCCACTTGTCATCAATCTAAGCTTTGGCAACAGCTATGGATCTCATGACGGAAGCTCTCTGCTGGAGCGTTTTTTAGACAATGCTTCCGAGATCGGCAAAACCGTGATCTGTGTGGGCAGTGGTAATGAAGGGGCGGCAAGAGGGCATTTCGCCGGGAATATAACAAGGGACAGTCGTGTGGAACTGGCTGTGGGCAATTATGAGAGAAACCTGAATATACAGCTATGGAAAAATTACAGCGATGTGTTCCGGATAAGACTGCAGGCCCCGGGAGGTGAGGAAGCAGAATTGTCCACAAATATCCAGGGAGGAAAATACACGCTGGAATTGGAACAGACTAGAATACTGGTTTATCTGGGAGAGCCTCTGCCCTATGCGGTGGCACAGGAAATCTATCTGGACATGATCCCGGCAGAGGGAAGCTACATCAATGCAGGGATCTGGACAATCCTGCTGGAACCGGTAGTGACCGTGACAGGACAATATTATCTGTATCTCCCGGCAGGGAACGGAAGGGGAGACAGCACAGGGTTTTACCGTTCCACTCCACAGGTAACGCTGACAGTTCCCTCCACAGCAGCGAAGGTGATCACGGTAGGGGCTTACGACCCAGTCTATGATACCTATGCGGATTTCTCCGGCAGGGGCTATGCCGACAGCACCCGTACCATCGGCGTGGCGGCAGCAGGACTGACAAAACCGGATCTTGTGGCTCCGGGTGTAAACATTCAGGCTCCGGATGTATACGGCACGTTTACTCCCACCACCGGAACCTCTTTCGCAACACCTATTGTCAGCGGTGCGGCGGCGCTTCTGATGGAATGGGGGATTGTGCGGGGAAATGATCCCTTCCTCTACGGAGAAAAAATCAAGGCATATCTTAGAAAAGGTGCCAGACCATTAAGGGGAGAGATGGAATATCCCAACGACCGGGTGGGGTATGGCAGGCTGTGCGTGGCAGACAGTCTGCCGCAGACAGGAACAACAGAAGGAACGATATTAGTTGCTCATTGGAAACAGTTCCGGAACCGGAATGAAGAAAAACAGATGAAATAACATCAAGAATCCCACTGTTTTGTTACTATTGTATAGAAATGAATGGTCAATTTGTGTAAAAAGGCGCATTGAATGCCTTTTATGAAAATGATACTATGAGTATGAACAATCGCTTGCGCTTTATAATCTGTATCTCGAAGAAGCGAAAAAGATAAATTGAGCAGAGAATGGGGTGAATGAGATGAACAACAATTCCGGCAACGACAAGACGATGACGATCCATGATGTGGCAAGAGAACTGGGGGTATCTGCCAGCACCGTATCCAGGGCTATCTCAGGGAAAGGGCGTATCGGCGCGGCTACGAGGGACCGGATCCTTGATTATATCGAAGAACACGGCTTTTATCCAAATGCGGCGGCACAGAGCCTGGCACAGTCCAGGACCAATAATATCGCAATCATCCTTCCGGAAGTGAATACGCTGGTGGATATGCCTTTCTTCCATACCTGTATGTATGGAGTGGAAGAGGTGGCACAGGCTAATGATTATGACATTATTGTGGTAACAACGAACGGAAACGATACCAAACCACTGGAACGTCTGATCAAAAACCGTAAAGTGGACGGAATGATCCTTACCAGGACTTATGAGAACGACAAATATGTGAAATTTCTGAAACAAAAGCAGATTCCCTTTGTGGCAGTAGGAAAATTTCCGGATGATGATGTGGTACAGGTAGACCATGATAATGTGGGAGCCTGTAAGGAACTTGTGACAGTACTGTTTGCTAAGGGGATCCAGAACATTGCCTATCTGGGAAGCAATATGGACCAGATGGTAAACCGCTGTAGGTATCAGGGATATGAGGAAGCCTACCGCAAGGGAAAACGGAAGCTGAACCAGGACCTGGTCTACACGGATTTAAGCAGCAGGGCAATGGTGGAAAAAGCGGTGGAAGAGCTGAAAAACAGCGGCGTGGAGTGCATTCTGTGCCAGGACGACTACATCTGTGATGAAGTGGTCAGAAAGCTTGCCCGCATGGGTGTGAGAATCCCGGATCAGATGAAAGTGGCATCCTGCCATTACAGCCGCATTCTGGAAAATTATCCTGTTACGATCACATCTTTGAAATTCAATATCACAGAGTTGGGCAGAAGATCCTGCCAGGTGTTGTTGGATATGATCCATGGCAAAACAGTACCTGACAAAACACTTTTGGACTATGAGATCATCCTGAAGGAGTCTACAAAAGGCTAAATGAGAGTGTGAAAATCATAATTTGGAAAAACGTTTTCCTCAATTTTACTCAAAAAAATCATAATAAAAGCATTTTTTTCAAAAAATAGGATGTGCTAAAAACCCAGTAAAATCAAGGGCTCCAAAAGGCGGTTGTGCAAAATGCACAATTTTTAACTGCAATATCAGTCATTATTATAAATTGACAACATAAGGAAATGTTGCTAAACTATTATCGTAGACAAGCGGTTGCGCAATACGCACAAACTTGCAAAACAAAACAGGAGGATAACAAAATGAAAAAGTTAGTCGCTTTAGCAATGTCACTGACTATGGCATTCTCTCTGGTAGCTTGTGGAAACTCTGATGCTTCCAACACCAGCACCAGCACTGATGCCGCTGCTACCACCGCAGCTTCTACCGAGGCTGCACAGACCGCTCCCGCTGAGAAGCAGGACGTTTCCCTGAGAATCTGGGGTGCTGAGGAAGATCAGACCATGTTACAGGGCATGATCGATTCCTTCAAGGAGCATTATGCAGATTATGCAAACTTCGATATCCAGCTTGGTACCGAATCCGAGTCCACAGCTAAGGATACTGTTTTAGCCGATATTGAGGCTGCTGCTGATGTGTATTCTTTCGCATCTGATCAGCTGATCGACCTGGTAAATGCAGGTGCTCTGCAGTCTGTTGATGAGATGGATGCAGCTCTGGAAGCTTACGCAGGCAAGAGCGTAGCTGATGTTAAGAGCGCAAATGCTCCCGGTTCTGTAGACGCAGCAACCAAGGACGGCACACTGTATGCATTCCCTATGAGCGCTGATAACGGTTACTTCTTATATTACAACTCCACTTTAGTAACTCCCGAAGATGCACAGAGCTGGGATACCTTACTTGCAGCAGCTGAGAAGGCTGGCAAGAAGGTTGGTATGACTCTTGCTTCCGGTTGGTACAATGCTTCCTTCTTCTATGGTGCAGGCTTTACTACCGCACTGAACGACGACGGCAGCACTGCTATGGACTGGAACGGCACCAGCGCTGATGGCGTTACCGGTGTACAGGTAGTACAGTCTATGCTGGGTATTGCCGGCAACAGCGCATTCCTTCCGATCGCTGATGGTGATATTTCCAACCAGATTGCTTCCGGCGACCTGTGTGCAGTAATTTCCGGTACCTGGGATGCAGCCGCAGCTCAGACCGCTTTCGGTGATGGCTACGCAGCTACCAAGCTTCCTACCTATACCTGTGGTGACAAGCAGATCCAGCAGGGTTCCGTAGCAGGCTTCAAGCTGGTAGGTGTTAACAAGTATTCTGCAAATGCAGGTTGGGCAACTCTGCTGGCTGACTGGATCACCAACGAAGACAACCAGGCAGTACGTTTCGCAGAGAGAGAGATCGGACCTTCCAATATCAACGTTGCAGGTTCCGAGGAGGTTTCTTCCAATATCGCTATTGCAGCTCTGTCTGAGCAGTCCGCTTATGGTGTAGTTCAGATCGTTGGCGGCAAGTACTGGGATCCTGCCAAGACTTTTGGTGAGAAGGTAGCTCAGGGTCAGCTGAAGGCTGATGATGAAGCAGGTATCCAGGCAGCCCTGGATGAGCTGGTAGAAGGTGTTTCCGTACCCGCTGAATAAGTTTGGAAAGATGATCTGTTCCGGTTCTGTTACAAATGAATGATGAAAACGTTCTGGTGCAGAACGAATACAGAGAATAGAAAGGCGTCCTGAAGCTATGAACAATAACACGTAGTGGATGGATGCCTTTTTTACAGGAAACGTTTCCGGTAAACAGGTTCGACTCCTGTCTGCCGGGTTATGTAACTGGTCAGATGAACGCGGGAAGCTGTTCGGAACAGTTACTAAAAATTTATATTAATATGAAGAAAGGAGAGGGCAGAGAATGAAGAAGAAAAAGAGCGGAATCGGCGGATTCTTCAAGGAGTTTGGTGAAGCAGTCGTAAAAGGAGATCTGTTCGTAAAATTATCCCTGGTCTGGATGGGAGCAGGATATATCCGCAGAAAACAAATTATCAAAGGTATTTTAATGACTCTGCTCGAAGTGGCAGTCATAGTATTCACCTTTGGCTTTGCCACAGAGTATGTACGTGATTTTGGAACTTTGGGAACGGTTCAGCAGGAGACGGTTTTCAATATTGTAACCATGCAGAATGAGTTCAATGATTATGACAACTCATTTATGATCCTATTGTTCTCCGTAATCTCATTTGTGGTTTGGTTCACATTCCTGGTGATCTGGCTTAAGAATGAAGTGACTGTTTACCGGCTTCAGAAAAAAGCACAGGCAGGAGAACATATCAATACGTTTGTAGAAGACTTGCAGCAGTTCAAGAATGACAAATTCTATATCACACTGCTGGCACTTCCTGTCATGGGTGTTGTTATTTTCACGATCGTTCCTCTGCTGATCCTGATCGCTGTTGCGTTTACGAACTATGATCAGGGACATATGCCTCCCTCCGCATTGTTTACATGGGTGGGATTTGCCAACTTCAAGAATCTGTTCTCCAACGGTGGAATGACCATTACCTTCGGTTATGCCTTCCGTAGGATCTTGATCTGGACGTTGGTATGGGCATTGTTTGCAACCGCTACCACTTACCTGGGGGGTATTCTGTTGTCCCTGCTGATCAATAATAAGAGAACCAAACTGCCCAAGCTGTGGAGAACTCTGTTCATTGTAACGATCGCAGTTCCCCAGTTCGTTTCCCTTCTTCTGGTACGTAACTTTTTCGCGAACAACGGCATCATGAACACGATCTGTGCCAATGCGGGAATTACCCAGTGGCTGAGAGATATCGGCGCAATCAGTACCAGTTATATTCCGTTTTTGTCCGCTCCCGGATGGGCACATGTCATGATCATCCTGATCAATATCTGGATCGGTGTTCCTTACCAGATGCTGATCGCTACCGGCGTGTTGATGAATATTCCTTCTGACCAGCTGGAGAGTGCAAAGATCGACGGCGCTACTCCGATGCAGAGCTTTATTCATATTACAATGCCGTATATGCTGTTCGTCACCGGACCTTCTCTGGTAACGGATTTTGTCAAGAATATTAATAACTTTAACGTAATCTATCTGTTGACCCAGGGTGTATATACCACCACCAATCAGGCTATGGCGAACTCCCAGGCGAAGGAAGTGGACCTGCTGATCACCTGGCTGTTCAACCTGACACAGAGTTATTACAACTATAAGATGGCATCCACCATCGGTATTATCGTGTTTATCCTTTGTGCGGTATTTACCCTCATTGCCTTCAGCAGATTCCTGAAGGGTGACAGAGAGGAGGCGTTCCGTTAATGAAGAGATTTGTTAAAACATTATTGCATAACCTGTTACTGGCGTTTTTGGCATTTGTCTGGCTGGTGCCTATCGTATGGCTGGTGGTCACTTCCTTCAGCGCATATACCGGCATGAATACCAGCACCTTTTTCCCGAAGGAATGGAGTCTGGCGCAGTATAAGAATCTGCTTTTTTCAGCAGACAGTGTGGCACAGTTCCCGAACTGGTTCAAGAACACCTTCATCATTGCATGTGCGGTATGCGTGGTCTCCACCGCTTTTGTACTGATGGTGGCCTATGCGACCTCCTGCATGCGTTTCCCGGCACGTAAGCCGCTGATGAACGCAGCAGTTATTGTGAATCTGTTCCCAGGTGTATTGTCCATGATCGCAGTATATTTCATTCTGAAGACTCTGAACCTGACCAATACGCACCTCGGATTGATCCTGGTATATTCTGCCGGTTCCGGTCTGGGTTACCTGATCGCAAAGGGCTTCTTCGATACGATCCCGAATTCCCTGCGCGAGGCCGCTTATCTGGATGGAGCCAGTGAGGCTACGATCTTCTGGAGGGTTGTTATCCCCATGAGCCGTCCCATCATTGTATATACAGTTATCAGCTCCTTCCTGTCCCCCTGGATGGATTTCGTATATGCAAAGCTGATGTTAAATGCCGGCATATCTTCCCAGTGGACTGTTGCTATCGGTCTGTACAATATGCTGGATAAGAGTCTGATCAATACTTACTTTGGTCAGTTCTGTGCAGGCGGTGTACTGGTATCCATTCCCATCTCTGTATTGTTTGTCATCATGCAGAAGTTCTATGTGGAAGGTATTACCGGTGGTGCCGTGAAAGGTTAAACTGCTTCGGCAGTTTAACCTGGGAGAATCCATGGAATGGATTCTCCGGATAAATGTATGACATGGAGACAAAGAGTTAATTTATGGATAAATTTATCAAAGGTATGGATGTATCGAGTCTGCCGGAGGAGACGGCTCTCGGTGCAAGGTTTTATGACGAAGGCAAGGAGGGCGATGCACTGGAGATCCTGAAAAAATACGGTGCCAACTCTCTGCGCATCCGTCTCTGGAATGATCCTTACAGTGAGGACGGCAAGCCTTACAGTGCCGGTACCAGTGATTTCACCAAGCTGGTAGCACTGGCTTCGGCAGGTAAAAAGCTGGGTTACAGCTATCTGCTGGATTTGCATTACAGTGATTTCTGGGCAGATCCCGGCAAACAGTTCCCTCCTAAGGAGTGGGCGTATGCCGATGCGGATACACTGGAGAAGAATGTGTATGACTACACAAAGGATGTGCTTTTGAAGTTAAAGCGTCTCGATCTGCTTCCGGAGATGGTACAGGTGGGAAATGAGATCACCAATGGTCTGATGTGGCCCTATGGAAAATGGGACAACGTTGACAATATTGCAAGATTCATCAGCGCGGGCATCCGTGCGGTGAGAGAAGTATCCCCGGACAGCAGAGTGATGCTTCATCTGGACTGTGGCGGCAACAATGCCCGCTGCAGAGAATGGTTTGATGCCTATGTACAGAGAGGAGAGGACTTCGATGTCATCGGATTGTCCTATTATCCCTTCTGGCATGGAACCATTGATGACCTGACCAATAATATGAATGATCTCTCACAGAGATATCAGAAGGATATCATCGTAGCGGAGGTTTCCATGGGATTTACCATGGAAGACTATGCGGACAGAGAGAAGCTCGCACCCACAGAGCGCAAGGGCATGGCGACCAAACCTCACCTTGCGGAGGCGGTAGAGTATCCTATGACACCGGAAGGACAGGCTGCATTCATGCAGAAGGTCATGGAACGCATTGCGCAGGTTCCGGATGGCAGAGGAAAAGGCTTCTATTACTGGGAGCCGGCATGGATCCCGGTGCCCGGCTGTGGCTGGGCCAACGAGGAGTCCCTGAAGTATATTCAGGATCCCGGTCCGGGGGGAAATGAATGGGCCAATCAGGCACTGTTCGATTATGATGGAAATGCACTGCCTGCATTGAAAGTGATCAGAGACTTTCAGAAGTAATATAAGATGCCTAACGGCAAGATGGAGGAAAAGATGGATAAGTTTATTGTGAATATCATTCACCGTCCGGAGATGGTTCCCGAGTATGCGGAAAAAGTAACCGGACACGGCAAAGAAGAGGATCTGGGCAGAAAAGCACTGTTGACAGAGTCTCTGGATATTTTCAAGTTTCAGCAGGAAACTGCACACAAGAATGGTTTGAAGACCACCATTCAGATGACCTACGCTTCCCTGTTCAATGACGAAGCAGTAGCACTGGCTAAGGCAGATCACGAGAAGTACGGCGATGAGATCGCACTGTCTCTGTTGGGACTGCCCTGCACGGAGTTCCGTGAGAAGTACAAGACCAAGGATTTTTGTATCTGGATGTTCTCCATGGAAGACAAAAAGTCTATCGTGGATGATGTATTCGGCAAGTTCCATGAGAAGTTCGGATTCTATCCCGAATCCACCGGTTCTTACTACATGGATGCAGATCTGACCAATTATATCAAAGCAACCTATCCTACCGTAAAATGTGCGGTAGCAACCTGTTGGGAAGAAGGCCCCAAGGCATACCATACCTGCAACAACTCCTGGTATACCTTCATGGATGGCGGCCCCTGGGCACCCTGGATCCCTTCCAAGCAGAACACCCATGCACCTGCGGCCAATGAGGCAGAGGACAGCGGTATCGTAGCAATCCCCCATCTGTCCAGAGACCTGCTGGCATGCTATGACGGTAACGGCTCCAATTTCGGAACCCATCCCCAGAACGTACTGCGTGGTATGATCTATGACACTAAGACCTGGGAGTACCCTTACCTGTACAACCTGATCGATCAATATCGTTCCCTGGAGAAATACAACAACGGATACGCATACAACATGATGTTCGTAGGACCCGGCTGGCTGAACAAAATGGGTCGTTGGGAGCAGCCTTACGAACTGCTGAAGAAGAGCTATGAAGACGGTATGAAGTACTATGGCGACCTGAAAAAGGAAGGCAAGCTTACCGATATGACCATGGCTGAGTTCGCTGATTACTATCGTCAGAAGAAGACCTACACCGAGCCCGAGTGTGCTCTGTGGAGAGATATCCTGTACGGTTCCGACAAGCAGCTGTTCTGGTACTGCGATCCTTTCATGCGTGCCTGCGTAAATATGGATCAGGGCGGTGCTATCGTTGACCTGCGTCCTTACGCTGCCAAGCTGGAGTGGCCGGTAGGTATCGGTACCAAGCATGTGACCGATGCATCCTATCCTTTCCTGATCCAGGAGAAGTACCGTGCAGGTTACTTCACCCACTATGCAGGAGAAGGTACCGTAAGAAGTGCCAAGTTAAAACACAACGGTGAAGAAGTGGATCTGTGCCTGTGCCGTACCAAGGCTCATTTCTCTCAGGAAGGCAACACCAGAATCCTGACACTGGATCCCGTAGATATCGAGTTCTACGATCTGACCGTAAAATTACAGACCATCGTTTCCTTCGAGGAAGGCAGCTCTGCGATCAAGATCGAGCGTAAGATCCTGGAGATGAGTGATCCGAACGCTGAAGTAGAACTGAATGAGTATATTGTAGCATGCTACGGTACCACAGAGTATTCCGAGGATATGCTGGGTATCACATTAAGCACCAAGAAGGGTGACGAGGTAGAGACTCTGGATTACGAGTACAAGTGCCGTGAGATGGAGAAGGCAGACGCTGACGAAGTCAGAGCTGTCATTCCTCAGATCGAAACCGCAGTATCCATGAGCACCAATGCAGAAGGCGCTGTCGGATACGTGAAGGAAGGATACGCATTCTCCCCGATGCTTACACTGGGTTACAATTCCAAGATCAAGGATAAGGAGGTCGTTGCAACATGGCTCAAGCTGGAAAAGGCAAATTAAATTACAGATGTCCCTCTTGCTTCATGAGAGATATCGATATGGATATGTTCTACGATAAGGATAAAAAGGAGTACTATTGCCTGCGCTGTCAGTACAGAGGCTCCGAAGAAGATGTCCTGCAGAAAAACGAAATGGCAAGATTCCGTTATGGCGCTATGTATGAGCGTTACACCAAATTTGATTTTGATTGATCAAACGGATAAAGCGATTGGATAAGAAGATTGAAAAAAGGGGCTGTATTACAGCTCCTTTTTCATATATTCATATATGAAAAGAAATGAAAAACTCCTTTTGTAAAATCAATCTGTACAATGGGGGAATGTATTACATGCCTTATGATAAAGCAGAGCAAGAACAGAATTCCAATGACAAAAGCCCCATGATCGATCCATTTGTCTGATAAGTGAAGAAGCCGGAATTTCCAAAGAGGAAAAATAATAATAATTCCCAACACGATAGGCCACAGAGGATGAAAATAAAAGGATTTTGCAAGGTCACCCTCTAAGACACATAAAAACGCTCTGGTCATTCCGCAGAAAGGACAAGGAATGCCCAAAAAGAAACGCAGTGGACATTGATAGCCTGCAAGCAACAGGAATAACAGGAACAGTAGAATAAATAAACTAAAAAATAATATATGCTTTGTATTTTTCTTCATGATTTATATTTCATATCAAATTTATCGTCGGTTATGATCAAACGAAAAAAGCTTCTGCCTGAAAAGACAAAAGCTTTTTTGATCATGTGATTATGCGGTATATTTTCCGTCTACAAATACAACTTCTTCGGAACCGGCATAAGCAGCACCGTATGCCTTGGTAAGAGCAATGATCCAGTCGACCAGGCTCCATACTCCGCAGCCACCGGCAGTGAGAAGCTTCAAGATTCCGAGACCAACCTGACCTCTGACGAATCTGTCAACACCTAACTCACCAAGTAAAAAGCAGAAAACCCAGGCAAATACATGCTTATTAACTCGTTTCTCCATAGAAAAGTCCCCTCCTTTGTTTTATAATTAAAAATTATGCACCTTAAAGGGAAAAATGTCAATTAATAAACAAAAATTAATAAAATGTATCTTTATAAATATGTATTAGAGGAGCGTTTTAAAATAAAGCGGACATTATATCCGGACTCGTCACAGATCCCGCGTACGATCTCCTCGGCTGCATCCCGGACATTATCGTTGATACAGATAATACAGGACTCTTTTTTTCTGCTAAAGAAAGAGGATTTCGGCCAACGGATATAATAGGAGATACGATTTTTTAACAGAGCCCGTTCAATAAGCTGCTTACAATCAGGATCGGAAACTTCGCATAATTCAATTTCGTTGTTGACTTTTAAAGTAGTGTACAGCGGCTGCATGATGTCACCTCCAATGGTATTACATGGCGATTATAGCACACACTGTTTACAATGCGCAAGTAGTGCTTCTGCTTGACGCGGTATCGGGGAGAGGGTACAATATAACCATCCCAAACTATTTGGATGAGCAGGCAGACGTGCAAAATGGTCACAAGCAGCCTTCTATGCGAGAAAGGAGATTATATCATGGATTTTATAGAGAAGATTGGTGATACCATTACCGAAAAAGGAAAACTAGCGGCAGATAAAGCAAAGGAACTGGCTGCAATAGCGAACCTGAAAAGTCAGATTTCCACTTGTGAGGAAGTGATGAAGAAAAATTATCTGGAGATCGGCAAAATCTATTTTGAACAGTACAGTGATATGCCGGAACCTCCTTTTGAGAAGCAGTGCGAGACCATTAAGAATAGTCAGAGAGCCATTGCGGACTTACAGGAAAAGATCGAGCAGTTAAAGACAAAGTAAAACAAAAATTTGAGAATAATAAAACGAGAATAGTGAAAATAAAAACAGGGTTGACAGCAATCCTGTTTTTATTTATAATGCAAACGTAACAATGTTATGTGAACGATTGAACAGCCATGAAATTGATACAAATAAACGGAGACAGAAAATGCCACGAAGACAGGAAAAACAAAATGAGAATAAAGAGACCAGACAACACCTGTTGGACTGTGCAAAAAAAGAATTCCTGGAAAAGGGATATATGAAAGCATCCTTGCGGAATATCTGTAAGGAAGCGGGTGTGACCACCGGAGCCTTGTATTTCTTTTTTAAGGATAAGGAAGACCTTTTCGGGGCACTGGTGGAAGAACCGCTGAAAAAACTCTATGCAGCCATGGAAGAACACTATGCTACGGAGATGCGTAATGGAGAACAAGTGGCGCAGCTGGCACTGGAAGATGATAGGGATCTGGAAACATCCAGGCAGATCATCCGGCAGATGTATGCGAACCGGGATGCCTTTTTACTGCTCCTGACAAAGTCCCAGGGATCCCGGTTTGAGAATTGCCTGGATGAGGTCGTGGATATCTCGGAGCAGCAGTACAGAAGACTGTGCGATACTGTGACCTGTGCTACTAAAAAACCGAGAATTGATGATTATATGACGCATTGGATGGCACATATTATGGTTGATACATTTGTTCATTTATTTTTGCATGAGACGGAAGAAAGCGTTGCACTGAAACATGTGGATGCCCTGACCATGTATCTGGTCCGGGGATGGATGGGCATGATGACAGAATCATAGAAATACAGAGCACCCTGATGGAGTAGAAGACTTCTAAAGGGTGCAATTTCAGAATATTAACATAACAGTGTTATGTTAATGAAAATCATTATCAATAAGCGAGGAGGCAGGATATGTATCTGGAAGTAAAAGATCTGAAGAAAAGCTACGGAGAAGGCGGTGGCTATGTGCAGGTGTTGAAGGGAATCACAGCAGGAGTGGAAAAGGGTGAGATGTGTGTCATCCAGGGTACCAGTGGTTCCGGTAAATCAACATTACTTAATTGTATCGGAGGCTTGGATACGGTAGATTCCGGATCGATTGTCGTAGACGGGATGGAAGTAGCAGGACTTGGAAGCAAGGCATTGTCTGATTATCGGAGAGATAAACTGGGATTTATTTTTCAGTTTTATAATCTGGTGCCGAATCTGACGGTAAAGGAGAACATACAGGTCTGTCAGTACCTGACGAAGAATCCCTTAGAGCTGGAGGAATTATTGCAGGTACTTGGTCTCACGGAGCATCAGAATAAATTCCCGGCACAGCTCTCCGGAGGTCAGCAGCAGCGCTGTGCCATTGCCAGAGCACTGATCAAGAACCCCAGCCTTTTGTTGTGCGATGAGCCAACGGGTGCGCTGGATTCCAAAACATCCCGAGATATTCTGATGCTGTTGGAGGATATTAACAGACAGTATGGTACTACCATGCTGATCGTTACGCATAATAATTCCATTAAAAATATGGTGCATCAGGTCATCATGATCAAGGATGGACAGATCAGCAAGAATTACCGGAATGAGAAGCGGATTCCGGCGGCGGAACTGGAGGATTTGTAGGATGCAGAGGATATTGAGCAAACGGGTACTCCGAGATATCAGGGAAAATCTCCTGCGATATCTGGCACTGTTTTTCCTGGTGGCACTGGTCATGTATATGGTAGTGGCAATCGTGGGAGCAGCAGAGACGATCATGCAGGGAACAAAAGAGAGTGGAAGGATTCATCATAGGGAGGATGGACAGTTTGGAGTATTTGTCCCACTGACAGACGATGAGATTGCTCAGATTACGGAGAAAGGTGTGACATTACAGAGAGATTTTTCCCTGGATTTTCATCTGGGACAGTCTACGCTCCGTGTCTACCAGGCGAGAGAGACCGTAGATCTGTTCGTCCCGTCTCAGGGCAGCGAGGTACCAGCGCAGGGGGAAATTCTGCTGGAACAGCACTATGCGGAAAAGCATGAACTGGGGTTAGGGGATAGTCTTACCGTAGGCGGCAGAGATTTCATCGTTACGGGAATCGGCAGTACACCGGATTACGATGCAGCCTATGAAAAAACATCGGATACCACCGTGGACAGCAATCTGTTCGGAGTTGGATTCGTCACGGCAGAGGATTACGAAGCGTTAAAGGCAGGCGGAGAGAGTTTTCGGACGGAGGATTATACTTATACATATCTGCTGAATGATGCCATGACAGATCAGGAACTGAAGGAGCTGTTACAGTCCTTTGAACTGGACCGGAGCAAAGTGACGGATACCTATTTCCTGGAAATGTTAGCGGATGCGGAAGAGACAAAGAATGATATCCAGGATGGCATCCGGGAACTCCTAGACGGTGTAAATGAACTGGCAGATGGCGTAGACGAACTGGCAGAGCATAATGCGGAGCTGACGGATGCGGCGGATACGCTGTTTGATGCCATGCTGGAGCAGGTAAATGACAGCCTGAAGGATGCCGGCGTGGAGGTGACGCTGACTTCGTCAAATTACGAGCAGCAGCTGAATACCATGATTGCCAATCCGCATGCATATACCGCCTCTATGCGACAGGATCTGCAGGATATAAAAAAATCGTTGGACGAACTGCAGGAGTATAAGGATGGCATCCAAGCGTATACGGATGGTGTCAATGCGGCTTCCGACGGCAGTGGCAAACTGGTCGTGGGAATGGGACAGATCACTGCAAACAGTGATGCCCTGAATCAGGGAGCGGATGCTATTTTCAATGCCATTCTTGGAATGGTAAATGAACAGCTGCAGGCACAGTTTAACACTTTCGTTTTTCCTTTTTCCGGGCTGACGACGGATGGCTACGGCAAGGAACTGGATCAGATGGCGGTTATGTTCACACAAATGGGATATTCTCAGGTGGCAGCACAGCTGTCCACAGTGAAGGGCCAGCTGGACACGGTAGCAAAGTTTCGGGATGGAGTGAAGGCATATACGAAAGGAGTCGGGGAAGCCTCCATCGGCAACCAGCAGCTGTTTGGCGGACTGAGTACCCTCTATACCGCCAGTGAAGTTGTAGTGGATGGCACGGATGCTGTGGTGGATGCACTGATCGACATGGTGGAAGCACAGCTTAAAGAAAGTGATATCACCGTAGACCTGACCGTCGATAATTATAAGGAAGAACTGGAACGTCTGACGACAGAGGGCAGTAGTGTCGATGCCAAGCTGAAGGATTCCCTGAAGGAGGCGAAGGATACCCTGGCGGATCTGGAGGATTTCCGGGAAGGGATCATAGATTACACGGATGCCGTAGATGAGATCGCTGACGGCAGCAGAGAACTGCGGGATGGGGTACAGGAGCTGCAGGATGAAACAGACGACATGATCGAGGAGTATTTTGCTTTTGACATTGATAATCTGACACAGTTTCTCATAGCAGCTGATAATCCCAGAATAGATGCAGCTGCGGGGGATGTGGTCATCAATAGGTTTGCCGGTATCCTGGCCGGAATTATTCTCATGGTCCTGTTTACTTATGTGATTTCTGTATTTGTGATACATAATATTGAAAAGGAAAGTAGCGTCATTGGGGCATTATATGCCCTGGGTGTGACCAGGGGGCAATTGCTGTTCCACTATCTGCTAAATCCCATGCTGATCGCTTTTCTAGGTGGGGTTGTCGGCTGTATCCTGGGATTTTCCAAATACGGAACAGGCTGGCAGATGGATGATAGTATCGCATATTATTCTCTGCCGCCTATGCGGATCGTAACGCCCGGATATCTGCTTTTTTACAGTCTGATCATGCCGCCTGTGACGGCAGTAGTGGTAAATTATCTGGTGATCAATAAAAAGTTAAAATGCACGGCTCTGTCACTGCTTCGTAATGAGCAGACGGCAGGAAAAGCCGGCAGAATACAGAACATGAATCTGGGAAATATGAAATTTCTGCTCAGATTCCAGATCAGACAGATGCTGCGGGAAATACGCTCTGCATTTGCTGTTGTGATCGGTATGTTCATCTGCCTGCTGATCCTGATGATGTCCATAGACTGTGCGGTACTGTGTATCAATTTTGGAAACGCCTGTCTGGAAGAAACAAAATATGCTTATATGTATACCTATAAATATCCTACGGAGGATGTCCCGGAGGGAGGAATACCGGCGTATGTCGAGAATCTGAAAAAGGAAGCTTATGGGTATAATCTGGATGTGACAGTGCTGGGGATTGATGATGACAATCCGTATTTCCCCATAGTGACCGCCGACAAGAAAAATGAAATCGTGATATCCAGTGCTGCGGCACAGAAATTCGGTGTGAAGGTGGGCGACAAGCTGGTGCTTTCCGATGAGGTGAATGAGAGAGATTATGCTTTTACTGTGAAAAATATTGTGAATTTTACATCCGGCGTCTATGTTTTCCTGGATAGGGATGTCATGCAGGAATTGTTTGATCAGGAGGACGATTATTATAATGTAGTGTTTGCGGATCATGCACTGGATATTGATAATGGCAGATTATATGCCACAGTATCCAAAGAAAATGTGGAGGAAAGTTCACAGATTTTTACAGATATGATGGGACCGATGGTGGTAATGCTCGTGGCAATATCTGCGCTGATTTTTATGATCGTCATGTACCTGATGATGAAAGTGATGATCGATCGTTCCGCCTTTTCCATTTCACTGATGAAAGTATTCGGTTACCGTAGAAGGGAGATCCGAAGACTCTATCTGGATGGCAATTTCTATGTGATTCTGCTGGGGGCGCTGATCTGTGTTCCACTGGCAAAATGGAGCATGGATCTGGTGTATCCGTATTGTATTGCAAATGTTGCTATCGGCATGGACATAAGGTTCACGCCGCAGATATATATCATGATTTATGGTGGAATTCTGATATGCTATATGGTGATCAATTTCTTATTGGTAGGCAGATTGAATAAGCTGGTACCCGCAGAGGTATTAAAGAACAGAGAATAGATTTACAAAGCCTCTCATCCAAATGGGTGAGAGGTATTTTTTGCCTTTTTTTGTAATTATATGTTGACAGAATGGACGTAGGATGATATAACAATACTAATCCTATCGGACAAATAGGATTAGTATGAATAGTAGGAAATAAATGCAGGAGGAGACAAGTTATGAAAAACAACATCTTAAAAAAGGCAGTAGCAGTATTGGCAGCAGGAACAATGGCGGTATCTCTTGCTGCATGCGGTAATGCGGATCAGAGCACAGGCGGGGCACAGGGCAGTACAACACAGGAGAGTGCAGCACAGAGCGATGCAGCCCAGGGCAGTGCAACTTCAGACAATACGGAGAAGACCAAAATTATCGTAGCCACCACGGGAACCGGTCCCAGCCCCTTTATTTTTCAGGGAGACGACGGCAATCTGGACGGTTATGATATCGCGGTGATCAAGGAGATATTCTCCAGACTTCCGCAGTATGAGCTGGAGTTCCAGACGACAGAATTCGCATCCATATTCACCGGAATTGATGCCGGATATTATCAGATGGGCGTGAATAACATTTCTTATAATAAAGAGAGAGGCGAAAAGTACTTGTTCTCGGATGTGTACAGTGTAAGTACCTACGGTATTCTGGTAAGAGATGATAATACCGATATTCAGACACTGGATGATCTGCCGGGACATACCACAGAGACCTCCCCCACCAGCTATAATGCTTCCATGTATCAGTCCTACAATGAGGCACATCCCGATGCACAGATCGAGGTATCTTATATCGAGGATTCCAATAATACACCGTTGAGTGTATCCGACGGCAAGATCGATTTTGAACTGTTTTCCAAGACCACACTGCAGTCCCAGGTAGCGGAATACGGACTGACCAATGTCAAGATCATTGACGTGCCCATTGAAGATTCTACCGCATTCATGGATAAATTAAGCGGTAACTTCTTCGTGGTATCGAAAGAGTATCCTCAGTTGGTGGAAGACATCAACACTGCATTTGAAGCAGCGCTGGAGGAAGGCAGGATTTTGGAGATATCCAAACAGTATCTGGGTGACGATGCTGACAACAATACGATTCTGAACAGAGAATATATCGAATTTGCAAAAGAGTACATTGCAAACGATCAGGCTGCAACCAACTAAACTAACATAAGGCAAAGGGGCATAAGGTTATGCTGAATATATTTGATCCATCAGTAGTAATTGACGATATCGGTGTTTTGATCGGCTATATTCCCATTACGCTGGGACTGACTGCAGCGGCGGGAATCGTGGGACTGATCTTAGGATTTCTGTTGGCAATAATCCGGACCCGCAGGATTGTGGTGTTACATCAGATCGCGGGAGTATTCATCTCACTGATGCGCGGAACGCCTATTCTGGTACAGTTATATGTGACCTATTTTGGTATTCCCATTATAATTAAATACATCAACTACTATCAGAACAAAAATATTCAGATAGCCGAGATCCCGGCGATTCTTTACGCTATCGTAGCGCTGGCGCTGAACAACGCGGCATTCTGCTCGGTCATCATCCAGTCTTCCTTAGAAGCGGTGGATAAGGGTGAGATCGAGGCGGCAATTGCACTGGGCATGACAGGACCCCAGAGAATGTTCCGGATCATTCTGCCGGAAGCAGCGGAGATCGCTCTGCCCTCGTTGGGCAATCAGATCATAGGTCTGGTCAAGGGAACCTCCTTAGCATTTACCTGTGGCGTCGTGGAGATGACTGCAGAGGGTAAATTGCTGGGAGCCAGAGGTTACCGGTACTTTGAGGCATATGTTGCACTGGCGATTCTGTACTGGGTGATCACCATTGTGCTGGAACAGATCATCCGTCTGGTGATGAACAGGGTACGGGTACCCGATGTTGTCGGCAAAGAAGGCAAGACGGCAGAGAAAAACCAGAAAAACAAAGGGGGTGTCCTGTAATGATCAGACTGGAAAACATAAGGAAATCCTTTGGAGATAATACTGTCCTCGACGGAATCAGCTTTGATATAGAAAAGGGCGATGTGGTGGCAATCATCGGACCTTCCGGCACCGGAAAATCCACACTGTTACGCTGCATCAATATGCTGGAGACCCCGGATGAAGGGAAAATCGCCATCGATGATTTTGAGTTGGATTATCAGAAAGTGAACCGCAAGGATCTTCTGGCGCTCCGCAAGAAGACTACCATGGTATTCCAGAGTTTTAACCTGTTCCGTAAGAAGACAGCACTGCAGAATGTCATGGAAGGACTGACCCAGGTACAGAAGCTGTCCCACGCGGAGGCGGAAGAGATCGCACTGAAACAGCTGGAAAAAGTAAAGATGCTGGAGCGTAAGGATTATTATCCAAAGCATCTGTCTGGCGGACAACAGCAACGTGTCGCCATTGCAAGAGCCATCGCCATGCAGCCCGAGCTGCTTCTCTTCGACGAACCCACCAGTGCCCTGGATCCGGAACTGGTAGGAGAAGTGCTGGAGACGATCCGGGAGATCGCCAAGGCAGGCAACACGATGTTAATTGTCTCTCATGAGATGAATTTCGTAAAAAATGTAGCAACCAAGGTGATCTTCATGGAGAGCGGCAAGATCGTAGAGATGGGTACCCCACAGCAGGTCTTCGTAAACCCGAAAAATGAAAGGACGAGAGACTTTTTGATTAAAAACAGTATTGTGATTCCGCCGGAGTTTTCAATCTGATGATTTTATACAAGCGACGGATCCCGGGAGAGAGATATGGAATATAAATATAACGCACTGGAGACCGCAAAGGCGGCTATGAGATTTATTAATACGAGGAAAAGACAGGCACCGGAAGGTATCTATTTTTCCTTAGAGGATGGCGAGACGGGACATGCTTCCTACTACGATGAGATCTGTCTGTATGCGGGCGCATCCGGAATCCTTTGTTTTCTGTTGGGACTCTACGATGCCACTGCGGATCGGGAGTACCTGGAGGAGGCAAAAGAAGTTGCCAGATATCTGCAATACCGCTGGAATCACCAGAGAACCTTAAAGAGAAACTTCTCACAGTATGCTTTTTCCAGCGGCTGGAGCGGCGCCGGATTCGCACTGTTGCAACTGTATCAGGTGACCGGGGAGCAGACTTATGCGGACACGGTGAATTCCATCGTGGAACAGGCAATCCGGGATGCCAGACCGGCCGCATCCGGCGAGGGCTATGAGTGGTCTACTTTCCAGGGAATCGTCGGCAATGCGGGAACCGTACTTTTTCTGTTGAAAGTGGCGGAAGTCTTGCAAAACAAGGAATTCCGGGATTTTGCACTGGATGCCGGACAGACCTTTTTACATCAGGGAAGAAAAATGGGTGATGGTAAAATTGTCTACCAGGGCGTGGATCCTACGTATTTTGGTGCCGGGAAGGATTATATCGATCCGAATTTCCCCATGGGAACCGGAGGAATTGCCTTTGCTCTGCTGAAGCTGTATGAAGCAAGCGGTGACAAGCGGTTTTTAGATGCAGTGACGGGTGTGACAGAATATATGGATACGGCGGCGGTGAAAATGAAAGCCGGAAAATTATTGCCCCACGGACTGCCGGACAGAGGAGACCTGTTCTATGCGGGATATTGTCACGGACCGGCGGGAACCAACCGTTTCTTTTATCAGCTGTATCAGATGACCGGGGATGAAAAATATAAAAAAGAGATTGAAGACCTGACAGACGGCATGGAATCGCTGGGAGTTCCGGCGAAGCAGAGTGCCGGCTACTGGAATGTACTCAATATCTGCTGCGGTACCGCGGGCATTCTCAATATGTATCTGGGGCTCTGGGCAGCTTTTGGAGAAGACAGATATTATGAGAAGGCACAAGAATGCGAAAAGATCCTGTTAGACTGGGCAATCTACGAAGAGACAGAAGCAGGTCTGACTGCAAAATGGCAGTTCGCATTAGACCGTGTGGCAGCAGATGTACTGACCACTCCCATCGGATTCTTAGACGGCGCTGCGGGCATCGGTGCGATGCTGTTGCAGATGCATGGTGCCGAGAACGGTAATTTCAAAGCGATGAGGGCAATTGACGATCCATTTCCCGCGAATATGAAGAATGCGAAAGTATATAAAAACAGGCTATAACGGATTACGAAAGGAAGCAGCGGCAGGGATGCCGCTGCTTTTGGCGCAATTCACAGATTGAATCTTAAAAAAAAGTATGGTATGATATAGGGCAGAACTGAAAAACGCGGAAATTACGGAGGTTTTGCATAGAATGGAACAGTACAAGCAGGAATTTATTGAGTTCATGGTGGATTGTAAGGCATTGAAATTCGGAGAGTTTACCTTAAAGAGCGGTAGAAAGTCTCCTTTCTTTATGAATGCGGGTGCGTATGTCACCGGTTCTCAGCTGATGAAGCTGGGTGAGAGCTATGCCAAAGCAATTCATGATACTTACGGTGATGATTTCGATGTATTGTTCGGACCGGCATATAAGGGAATTCCCATCAGTGTTGTAACTGCAGTGGCTTACAGCAAATTATACGGCAAAGAGGTTCGTTACTGTTCCGATCGTAAGGAAGAGAAGGATCACGGCGCAGACAAGGGAAGCTTCTTAGGTAGTTCCTTAAAAGACGGTGACAGAGTTATCATGATCGAGGACGTTACCACTTCCGGTAAATCCATGGAAGAGACGGTTCCCAAGGTAAGAGGAGCTGCCAACGTAGAGATCGTTGGTCTGATGGTATCCCTGAACCGTATGGAGAAGGGATTGGGCGGTAAAGTCAGCGCACTGGAAGAAATTAAGGAAAAGTACGGCTTCGATGCACATGCCATCGTGACCATGCAGGATGTTATCGATCATCTGTACAACAGACCTTACAAGGGAGAAGTATACATCGACGACACCCTGAAGAAGGCAATTGATGAATATTACGCTGTATACGGTGCTTAAGTAAGTAGGAAGTAAGAAGACAGGAGGATTCCATGGAAGAGAAAATCTATAAGATCATGCGTGGAGCAGGTGCATTGAATATCGTATTGGGAGTGATCTCCCTGGTAGTCGGAATTGCGGCTGGAGTACTGCTGATCATCAGCGGCGGCAAACTTATCTCCGGCAAATCCCGCATCCTGTTTTGAGGACAAAAGAGAAGAAAGACGCCGTTTGGGCGCGCAGATTGGGCATTTCCACATAGGAAGTGCCCTTTTCGGGTTCCATAGGAGATGAGTATGCGGAAAAAGAATTATATTTTTACAAATAAAAAGCACTCCGATAAAGCGATCATGTCAACGATCCTGGGGATTATCAGCCTGGTGTCCCTGGGGATTGTGACCTATCTGTCTTACAGCCGGGGCGGTGTCATGCACGGCGGCTATGGTGTCACGGGAGTGCTTGCAACGGTCTACTCCCTGATCGGACTGATCCTTGGCATTCTGACACTGCGGGACAAGGATATTTACCGGTTCTTCCCTGTGCTGGGGACGATATTGAATGTGATTTCCCTTGGTGGCATCAGCTTTTTACTGTATCTGGGGAGCCGGCTGTAAAATCGGGTGCCCGGCAAAAATCATAGTATCAAAGTCGGGGCTATTGCCCCGGGAATCATATTAGAGCGATAAAAAAGGAGAAATGAATATATGAAAGAGCGAGAACTCTTACTGGAACGTCTGGAACTGGCGCTTCTCCGGATCCGGGAGATTCCCGGGGAGGACTGGCAGGGGGAAGCGTTACAATCCTGGAGAGAATATTTTACGGTAGTGGCAAAGTTTTTGCTCCTGATCGAAGATAACAGGAAATTCCTGGAACAGGATGGCCTGAAAACTGCCACGTTGGAAGAATTACAGCAGCGCAATCATGCCCTGTATGAAGATATTTTACCGGAAAACTACGAGAACAGTTTTGCCAATCCGGCTTATGCTGTGAAGATGCTGGGAGAGGAATTCGGAGCACTGGCGGCATTTCTGTATACAGAGATGCGCAGCCTGATCGGCTTTACCTACGAAGGACGGCTGGAAGAACTGGTGATCCGGATGGAGTTGTTCTCCGAGGTGTATGCGGCATTTTTATATGAACAGCAGGAAAACCATAAGCTCCCCACGTATGCATCCATCCGTGAGATCCTTTACTGGTTTGTCAGCGATTATGCGGATGTAGCGGCGGAAGAGCGGGTGCGTGAAATGGTATGTCCGGAGAATAATTTTGCAGCAGCAATTCTTTGTACGACAGACCTTACAGATCTGCGTTATCTATATGCTTACGGTGAGTATGTGGGTGATAACGAGTTGAAAATGGCGGAATTCATGAATTCTCTGCCGGAGGAGACGATCCATACCATGGCGGATACTTACACGGAAGGGTATCGTATCGGCTTTGAAGTAACCGGCAAGGATCTGTCGAAGAAAGCAGTCGTGGATGTCCGTTATCAGCTGGGCTTTGAACGCATGATGAGAAGAGCACTGGAGAATTTTGAAAAAATGGGACTGCAGCCGGTGATCTACCGTGCAGCCTCCAGTATTTTGTACAATCCATCCATTTACAAGAATGGTTTTTACAGCGTCAGCCCCAACAGACAGTACGAGTTCGATCATAAGGACGACAGAGCCCTGTTTTTGGATAAAATGTACTGCAGCCGGAAGCAGGAAGTCATGCATACCGCGTTTGAAAAATATAAAAAGGAGGCACGCGGTTATGCCGGTCCCGCGGTGGTAGAGACCTTCGGTGAGTGTGATTTTGAGCCGGTGAACAAGCCGGAAAGCCTGAAAATGACGGATGAGCAGAGTGCTTTACTGGTAGAGAACCGCACCCAGATGGGACAGCTGCAGAGACAGTATATCATAGAAGAAGAGCGAAGCTTTACGATCATCGCCTTCCCGATTCCTGAGGTGGGTGACTGCTTTGAAGAACTGTTCCGAGAGACAATACGGATCAATACGCTGGATTATAAAAAATACCAGCGGATTCAGCAGACCATCATTGATGCCCTGGATCAGGCGGATCACTGTGAGATCAAAGGCGGTAACGGCAATCGCACAGCCCTTACGGTAAATCTTTGGAAGTTACAGGATCCTGCGAAGGAGACTATTTTTGAAAACTGTGTGGCAGATGTGAACATCCCCGTGGGTGAGGTTTTTACCTCGCCGGTACTGGAAGGGACGAACGGGGTGCTGCACGTGACCCGGGTATTCTTAAACGGACTGGAATATAAGGATCTGGAGATCACTTTTGAAAATGGTAAGATCAAGGACTACCACTGCGGGAATTTTGCCACAAAGGAAGAGAACAGTGCATTTATAAAAGAAAACATCCTGTTCCGGCACAAGACGCTGCCCTTAGGCGAATTTGCCATCGGCACCAACACCACAGCGTATGCAGCAGCAAAACGTCTGGGGGTGGAAGCCAAGATGCCGATTCTGATCGCAGAGAAGATGGGACCTCATTTTGCCGTGGGGGATACCTGCTATTCCCATGCGGAGGATGTGAAAGTATATAACCCTGACGGCAAGGAGATCGTGGCAAGAGAGAACGAGGTGGCGGCGCTTCGCAGTGTGAATCCGTCCAAGGCATATTTTAACTGTCACACAGATATTACTATCCCTTATGATGAACTGGCGGAACTGACCGCGGTGAAAAAGGATGGCGGGCGGATCACGATCATAGAAAATGGGAAATTCGTCCTGCCGGGTACGGAAGAACTGAACGAACCGTTGCAGGAACTTTCCTAAAACATAAGATTTTATAAAACCATTGCATCATTGACAAGATTTTAGTAAGATAAAAATATATGGATAAACATCGGTACAACCGATACATGAGGAGGACATTATGGCAAATACAGAGAATTGCCCTAAGGTTGGCATTGTAATGGGTAGTGATTCCGATATGCCTGTGATGGCGAAGGCAGCAGACATTCTGGAAGAACTGGGCATCCCTTATGAGATGACCGTGATCAGCGCTCACAGAGAGCCGGATGTATTTTTTGAGTATGCAAAAAGTGCGGAGGAAAAAGGCTTCAAGGTAATCATCGCCGGAGCCGGTATGGCAGCCCATCTGCCCGGTATGTGTGCCGCTATTTTCCCGATGCCTGTCATCGGTATTCCTATGCATACCACTTCCCTGGGAGGCAGAGATTCTCTGTATTCCATCGTACAGATGCCCTCCGGCATCCCCGTTGCCACGGTAGCCATTAACGGCGGCGCCAATGCAGGACTTCTGGCAGCCAAGATTCTGGCAACCTCCGACGCGGAACTTCTTGGAAAACTGAAAGCATACAGCGTAAAATTAAAAGAACAGGTAGAAGCCAAAGATGCAAAACTGCAGGAGATCGGCTATAAAGCATACGTGGAAGGCATGAAAAAATAAGAAGATAAGACAGAGAATCCGGGACCTCTTAAGAGGCTGCCCCACTAAATAAAACGAAAGAGCCCCTGCGGCGGAAATGAGGAGAAAATGGATTACAAGAAAGCTGGAGTAGACATCGAAGCAGGCTACAAGTCTGTAGAACTGATGAAGAAGTACGTGAAGGAGACCATGCGTCCCGAAGTAATGGGCGGCATCGGAGGTTTCTCCGGAGCATTTTCCTTAAGTGCCATCAAAGATATGGAGGATCCCGTACTCCTGTCCGGAACCGATGGTGTAGGCACCAAGCTGAAGCTGGCATTTTTAATGGACAAGCATGATACCATCGGTATCGATTGTGTAGCCATGTGTGTGAATGATGTGGCATGTGCAGGCGGCGAACCTCTATTTTTCCTGGATTATATTGCATGCGGACGCAATATCCCCGAGAAGATCGCTACCATCGTAAAGGGTGTGGCAGAGGGCTGTAAGCAGTCTGACGCAGCACTGGTAGGCGGTGAGACCGCAGAGCATCCCGGACTGATGCCCGAGGATGAGTATGATCTGGCAGGATTTGCAGTAGGCGTGGTAGAACGTAAGGATCTGATCACCGGTGAGAATATCAAGTCCGGTGATGTACTGGTGGGCATTGCTTCCTCCGGTGTACATTCCAATGGTTTTTCTCTGGTGAGAAAAGTATTCGATATGACAAAAGAGAGCCTGGATACCTATTATGACGAGCTGGGCAAGACTCTGGGTGAGGCACTGCTTGCTCCCACCAGAATCTACGTGAAGGCTATGAAGTCTGTGAAGAACGCAGGCGTTAAGGTAAAGGGCTGCAGCCATATCACCGGTGGTGGTTTCTATGAGAACATCCCCAGAATGCTTCCCGACGGCATCCGTGCAGTTGTGAAGAAAGACAGCTACGAAGTACCTGCTATTTTCCGCCTGATGCAGAAGAAAGGCAATATCACAGACGAGATGATGTATAATACTTACAACATGGGTCTGGGCATGGTACTGGCACTGGATCCCGCAGATGTGGATAAGACTCTGGAAGCTCTGAAGGCAGCAGGAGAGACTGCTTATGTGGTAGGTACCTGCGAAGCCGGTGAAAAGGGTGTGACCATATGTTAAGAGTAGTCGTACTGGTATCCGGCGGCGGCACGAATTTACAGGCAATCATTGATGCCATTGCAGCCGGTAAGGTTAAAAACGCACAGATCGTGGGTGTCATCAGCAATAACAAGACGGTGAAGAGCTTAGAGAGAGCACGCAATGCGGGAATTCCCGCGGTCTGTGTGTCTCCGAAGGATTATGAGAGCAGAGAGGTATTTAATGAGGCACTGCTTGCAAAGGTGAAGGAATTCACTCCGGACTTAATCGTACTGGCAGGTTTCCTGGTGAAGATCCCGGAGGCAATGGTACACGAATACAGCAACAGGATCATCAATATCCACCCGTCCCTGATCCCTTCTTTTTGCGGCGTGGGATACTACGGACTACATGTGCATGAAAAGGCACTGGAGCGCGGTGTGAAAGTCACCGGAGCTACGGTACATTTTGTGAATGAAGGCATGGACGAGGGTCCCATCATTGCACAGAAGGCAGTGGCAGTGGAAGATGATGATACCCCGGAGATCTTACAGAGACGTGTCATGGAGCAGGCAGAGTGGCTGCTTCTGCCGAAGGCGATAGATGATATTGCCAACGGACGGATCTACGTGGCAGACGACAAAGTAAAGCATACAAACAGCAAAAAATAAGGAAGGCAGAAGATATGGGTATGAAAGTATTGATCGTAGGCGGTGGTGGCAGAGAGCATGCCATTGCAACCTGTGTAGCAAAAAGTCCTAAAGTGGATAAGATCTATTGTGCTCCGGGCAATGCCGGAATCGGTCAGATCGCAGAGTGTGTTCCCATCGGAGCCATGGAATTCGATAAGATCGTGGCATTTGCGAAGGAACAGGCAATTGACCTGACCATCGTAGGTATGGATGATCCCCTGGTCGGCGGACTGGTGGATGCACTGGAGGCAGAGGGCCTGCGTGCTTTCGGACCCCGTAAAAATGCAGCCATCCTGGAAGGAAGCAAAGCTTTTTCCAAGGATCTGATGAAGAAATACAACATTCCCACTGCGGCTTATGAGAATTTCGATAGCGCGGAGGATGCTGTTAAGTACCTGAAGGAGCAGGCAAGCTTCCCCATCGTGCTGAAGGCGGACGGTCTGGCACTGGGCAAGGGCGTATTGATCTGCAATACTTTAGAAGAAGCACTGGCAGGCGTGGATGAGATCATGCTGGATAAAAAGTTCGGTGCAGCCGGCAACCGTATGGTCATCGAAGAGTTCATGACCGGCAGAGAAGTCAGTGTTCTTTCTTTTGTAGATGGCAAGACTATCCGCATCATGACTTCCGCGCAGGATCATAAGAGAGCGAAGGACGGTGATCAGGGTCTGAACACCGGTGGTATGGGAACCTTTTCTCCCAGCCCCTTCTATACCGAGGAAGTGGATGCATTCTGTAAGAAATACATCTACCAGGCTACCGTGGATGCCATGGCGGCGGAAGGTAGACCTTTCAAGGGAGTCATCTTCTTCGGACTGATGCTGACAAAAAACGGTCCCAAGGTACTGGAATACAATGCCAGATTCGGCGACCCGGAGGCGCAGGTGGTACTGCCCCGTATGAAGAACGATATCATCGAAGTGATGGAGGCCTGTGTGGATGGCACACTGGATCAGATCGACCTTCAGTTTGAAGACAATGCTGCGGTATGTGTGGTCCTGGCAAGCGACGGCTATCCCGTATCCTATGAGAAGGGATTCGTGATAAACGGTCTGGAGAACTTCGACGGAAAAGACGGTTATTATTGTTTCCATGCCGGAACGAAGCTTACGGACAAGGGAATCGTCACAAACGGTGGTCGTGTTCTGGGAGTGACAGCCAAGGGAGCTACCCTGAAGGAGGCACGTGCCAATGCCTATGCGGCAACGGAATGGATCTCTTTCGAGAATAAATACATGCGTCATGACATTGGCAAGGCAATCGATGAAGCGTAAGGCAAGGTCAGGATACAAAAGGAGTTGCAGATGAAAAAGACAGTACAGAGAATAAGTAAATGTAAAGCTTTCTGGGGAATGCTTGCACTGGTACTTGTGTTGGGAGCAGGACTTTTTGCCGGGGATCTGGCAATCGTCAGTCATGCGGAGAGTGCGGCCAAGGTAACGGCATCCAGTGCCAAGATCCGTAAGAGTGCGGACTCTTCCAGTGAAGTCATCGGAAGTGCGGCCAAGGATAAGACGATCTCCATCAAGAGTCAGACCAAGGGTGCAGACGGTTATACCTGGTATGAAGTGTATGTGGATGCGAATACGCTGGGATATATTCGTTCCGATCTGGTAAGCATTACCGACGGATCTACCCCGTCGTCTTCTTCAGGTACAACAACGACAACAACGACTACAACCACAGCAACACCGGCGCCTGCCGTGAATGAGACCCCTGTGGAGGTTACAGCAGTGGAGCCTCTGAGTGCTACCGTAACCGGCGGACAGTCCGTACGTGTGCGCAGCAATGCTTCTACTACCAGCCAGATCGTGACTACTGCGGAGAACGGAATGGCGCTGACCGTCACCGGTCAGGCTACCGGTACCGATGGCAAGACATGGTATCAGATAACCTTTATATCCAACAGTATTGAGGTGACCGGATTTATCCGTTCCGATTATGTGGCATTGTCCGGAGAATTGCAGGCACCTGTGGAAGAACAGCCCGCAGAGGAACAGCCTGTGGAAGAACAGCCCGAGGATACCCAGACGACATCAAAGGATTGGGATACCCAGTTACAGGGAGATGCCTGGTATCTGTTAGATATGGCAGGACAGAAGCAGTACAAGATCGAAGATCTGTTCAATTCCATAGATCAGATCACGGAGATCAACGCACAGTTTGACACAGATCAGAAGAAATTAAAGAGCCAGAAGGCGGTCATCATTGTACTGGTGATTCTGTTAGTATTTCTGGCAGCGGCAGTAACACTGCTGATCTTCAAGATCAAGGATATGATGGATGCGGCTGACTTCTCTGATGCGGAGGAAAGCGTCCGCAGAAGAAGAGTGGACAGACCGAAAACCGGTAGACCTCAGGGAGGCAGACCGGCGGGACAGAGTAGCAGACCCCAGGGCTCACAGAAGGTAATGCATGAAGTAGGTGCAGAGAGAAGACCCACGGGACAGGGACAGAGATCCGTAACAGGGCAGCAGACAAGACCCACAGGACAGGGAGCAAGACCTATGGCAGGGCAGCAGGCAAGACCCGCAGGGCAGGGAGCAAGACCTGCAGGGCAGCAGGCAAGACCCGCAGGACAGGGTGTAAGACCTGTGGCAGATCAGCAGGCAAGATCAGCAGGACAGCAGGCAAGACCCGCAGGGCAGGGAACAAGACCCGTAGGACAGGGAGCGAGACCTGCAGGGCAGCAGGCGAGACCCGCAGGACAGAGCGGCAGACCTGTGGCGCCCCAGGTAGACCGACCGACCAGACCTGTACAGAAGGAAGGCAATCAGGATCCCGGCTGGAAGTCCAAGAACTTCATGTCCGATGATGATGAATTTGAATTCGAATTCCTTAACTGGGACGGTGACGAAGAACAATAAAAATCTGAGTAATCATAAAAGAGAACGGTATCTTACGAAAGTGGGATGCCGCTTTCTTTTTAAAATTTTGATAAACTTTCCGGGTCTACGGTTGACAGTATCGTCTTCACTGTTATAATAAACGTATAACAATCGGTGACATGGGAAGGGAGTGATTTTGATGATAATAGAGATAGATTTCAACAGTGATGAAGCGCTCTATATGCAACTGCGCAATCAGATCATCATGGGAATTGCCACGTCACAATTTCATGAAGGAGATTCCCTGCCAAGTGTAAGGCAGCTGGCGGATACCATCGGGATCAATATGCATACTGTAAATAAGGCATACACGGTCCTGAAGCAGGAAGGCTATGTCAAGGTAGACAGACGAAAGGGCGCAGTGATCGCTCTGGATGTGGACCGGATGCGTGCAGTGGATGAATTACGGAAGGAACTGCAGGTAATACTGGCTAAGAGCAGCTGTAAAAATATTTCCAGGCAGGAAGTGCATGAGCTGATTGATGAAATATATGAAGAATATGGAGGACTGAATTGATGCAGTCACAGTTTACGGATAAAGCGCAGAACGCGCTTGCCCAGGCAGGCAGATGTGCCAGAAGCCTGAAACAGGGCTATATCGGAACCGAACACATTCTGGTGGGACTTTTAAAGGAAGAGTCCGGTGTAGCAGCCAAAGTATTAATGGATAACGGCGTGGAAATAGACCAGGTCATGGAAATGATACGGGATCTGATCGCTTTTGAAAACGGTGTGGCAGTGAAGGACAGAGAAGGGTATTCTCCCAGAGCAGCGAGAATCCTGGAGGAAGCACACCGTCAGGCAGCCCGTTTCGGACAGAAACAGACCGGCACAGAGCATCTGCTGCTGGCACTGATCAAAGAAGGCGAGAATGTTGCTGTACGTCTGTTGAACACGTTGGGGGCCAATGTACAGAAAATATATGTGGATACCCTGATCGCTATCGGACAGGATGGCAATCTGTATAAGGAAGATCTGGGGAAAAAGGGCGACCGCAAGGCAAAGCAGTCTACACTGGAACAATACAGCAGAGATCTGACGGCTTTGGCAAGAGAGGGCAGGCTGGATCCTGTCGTGGGCAGAGAAGAAGAGATCCGCAGAGTCGTACAGATCTTAAGCCGCCGCACGAAGAACAATCCCTGTCTCGTCGGAGAACCCGGTGTAGGTAAGACCGCTGTGGTAGAAGGGCTGGCAGCCCGGATCGTAGCGGGAGATGTGCCTTTTACCGTACAGAATAAGAGAGTACTGACCTTGGATCTGTCGGGAATGGTAGCGGGCAGTAAGTACCGCGGTGAGTTCGAGGAACGGATCAAGAAAGTATTAAAAGAAGTAACGGAGGACGGGAATATTATTTTATTCCTGGATGAACTGCATACGATCATCGGAGCCGGAGGGGCAGAGGGTGCCATTGACGCATCCAACATCATGAAGCCTTCCCTGGCGAGAGGTGAAATCCAGTTAATCGGTGCAACCACCATTGCAGAATATCGCAAATACATTGAGAAGGATGCAGCGCTGGAGCGCAGATTCCAGCCGGTGACTGTCGAAGAACCCACAGAGGAAGAGGCTGTCCGCATTCTGGAAGGCATCAAGGGAAAATATGAAGATCACCATCATGTGGAGATTACCCCGGAAGCCATCGAAGCTGCAGTCAGACTGTCCAGCCGTTATATTAACGATCGTAATCTGCCGGATAAGGCCATCGATCTGATCGATGAGGCGGCAGCCAGTGCCAGACTGCATGCGCTGGACGTGCCGGATAAGGCAAAGGAGATTTCTGACCGGATCCATGAGATGGATCAGGAGATGGAGAGAGCCATCCGCATGGAAGCTTTTGACCAGATGGCAGAGATTAAAAAGAAGCAGGATGCTCTGGTGAAAAAGCAGGAGCGCCTGATGAAGAAACGGGAAAAACAGGAAGCAGGCAGCACTTTAAGTATCGGCGAGAACGAGATTGCCGAGGTTGTTGCCCAGTGGACCAAGATTCCCGTACAGAAGCTGGCGGAAAAAGAGAGCGAGCGGCTGTTAAAGCTGGAGAAGACCCTGCACAAGCGTGTCATCGGTCAGGAAGAAGCAGTGAGTGCAGTGGCTAAGGCAATGCGCAGAGGCCGTGTGGGCCTGAAGGATCCCAACCGTCCCATTGGTTCTTTCCTGTTCTTAGGACCTACCGGTGTGGGTAAGACAGAGCTGTCCAAAGCACTGGCAGAGGCAATGTTCGGTTCCGAGGATGCCATGATCCGTGTCGATATGTCCGAATATATGGAAGGACATTCAGTCTCCAAGATGATCGGGTCACCGCCCGGATATGTGGGATTCGAAGAAGGCGGACAATTAAGCGAGAAGGTACGCCGCAATCCCTACTCCGTCGTGCTGTTCGATGAGATCGAGAAAGCTCATCCCGATGTATTTAACGTACTTTTACAGGTGCTGGATGACGGACATATCACGGACTCCAAGGGACGTAAGGTCAGCTTCAAAAATACCGTACTGATCATGACTTCCAACGCGGGTGCACAGCGTATCGTGGATCCCAAGAATCTGGGCTTTGCCACAGAGAAGAGCGAGACCAAAGATTACGAGAAGATGAAAGCGGGTGTCATGGAAGAGGTAAAGCACAGCTTTAAGCCGGAATTCATCAACCGTATTGATGACATTATCGTGTTCCATCAGCTGAATAATGAGAACATGAAGGAGATCGTGAATCTGCTGGCAGCCAATCTCTATAAGAGATGTGAGAACCAGCTGGGAATTCATCTGACCATCACCGCGGCGCTGAAGGAACATCTGGTATCCAAATATGCGGATAACAAGATGGGGGCAAGACCTTTAAAGCGTGCGATCCAGTCGGTGGTAGAGGATGCTCTGGCAGAGGAAATCCTGCAGAAAAAGGTGGTACCGGGAGATAAAGTATCCGCCGGATTTAAGGAAGGAAAAGTGGTATTTACGGTTAAAAATAAATAAAATTTTTTGTAGAAAAACAGTGTGAGATATATTATACTGTAACTATTCAAAACCCCATTCGCAAAGGACAAAAGAGAAAGATGGCGGATGCAGTTACTTTCAGGAGGACAGACAGATGGCAGTAGTGGAAGAAATACTTCGCAGTGAAGCAGACGGATCTATCAGCTTTGGTAATCACAAGCTGGCCAAGAAGGCAAAGGTAGAAGATTATGAGCATGCAGGAGATCTGCTGAAGGTTAAGACCTACAATGAGATGACAAAGTTAGAGAAGAACGGCATGTTTTTATATGAATCTGTTCCCGGAACCAGTGTGCTGGAGTTTAAGGAATCTGACAACAGCGTGGAGTTCATCGTAGAGGGTGATGAGGATTCCCAGATCACCGTAGGTCTGAAGGATGATACCGAGTACGAAGTATTGATCGACGGCAAGAACGTAGGAACCATGAAGACCGGACTTGGCGGCAAGCTGAGCTTAAGCGTAGAACTGGAAGCAGCAGGTGAAGTACCTGTTAAGATCGTAGAAGCGTAAGGACGCACTGCAAAGGAGTCCAGGCACGGAGGATATTGTAGTACTTCGTGACTGGGCTCTTTTTTATAACGATTGGGGAGAGAGCATGGCAAAAGGTAAGACAGCCACCGTTTTTTTCTGTCAGAACTGTGGCTATGAATCCACGAAATGGCTGGGACAATGCCCCGGTTGCAGAGAGTGGAATACTTTCGTGGAAGAGACGATAGATAAAACAGAATTAAAGAATACCGGAAACGGTGCGAAGAGAGACAGAAGAGAGGCATCAGAACCCTGTGTACTGTCCGAGATCGCCATCCGGGAGGAGAATAAGACCCTCACCGGGATCAAAGAACTGGACCGGGTGCTGGGAGGCGGTATCGTGCAGGGATCCCTGACACTGGTAGGCGGAGACCCCGGAATCGGTAAGTCCACACTGTTATTGCAGGTCTGTCATAATCTGTCTGCGGCGGGACATAAGGTACTGTATATCTCCGGAGAGGAATCCAAGGTACAGATCAAGATGCGGGCGGATCGCCTGGGCACTTTTTCGGAGCATATGCTCCTACTGTGCGAGACGAATCTGGACATTATCAGTGAAGTGATCCGCAGGAGTAAACCGGAGGTCGTGATCATTGACTCTATTCAGACCATGTACAACGAAAATGTGTCGGCGGCACCGGGAAGCGTATCCCAGGTGAGGGAATCCACAGGCATCCTGTTGCAGCTGGCGAAAGGACTGGGAATCTCGATCTTCATTGTAGGTCATGTGACCAAGGAAGGTACGGTGGCAGGTCCCAGAGTGTTGGAACATATGGTGGACACGGTACTTTATTTTGAAGGGGACAGACATGCGTCCTACCGTATTCTGCGGGGCGTGAAGAACCGTTTTGGATCCACGAATGAGATCGGTGTCTTCGAGATGCGGGAGACGGGGCTGGCAGAGGTCAAGAATCCTTCGGAATATATGTTGAACGGTCGACCGGAGAATGCCAGCGGTTCTGTGGTGGCATGTACCATGGAGGGCACCAGACCGCTTCTGATCGAGCTACAGGCGCTGGTGTGCCACAGTAATTTCGGCATTCCCAGAAGACAGACCACCGGTACGGATTTTAATCGCGTAAATCTCCTGATGGCAGTATTGGAGAAGCGTTCGGGAGTACAGTTATCCTCCTGTGATGCCTATGTGAATATCACCGGCGGTATCAAGATCCAGGAGCCGGCGATTGACTTAGGGATCGTGCTGGCGATTCTGTCCAGCTTCCGGAATAAGGCATTGAACCCGAAGATGGTTGCCTTCGGAGAAGTAGGCTTAAGCGGTGAAGTCCGTGCAGTCAGCATGGCAAAACAACGTGTGGCAGAGGCGGAGAAGCTGGGCTTCGAGGAATGCGTGGTGCCTTACGTGTCACTGGAAGAGTGCAAAAAGGGAAGTAAGATCCGGGTCATCGGCGTAAGCTCCGTGCAGGATGCGGTCGATAAAGTATTTGGCTGATGATTCTAAACTATAAAATGCATTTGAAAAAGAGACCAGGAATGGTCAAAAGATATGAGGAGGGCAAAACATGCCTGTAAAAATAGGAATTGATATCGGCAGCAGCACAACGAAGATCGTAGCTTTTGAAGGGAAACATATGCTTCCGCCCATGGCGGTCAAGGCAGACAGCCAGGTGGCATCTCTCTATGGCGCATTCGGCAGATACCTGTACGAGAACAACCTGGAACTGTCGGACGTAGAAGGGGTCTACATCACCGGTGTTGGAAGCAAGTATGTGGAGAAAGCGGTATATGATCGTCCTACCTATAAGGTAGACGAATTCATAGCCACCGGAACCGGCGGTTATTACCTCACGGATAAAAAGGAAGTCATTGTCATCAGCATGGGCACCGGAAGCTTCTTCGTCAAAGTAACTGAAAATGAGATGAAGCATTTAGGCGGTGTCGGCTTGGGTGGCGGAACCATCTGCGGACTGTCCACGATCATGCTGAACACCGGAGACATCCATGAGATCGTACCCCTGTCCCGCAAGGGTGATGTGACGAAGATCGATCTGCGGATCGGCGATCTCGCCAAGGAAAAGCTCCCGGGTCTGAACCTGGATGTGACTGCGTCCAACTTCGGCAAGGCAGATGCCCAGTCCAAGCCCGAAGATATTGCAGCCGGTATTGTACATATGGTCATCGAGAACATCTGTCAGGCAGGAATCTTAGCCTCCGTGAATACCGGCATCAAGGATTACATCCTCATCGGTGGGCTGACCAAATTCTTCGAATGCCGCCAGATCATCGAGGACTTCAAGAGTCTGTGGGATGTGAAGATCAGTATTCCGGAGTACTCCGATTACGCTACCGCGATAGGGTCCGTGATCGCGCCGGATTCGGAGAAAGAGGAGATCTGATAATATAGCTGCAAAGACAACACCCCGGCATGGCGCGGGTCTATAAATCGCGTCGTGCCGGGGTGAAATTGTATCCAATAGTATCCAAAACAGAAACAAAAAAAGCCGATAACATCGACTTTTTAAAGCAGGGGAAGAGGGGATCGAACCCCCGTTAACGGTTTTGGAGACCGCCGCACTACCGCTGTACTATTCCCCTATGAAATTGTATCAGTTGAATCACTGACGAAAGCTATTATAGCATAGATGTTTACTATTTAGCAAGTGAAAATTTCAAATTTTTGCAAAAACTTTTGCAATTTCAAAGGAAACCACAAAAAATAACTTATGACACAATTAAAGCAGCCGCAGGCGGGAAACCTGCAGCCACTTTAATTGTGTAAAAGGGGAATTCTTCCGGAAATCTACTTATATAAGCGGTTCGGCTCTCACCGAACATGTTTAGTATAGTACACAATTTGGCTTTTGTCTACCACTTTTTTGCAAAAATCGGCAAAAAAATTGCAAAAATAATTTTGCTTAGAAAACAAAGTGCAGAAGAAAATGAGAAAAATGTATATAATCAGATACATACTGGGAAAAGCTTGCTTTTCTGCGCAGCTTTCGTGTAATATAGGCGTTATATGAGTATAAGAAAGTACGGCAGATAAGGGCTGTACGGAAATGAGGGAATCTATGGAACAGCATTTTAATACCCCGTCGGAAGTCATTGATACCAACATGAAGGCAGGAGAGGGCAAGGCGCATCTTCCCCTGGGTAAGATGATCCTGTTAGGCATTATGGCAGGTGCGTTCATCGCACTGGGCGGAGCTACCAGCAGTACCGCAGCACATGCCATTGACAATGTAGGTCTGGCACGATTCGTGGCAGGCATCATCTTCCCTGTGGGACTGATGATCATTGTATTTGTGGGCGGAGAACTTTTTACCGGTAACTGCTTGATCGTCATGGATGTGGTAGGCAAAAAGGTGACCTGGTTCGAATGTATCCGCAATCTGATCGTGGTTTACTTCAGCAATCTGATCGGTGCGCTGATCATTGATACCCTGATTTATTTTTCCGGTAATCTGGATTACACCGGTGGGCTTTTGGGTGCCTATGCCATCAAAGTGGCAGTCGGCAAGGTAGGCATTTCTCCTCTGAAGGGAGTCACCTCCGGCATCCTGTGCAATATTCTGGTATGTATTGCAATCCTGATGGCAGCGGCAGCTACGGATATCGTAGGTAAGGTCTGGGCGATCTTCTTCCCGATCATGGCATTCGTAGTCGGCGGTTTTGAGCACTGTGTTGCAAATATGTTCTACATTCCCGTAGGCATGATGGCTGCACAGAATCCCGCTTATGTGGCAAAGGCACAGGAAGCTTACGGCCTGACCGCCGAGCAGATCCAGGGGCTGACATTGCTTCACAGCCTGAACAACTTTATTCCCGTTACCATCGGCAATATTTTAGGTGGAATGGTATTCGTAGGAATCCCCTGCTTCTTTATCTATAAGAAGAAGTGGCAGAAATGGCATGAGGAGTCCAAGACCGCATAGGGCGAGTGGGTCACATAGTAAATACAGAGCAGAACAGGAGCAGCTTGGGATGATCATAGCATCCCGGGTTGCTTTTTGCTTATACGATGCATCAGATATAAATTATGCTTGCATAAGAGTTTGCAGAGGATAATCCGGATATGGATTTTCAGAATTATAAACGAAATATTAAATCGCATTTTCAGACATGTAATATAAAAACAGAAGAAAACAAGAGAAAAAATGAGAAAATAAAAGGATTTGCATTTTAAATGACTGTGAATAGGTTTGAAAATATCGGCATATAAAACTAATATAAGCTATATAGATTAGCACTCAACAAAAATGAGTGCTAACAAATGAAGAAGAGTAATATGATATTTAAATAGTTATAAGGAGGCAATTGTCATGAATTTGAAACCCTTAGGTGACAGAGTAGTATTAAAACAGTTAGTTGCAGAGGAGACTACCAAGTCCGGTATCGTGCTCCCCGGTCAGAATAAGGAAAAGCCCCAGCAGGCAGAAGTTGTTGCTGTCGGCCCCGGCGGTGTTGTAGACGGCAAGGAAGTAAAGATGGAAGTTAAGGTTGGCGATCAGGTCATCTATTCTAAATATTCCGGAACCGAAGTAAAGCTGGATGACGAAGAGTACATCATCGTTAAACAGAGCGATATCCTTGCAATCATTCAGTAATTGTAACTATTCTGAATAGTTACCAGTAATTGCAAAGACCTAAAAAGAAATTAAGACTAAGAACAAATAAATTGGAGGCTGATTATTATGGCAAAAGAGATTAAATACGGCGCAGAAGCCCGTGCAGCATTAGAGGCTGGTGTTAACCAGCTGGCAGATACCGTAAGAGTAACTTTAGGACCCAAAGGAAGAAACGTAGTACTGGATAAGTCCTTCGGTGCACCTCTGATCACCAACGATGGTGTTACCATTGCAAAAGAGATCGAGCTGGAAGATGCATTCGAGAACATGGGGGCACAGCTGGTAAAAGAAGTAGCTACCAAGACCAACGATGTAGCCGGTGATGGTACTACAACAGCAACCGTTCTGGCACAGGCTATGGTAAATGCAGGTATGAAGAACCTGGCAGCAGGTGCTAACCCTATTATCCTGAGAAAAGGTATGAAGAAAGCAACCGCATGTGCAGTAGAAACCATCGGTAAGATGAGCCAGAAGGTAAACGGTAAGGAGCACATCGCAAGAGTAGCAGCAATCTCCGCAGGAGATGAAGCTGTAGGACAGCTGGTTGCAGATGCTATGGAAAAGGTCAGCAACAACGGTGTTATCACCATTGAAGAGTCCAAGACCATGCAGACCGAACTGGATCTGGTAGAAGGTATGCAGTTTGACAGAGGTTATATCTCCGCTTACATGGCAACCGATATGGATAAGATGGAAGCAGTTCTGGATAATCCTTATATCCTGATCACTGATAAGAAGATTTCCAACATTCAGGAGATCCTGCCTCTGTTAGAGCAGATCGTTCAGTCCGGCGCTAAGCTGTTGATCATCGCTGAGGATGTAGAGGGCGAGGCACTGACCACCCTGATCGTCAACAAGCTGCGTGGTACTTTCAATGTAGTAGCTGTTAAGGCTCCCGGCTATGGTGACAGAAGAAAAGCTATGCTGGAGGATATCGCAATCCTGACCGGCGGTACCGTGATCAGTTCCGAGCTTGGTTATGAGCTGAAGGATACCACAATGGATATGCTGGGTCGTGCAAAATCTGTTAAAGTTCAGAAAGAGAACACCGTGATCGTAGACGGTGAAGGTGACAAGGAAGCATTACAGTCCAGAATCGCACAGATCAAGAAGCAGATCGAAGAGACCACTTCTGATTTCGACAGAGAGAAGTTACAGGAGAGACTGGCTAAGCTGTCCGGTGGCGTTGCAGTCATCCGTGTAGGTGCTGCTACCGAGACCGAGATGAAGGAAGCTAAGCTTCGTCTGGAAGATGCACTGGCAGCTACCAGAGCAGCCGTAGAGGAAGGTATCATCTGTGGCGGTGGCTCCGCATATATTCATGCATCCAAGGAAGTTGCCAAACTGGCAGCTACTCTGGAAGGTGATGAGAAGACCGGTGCAGGCATCGTCCTGAAAGCACTGGAAGCTCCTCTGTATCACATCGCAGCAAACGCAGGACTGGAGGGCAGCGTTATCATCAATAAGGTACGTGAGTCTGAGGTCGGTGTCGGCTTCGATGCTCTGAAAGAGGAATATGTAGATATGGTAAGTGCCGGCATCCTGGATCCTGCAAAGGTTACCAGAAGTGCTCTGCAGAACGCTACCAGCGTAGCAAGCACACTGCTTACTACCGAAAGCGTTGTAGCTAACATCAAGGAAGAGACTCCCGCAATGCCCGCCGGTGGAGCCGGCATGGGCGGAATGATGTAAGCGTCAGGACCGCTTCGACGCAGCCGTGACATAAAAATACCCGATCTCCAAGCTTGCTTGGGGGATCGGGTACTTTTTATGTCACGGATATGACGAAGTCCAGCGGATATCGCATGAATTGCGAAGCAATTTATGCGATAAGCCGCTGCTGCGTCGAATTATAAGTGCGAAGCAGAGCGATTTTCGAAGATATAAAGAATGGTTAAAATACCCGATCTCCAAGCTTGCTTGAGAGGTCGGGTACTTTTTATTTCACGGATATGACGAAGTCCAGCGGATATCGCATGAATTGCAAAGCAATTTATGCGATAAGCCGATGCTGCGTCGAATTATAAGTGCGAAGCAGAGCGATTTTCGAAGATACAGCGGATTCCCTTGACTCTCCCCCAAAAACCTCTTAAACTTATCTCAAACACATCAAAGAAAGAGGTATCCCTATGAATCGTTTTGAATATATCGTAGAAAGTATTGATGGCGATTATGCCCATCTTCGCAGAACGGACATCGAATCCGATGAATTAAAGCTGGTAGCGCGTGCGCTGCTCCCGCCCGAGATCATGGAGGGCACGAAGTTGTTGTACGAGTGGATGCAGTACTCCATCATGGAATAATTCCGGAGGATCAATCTGTATTTAATGCAATATTTGTCATAAAATAAAAAGAAAACTGGCACGACAGAAGTCCGGGAAGAAGCTACACTTACAATATAATTATGAGTGATAAAAGGAGACCCCTATGAGCGAACTAAGAACCTATCACAATCCTGTACAGCGAGGCTTTTTCCCGGATCCTTCCGTGATCCGTGTCGGTGACGATTATTACATGGTGAATTCGAGCTTCCAGTATTTTCCGGCAATCCCCATTTCCCATTCCCGAGATATGGTGCACTGGCATATCATCGGCCATGCCATCACGAATCCGGAGTGGCTGGACATCAGTGACATCCGGGATTCCCATGGCATCTGGGCACCGGATATCGAATATGTGGACGGAAAATACTATATTTATGTAACTTTGCGTCTGAATGCGGACGGCAAGCGTGACAATAATGTGATGCGAAGACAATTGGTGATGGTATCCGATAAGCCGGAAGGCCCTTACAGCAAGCCGGTATGTCTGGAAGTGGACGATATTGATCCGTCCCTGTTTGTGGATGATGACGGCAGCAGATATATGATCATTGCCAAGGCAGCACAGGCAGTTCCCCTGACGGCGGACGGACTGGCAGTGGCGGGTCCGGCGAAGACCGCATGGGAAGGCACGGGCGAGCGCTGCTCCGAAGGTCCCCATATCATGAAAAAGGACGGCTATTATTACGCTATCGTGGCTGAGGGTGGCACCGGTTACGGTCATGGCATCAACGTGGGGAGAAGTAAGAATTTCTACGGCCCCTACGAGTGCTCCCCCTACAATCCGGTGATGCGCCAGAAGGATCCTGCGGCACCCATTCAGAGAGCCGGACATGGCAAACTGGTACAGGATCAGAACGGTCAGTGGTGGTGTTATTATCTCTGTGGCAGACCCAATGGGGGCAAATACACTACCGTAGGCAGAGAGTCGGCGCTGGATCCCGTACAGTGGACGAAGGACGGATGGTTTACCGTCAACGAAGGAAAAGGTCCCAGCCTGACACAGGTTGCACCCAATCTTCCTGAGTGCATTTATGAGAGAAATCTGTTCGATGACTTTGATGATACCAAGCTGAATCTGGAATGGGAGTTCGTGCGCAACCCGGACAACGGATCCTGGTCACTGACGGAACGTCCCGGATATTTCCGGATCTGGACCAGAGACGGACAGCTGAATGAGATCCGTGCGAAAAATACGTTGTTACGCAGAGAACAGGAGCTGTCCTACGTGGCGGAGACGAAGCTGGAGTTCTACCCGGATAAGGACGGAGAACAGGCGGGACTGACCTGCTATTACAGCACAGCCACCTATGCCAGATGCTCTCTGTGCTATGAGGGCGGACGGAAGATCCAACTGGTCATCAACCGCAACCATGGTGAGGAACTGATGGCGGAAGTGGACAATGTGAAGGCAGCCCCTGTGTATCTGAAGGTAGTGGTGGAGAAGCTGACCAGAGCTTTCTATTACAGCTATGACGGGGAGAACTGGGAACTGGTAGACGTTTTGGAAAATTGCATTTACCTCTGCGACGAGGGTGTTCCCGACGATCCCAAACGCCATACCGGTACGCTGGTAGGCATCTATGCCAACAACGGAGGCTGTGGAAGCCGCAAGGCAGCGGATTTTGACTACTTTAAATATGAGGATTAGACAAAAAAGAAGTCCTGATTTTGGCTAAAAGTGCGAAAAAGTCGCAATGACAAGAAATCTGTTTGCCAAATAGTCGAAATAATGGTAAAATAATTATGGTTCAAAATGTAAGAGCTTACATTCTGGATCGACAGGAACACATGCAACGCATAGTTTCATACATCTCTTTTCAAAGGATCCCGGGTGAGCAGCCCGGGATCTTTTGTGCATCTGAGGTTTGTGCATCCGAAGCAGTCTGGAATAGAAAATAATTTCAAAAAATTTGTAGGATTTTGTCGAAAACTGTCACGTATATAATGTAGTGAGGTTTTAACATGACTAAAGACGAAGAAATCAGAATGATAAATGAAAAACTGGATTTTTATGTAATGGAGGCAAGTGATGAGGAGTTCGATACCGAAGAGGTACGCAAACTTGTGAAGCGATTAGATGAATTGGATCCCATACCATTGCCGTGGAAATCGGATGAGGAAGCATTGAAAGACTTCTGGGATTATTGTGAAGAGAGACAGAGGGAAGAACGTATAATAGCAGAGATGAAAATTAAGGGTTGAGAAGTCAGTGCCTTTGGAAAAAGTATGTGGTAAAATATATATACGAGAAACGAAATGCTGCAAGAATTGCCAGACGTAGGTCAATTCATCCTAGCTATGGATACCTGGTTTGAAAAACTGATGGAGAAATAATCTAGGAAAATAGTTTAAAGTTTACATGTTATGATCATGTATGAAGTTGGAACAAAATAAAAGAATTGTGCTATACTATTGTTCAAGAAAAAAATCATTGACATATTTCAATCTATTTAGGAGGATAAACGATCATGTGTACAGCAGCAACTTATAAAACAAAAGATTTTTACTTTGGACGAACCCTCGATTATGAATTCTCTTATGGTGATCAGATAGTAATTACACCACGTAATTATGCGTTTAATTTTCGCCATGTTGGCGATATGAAAAATCATTATGCAATTATTGGAATGGCTCATGTTGCAGAGGATTATCCTTTGTATTATGATGCTATGAATGAAAAAGGAGTGGCAATGGCAGGACTGAATTTTGTCGGAAATGCTGTTTATGCCGCGATTAAGCCAGATGTGGAAAATATTGCACAGTTTGAATTTATTCCGTGGATTTTAAGTCAGTGTTCTTCTTTAGTTGAAGTTCGCGAGCTTCTTGAACGAATTAATATTGTTAATACTCCTTTCAGCGAGCAATTACCATTAGCACAATTACACTGGATCATTTCTGATGAGAATGAGTCAATTACGGTAGAATCTATGTCAGATGGTTTGCATATTTATGACAATCCAGTAGGAGTGCTTACGAATAATCCGCCATTTCCACAGCAGATGTTTCAACTAAATAATTATATGTATTTATCTCCTAAACAGCCCAGAAATACTTTCTGCGAAAATTTGGCTCTTGATGCATATAGTAGAGGTATGGGAGGATTAGGTCTTCCGGGAGATCTCTCATCTTCCTCACGATTTGTACGTGTAGCTTTTACAAAGGTAAATGCAATTTCAGGTGAATCAGAGGAAGAAAGCGTTAGCCAATTCTTCCACATTCTCGGATCTGTGGATCAGCAACGAGGATGTTGCGAAGTAGCGGATGGAAAATATGAAATCACATTGTATACGTCGTGTTGTAATGTTACAAAAGGTATTTATTATTACAATACTTATGAAAACCATCAGATCAGTGCAGTAGATATGCATGTAGAAAATCTGGATAGTGATAAAATGATTTGTTATCCAGTAATTCAAGGAGAACGAATCAACTATCAAAATAAATAATGTTTTGAAATCAGGGATGAGGTAGAAAGGAAAGTTCCATGACAAAAGATGAAGTAAAAAAACTCAGGATGAACAGTCCGGAATCACTACAGTTTTTAAATAATGCTACAAAATTTTATAATTTAATGATGATGTATCGTTGTGCTATTCGGGAGATACAAACTAAACTTGAGGTTTTGGATGATGAATTTTCAGTTGAGAACAATCGAAATCCTATTTCTTTTATAAAAACAAGAATTAAGAAGCCCAATAGTATTTACGATAAACTGCAGAAGATGGGATATGAATTTACAACAGAAAATATACAGACATATCTCAATGATGTAGCAGGCGTTCGAATAGTTTGTGCGTTTATTGACGATATTTATATGATATCAGATTTGATTACCCAACAGGATGATATTAAAGTTATTGAAATAAAAGATTATATAAAAAATCCAAAATCGAATGGTTATCGAAGCTATCATATGATTGTTGAAATACCAGTATTTTTTGCTAAGGGTAAAACACCTATGCGTGTAGAATTACAGATTCGAACCAATGGTATGGATTTCTGGGCAACATTGGAACATCAACTTCGCTATAAAAAAGGAATTGAAGAAATGCCTGGCTATGATGAGATAAGTGAAGAATTACTTCATTCTGCAAGAGCTATCATTGAAGCAGATAATGAAATGCAGAGAATAAAAGACAAAATTGGTATGTTCTACGAAATTTAGGGAGAAAACTGAGCAAGTAGGAAGGTGGAATATATATGAAACAAGATACTTTAGAGGGCAAAGCAAAAACAA
>ENA-OZLM01000006-OZLM01000006.1-human-gut-metagenome-genome-assembly--contig:-NODE-6-length-72718-cov-7.665208_pt1 | contig 72718 bp, 66 predicted proteins | sample MGYA00244839_ERZ653790 | MGnify/ENA primary metagenome ERZ653790 (study PRJEB26926, sample SAMN06164796) | human gut metagenome | biome: ENVO:00009003; feature: ENVO:2100002; material: ENVO:00002003...
TGGATGGCAACTGGAGCCGTGCCCGTACGGATTAGAACCGCTACTCACTTTTCGTTAGAAAATTCCCACCGGGAGACCTCACATCGAGGAAGGACATTCCGTTCGCCGTGGGCGTTCGTGAATTTGCTTAACTAACTCTCAATTTACCGTTCCTCTCCCATGAAGAACAGCGCCAGTGTTCCGGGACCGGAATGGGACCCAATGGTAGGTCCGACATAATTGATCAAGAAGCTGTCGATTCCGAACCGCTCCTTCACCAGATCCCTTACCAGTTCTGCAGCCGGAAGATCATCCCCGTGGCTGATAAATACGATATCATTCTGATCACGGTAAGACCCCATTTTCTCTTCCATATAATCCACCAATGCATGCAGGGATTTTTTACGTCCTCTCACCTTACCGATGACAATCAGGTGTCCTTCATCATCCACATGGAGCTTGGGCTTAATACCTGCTAATGTTCCCACGACTGCTGTTGCCCTGCTGACACGACCTCCGCGGTAGAGGTGATACAGATCATCCACGGTAAATACATGCACCAGATGCAGACGATTATTTTTTACCCACTCTGCCACTTCTTCCAAGGACTTGCCCTGGTCTCTTAAGGTAACTGCCTTATGTACTAACAGCCCCTCTCCCAGAGAGGCACACAGGCTGTCAATGACAATGATCCTGCAATCCGGCTGTTCCTCCATAATCTCTTCCGCTGCTACGCGCATACTGTTATAGGTACCGCTTAATCCGGAAGAAAAGGCGATACACAGAATCTCTTTGTTCTCTTTTAAATATTTCAGGAAATGATTCTTTGCCTCCTCCGGATTCACCTGGGAAGTGGTGGGCATTTTGCCGCTTCTCATCAGTGCATAGAACTCCTTCTCGGGAAGTTCCTGTCCCTGCCCATATGTCACACCATCCATAATATAACTGAGATTTATGCATCCAAGATCATGTTCTTTCAGATATTCTGCGGGCAGATCTGCTGTACTGTCTGTAACGATTTTAAACATTGATTGCCTCCTGATATTATAAATTTTATGGTTTTTCTTTTGCGCCATTATATCATTGACAGGCAACCTTTTCAATTTCGTCGATAAAAGTGATACATTTTGTCACATTTAATATCCTCATAGATTTCAATACAGACCGCAGTTCATAATTCACATGGGTATAATTTGCATTCGCCACGAACGCCATTGCCAAATCACTTCCGAGCTGAGCTCTCCGCCGCGAACACCGTGAATAATATTGAAGTTCGTCCTAAGCTCCATCCGTCCATCGACATACTGCATGTTCTGTGGCATAAAAAATCCCCCTTTGAGTACATATCATAACTTCATCATGTCTCATTCGGAGGATTTTATCCTTATAGATTATTTTGTAGTACTTCCGAAGCCACCGTTGCGAATGCCTTCCGCATCATCGTCCTCTGTGATACCGTACTGCATGAAGATCCCCTGGGCGAACCCGGTTCCTGCAGGAACCTCAACGCTCTTGCCTTCATTGGAATCATTCGTGATCTTCATGAAAATATGTCCTTCATTGTCCGAGAAAAAATAATCACTATCAATGATGCCCACCGTATTGTTCATCTGCAGTCTGTATTTAAAGCCAAGTCCGCTTCTTGGGTATACCTGCAATACCCAGTCTTCCTGCATCTCCGCCCGGATACCGGTCGGGATTTTAATAGTCTCTCCGGGTGTTAGTTTAAAAGTAAACGGAGCAAAGAAATCATATCCGGCACTTCCTTTCGTAGCTCTCTTCGGAAGCTTCAGAGCCTCGTACATTTCCTTGATCTGTTCCTCCGTATACTGCGGATATTCCTCCTGCATGGCAGTCAAAAACTGTGAAGGGCTCACAAAATGAAATTTAGCGATTCTATGCATGGTTCTTTTGTCCTTTTCTTATTTTTACAGTATCTGTTTCTCTTAAGTCACTGTGGATCTGTTTTCTTTACGCATAATCTCCGCAGTGCAGTACCACATCTTCCGGATGTTCTCCGGCAAGTGTCTTCTTCACATCGATCACCCGCTGGTTCTTACTGCCTTTCCACAGAAGTTTTACATCTTTTTCTTCTACATGGAACTCTCCGTCCACCACGACATCCACATATTGCATGATCGGCAGATCGTATATGTCCTCCCAACTGTCTCCGGTATACATCCAGATTGTCTTCGTGGGGTATTTTTCTCTGATCTCCTGCATCAGTTCTCTCACATCAGCGCGGTTCACGGGATGCATGGGATCTCCGCCGGAAAAGGTGATTCCGGAAATGTATGGCTTCTCCAGCTGCTCAAAAATCTCCTGTTTCGCAGCCTCGTCAAATAAAAGTCCTCCGTCGGGGTCCCAGGTAATGGGATTCTGACAGTCTCTGCAGCAATGGTTACATCCTGCTACCCACAGTACGACCCGCAGCCCATCGCCGTTCAACATATCGTCCCTGGTTATATTATGATATCTCATTTATCTGTCCATCCTGTCTCAACATATCTACATACTCTTACGTTCTGCAATCTCCGCCATCTTGGCATCATTCAGTCTCGTATCTCCGTGTACTCTGGAGTAAGACAGATAGCCGTTCATACGGTCGATCTTGGTCAGATTGCGGCTGCCACAGACAGGGCATACATCCATTTCCAGTTCCTGATGTCCACAATCGTCACAGTATGCAAGCGACAGATTTACACCTTCATAGAAGCCCATATCCATAGCTCTGTGGATCAGTGTCTTGATCGCCTCGGTATTATAATCAATCGGATATTTTACATACTGGATCTTGCCGCCATTGCTCAGATCCCAGAAACGGTTCTCCAGATCCTGTTTCTGAATGGGGGTAATATCCTCTGTCACATGGCAGTGGAAGCTGTTGCTGACATATTCTCTGTCGGAAACGCCCTCAATAATACCGTACTTTTTACGGAACTGCTTTACCTGCAGACCGCACAGATTCTCTGCGGGAGTTCCGTAGATGGCGTACAGGTTGCCGTCCTCTTCCTTGTATTCCGAAATTTTCTGATTGATGTGCTCCAGTACTTCCACAGCAAAGGCCCCATCCTCTACCAGGGACTTTCCGTTGTAAAGTTCCTGCAGTTCATTCAGCGCAGTAATACCAAAACTTGCCGTTGCGGATTTCAATAACGGTTTGATCTTGTCTGTCAGCTTCAGATGTCCTCCCAGGAAACCTCCCTCACAATATGCCAGAGGGTTCGTGGATGCACGCATCTCACCCAAATAAGCATAAGTACGGATGTGGAGCTGACGGATCAGTTCCAGATAGTAATCCAGCACTTCATAGAAGTCTCTGCTCTCTTTTCTCGCTTTTGCCAGGATCATGGGCAGATGCAGAGATACTGCACCGATATTGAATCTGCCTACGAATACCGGCTGATCCTTATCGTCTGCCGGATGCATGCCGCCCCTCTCATACCAGGGAGACAGAAAAGCTCTGCATCCCATGGGAGATACGATCTTGCCGTACTGTTTGTACATACTTGCCACATAGCCTTTACCGGTCAGGCTCAGCCAGTCGGGATACATGGTCTTGGCAGAGCATTCCACGCCGGCTTCAAATACATCTTCCAGCGGCTTGCCGGGTCCGTGCAGATTCTCATCATATAAAAATACGATCTTCGGGAACAGAACGGGCTTTTTATGATCCTTTTTGCCCTGTCCCTTTCTGCGGACTTCCAGCATGGTAATAGTAGCCATTTGGGCAAATTTACCAGTACCGGTTCCAGCAGTCACGGTAATAAAAGGATAATCGCCACGGCTGCTTGCCACAGTATTAAATTTATATTCCCATCCCTGGAAGCCCTGTTCGAATTCTTTCTTTACATCTGCAAGTGCTTCTCTCTCCGCCACATCCGCAGCTACTCCCAGTCTCTCGTATTTTGCCAGAGCTCTGTTGTAGGATTTCTCAGCGTAAGGTTCTAAGATCAGATCCACACTGGGTACGGTGAATCCACCGTACTGCTGGCTGGCAGCGCTTAAGACGATATCACCAATGACATCAAATGCCACATCCAGAGTCTTCGGCTCATTATACCAGATGTTGCCCATCTCGAAGCCACCCGTCAGGACATTCTGCACATCAAACAGGCAGCAGTTCATGGTATCTCTTCTGGCAGACATATCATGCACATAAATATAACCGTCACGACATGCCTGGATCTCTTCCGTGGTCAGGAAGAATTTCTGATACAGTTCCTTATTCAGCTGATTAAAGATCAGACTGCGCTTAGTAGATACCAGGGCGGAATCCGTGTTGGCATTTTCCTTATCTCCGATGTACATGATGGACTGACTCTTTTTATAGACATCATCCAGCATCCGTACAAAATCCTGCTTATAGTTACGATAATCGCGATAGCTTTTTGCGACGATCGGCTTCACCTGCTCTAAGGCACTTTCCACAATATTGTGCATAATGGGAATGGGGACTTCATCCACTTCCAGTTCGTTTACCTTATCTACCACATACTGGCAGATATTCTCTTTTTCTTCTTTGGTGAATTTCGTCAGGGCGCGGTATGCACTTTTGCCTACTGCACTGATTACCTTCTGTACATTAAAAAGCTCCTTGCTCCCGTCCTTTTTTACGACATAGATCTCCCTGTCCGGTCTGAACTGTTTGCCATAATCTTCATTTTCTTCATGGTCATGTTCAAAATTGCTGCTCATATTTCTCTTCCCTTCATACGATAATGTCCGGAAAATGCCCGGATTCTGCTGTATCCCTCTTACTTACGATAGCGTTAGCAAATACCATATATGGTATTTATCCGCATCAGATAGCAATATATTGTGGGTGTTCTTTATCAGTATAAAAAAGAATCCCTGCCTTGTCAACGAGGGATCCTTGAGAAAACTATACAAAAAAGGGAATGAAATTTTGGATAAATTTTTATTCCGCGGTTTGCGACTGTTCCCGCAAAATATCCGAAAGCCACTGTACATAACGCTTCTGTACTGCTTCCGGCGCTGCGATCCTGGCATCCGGTCCGATTCCCGCAAGCCATCCGAAGAATTGTCCGCTGACTGCCACCTTCGCACGAACCCGGAACGTGGTGTCGGAAATAGGGCGGATATCTACTTCTCTGCCGAACCGGTCCAATACCACACCGATGAGGCGCTTGGGGAACTCCATGGTCACCACGCTCTCCTCCCCGGCGAACATGCCGAAGGTCTGGTTCGTATAGGAGGTCACGTCGATCTGTGAGAACTGTTTTACCCCTTCCCTGGGATTTACCGTCACTTCCACCTGTCCCATTTTGTCCACCCGGTAATGCTTGATAACTTCGGCTTCACTGTCGTAGGCTGCCAGATAATAATTTTCATCCCGCCAGATCAGGGCCCAGGGGCTGACGCACTTATCCCCACCGGGTCTGGGCACCAGTTCCTTTTGCAGGTTCCAGTCCAGATACACGAAGGTGATCTGCCTGTTCTCCTGAATGGCGCGATGAATGGCATCGATGTTATAATAGATGCTCTCATTCTCCGTCTTAATTCTGCCTGCAACATAGACCTGACGCTGTAACTTTCCGGCATCGTTTTTCCCGGCGATCTGCTCCAGCTTTCTTATCAGATCTCTGGATTTCTTCGTGGTAATGAAGCGGGAGGACTGTACTGCATCCACCAACAGCTTCAATTCCGGGAGTTCAAACTCTCTACTGCCGAGGTAATAGCCGCCTCCCAGTCTGCTCTGCACCTGTACCACATCGTAACCGAAGTCCGTAAGACTCTCCATATCGCTGTAAATACTCTTCCGTTCTGCATGGATTCCCTGATTCTCCAGGTATTTTATAATATCCGGAGTACTCATTGGATGCTTCTCATCCGTGTTCTCCTGCAGCATTTTAATCAGATATAAAAGCTTTAATTTCTGTCCTGACGATTTTGCCATAGCCCTTATTCTCCGTCAGCGGTCTCCTGCGCCTGTTGTATTTCCTCTTTTTTATTTTTCTTCTTGCGAAGGGTAATTCCCAGGGTAATGGCAACAGCGCCTACTGCCGCAATCACTACCAACACTACAAGATAAGATAAAAATGAATTCAAAAAGCTGACTGCCATATTTTTCTCCTTTATGCCTTTTATGCTTTTCCTAAGGTCTTTACGTGAGATTCTATTTATATAAAGTATACCAACGATACGGCGCAAACGTCAAGTATTCCCCAAAAGAGTCTGCACCGACCATTTTCCTGTTTGCAAAAAGTCTTCCGCCTGCGCCGCAGCTCTCTTGGTGATCTCTCTGTCGTATCCCATAAGGTCAAGCAGCCGGATCGCATTTCTGGTGCCAGCTCTCCCGGGTAATAGTTCATAAGGGAAACTGATGTCGCCATCCCGGATCACTTCCTCAAAATGATAATTGTCATAACAGTTTTTCAATAGTTCCGTCATTTCGATATCGTGGGTCGCGGTAAAACAAAGCACTCCGCTTTCAGACAAATGTATCAATATCTGCGTAGCTGCGGCAATACGCTCCACGGTATTGGTTCCCCGCAGGACCTCATCCACGAAACTAAGCACCGGAGCGGTCCCTGTCTGTGCCGCATCCAGGATCCTTTTAAGGGACCGGATCTCCACAATATAGTAGCTCTCGCCGTTCTGTATACTGTCACGCAGCGCCATGGAAGAAAAGATCCGAAATACCGGAGCATGATAGTTTTCCGCTGTACAGGTATGAATCGTCTGTGCCAGAACGGCATTTACTGCCACCATTTTTAAAAAGGTGGATTTTCCGGAGGCATTAGAACCGGTAAGCAGCACACCTCTGTCTGCCCGGATACTGTTTTTCACAGGATGCGTAAGCAGCGGATGCCATCCGCCTTCCATATGCAGATACGCCTTCTTCGCATCTTCTTCCAGCTGCGGAATACAGTACCCCTCTAAGGACCTGCGGAAGCCTCCCACCGAGATTGCCATATCCAGATAGCCGGTGATACCTAACAATCTGTCCACCTGATCGGTCTTCTGTCTTAATTTCCGAAGCATGTGATTAAACTGCCAGATATCCAGATGCAATATCATCCGCAGATAATCCGCTAGAATATCTAACGGATTCCCGCCGATCTTCCCCTGATTTCCTGCCATTACCCAAAAGGAACCCCGTTTTAATTCCCGCAGGCTTTTCAGCGCTTCGTTTAAATCCTCCAATTCTTTTTTATACACCGGGATCTTCTGTCTGCCCAGTTCCTCACAGACATCGATCATGCGAAGCACATAGGAAAAACTTGTAATATACGGTTCGATCACTTTTTTCTCACGAAAGTATGTCAATATATGCACCAGCATACACACCACGATCCCAAGGATCCCTACCGCCGGCTGCACGAATAAAAGTGCGGCAAACAACAGATACAGAAGATTTAAAAGCAATATCTTCCGATTGTTACACTCTCCCAGATAGTCCAGATTATCCAGATAATCATAGAGAGAGTATTTCCCGAGATGCCCCAGTTTTTTCAGTAACAGTTGTACCCGGACCCTGGTAGCGTCCTGCTCCAGAAACCATCCGGTCACTTCCTCTAAATGCTCCAGCGTTTCCTTCCCGCAGAAGATATTCCGGAGGGTAAAATACAGGTATTCCTCTCCTGCCGCTGATAATGTCCGGTCGATCCGGCAGAATACCTCATCCATTCCCAGATCGTTCCATGTGATATCATCTAACTGATTCTCTTCCTTATGTCGTTCCAGATAACTGCCAAGCCTTGCAAATCTCTCCAGCGAATATTCCTTCGGCGGTTCTTTTCCGTAATTTACCAAAAGAGATTTCCGGAACATTTTTTCCTCTCTTTTTGCCTGCATAAGCTCTTGTACGATCATGAATAAAAAAAGAAAAATCAGTACACCTGCAAATATAACAAATTCCATATTTTTTCTCACTTTTCCGGATATAAGAAGGCAGACACCACCCGTGCAGTGCCCGCCCCCATATTCTGATCTTTTTTCTATTTCTTAGGTATCAAACTCTGGAGCTTTTGACCCCAACATCTTCTTTATGCGACAATAAAGAATTTTAACAAAAAGATCAGTGATAATACATAGGTAAGGACAGAAACATCCTTTGCCTTACCGGTAAATACCTTGATCACAGTATAGGTGATCAGACCAAGACCGATGGCATGTCCGATGGATCCGGAGATCGGCATGGCGATCATCATCAGCGCCACGGGAAGTGACTGGCAGATGTCATCGAAATCTACATTCTTAAGACCTGCTACCATAAGTACACCCACATAGATCAGTGCGGAAGAGGTAGCTGCCGCAGGAATGATTCCGGCGATGGGTGCAATAAAGATACATGCAAGGAACATGATACCGGTAGTCAGTGCAGTCAGGCCGGTACGACCGCCTGCTTCTACGCCGGATGCAGACTCTACGAATGTGGTAACGGTGGAAGTACCGGTTAAGGAACCTGCTACTGTACCTACCGCATCAGATAAAAGTGCCTGCTTCATATTCGGCATCTTGCCATTCTTATCCAGCATACCCGCACGGCTTGCGGTTCCTACCAGAGTACCGATGGTATCAAACATATCAATGATACAGAAGGTAATGATCAGAGTGATGGCGGTAAACCAGCCAATCTCTGCAAATCCCCGGAAGTCAAACTTAAACAGTGTGGTGGAAGCCATATCTCCAAAAGCAGGTACGAAGGATGCGGTTGCCAGAGAAGCAAAGGGATTGGTTCCCAGGAATATAGCCTCTCCTGCCCAGTAGATGATGCTGGAGATCAGGATACCCAGTAATACAGCGCCTTTAACCCTTCTCTGTGCCAGAACAACAATGGCAAACAGACCTACAAACATGGTGACAACGGACAGAACCATTGCGGAATAGCCGGAGCCCATATTGGTCTTAGCCAGTGAAGGTGTCAGTGCACCGAAGAAGTCTCTCATAGCATAGAAAGGTCCGCCGTTCTCGGAATAGACACCTGCATTGGAGCCTACACCGATGTTTAACAGCATCAGACCGATGGCAGGTGCAATACCAAGACGCACGCCCAGAGGAATAGCATCTACGATCTTCTCACGAATGTTCAGTACGGAGAGAACCAGGAACACGATACCCTCGATCAGGACAATGCACAGAGCAGACTGGAAGGATGCTACGTAGGTCATTCCGGTCAGGGCTACGATATTGGTTACTACGACTGCAAAAAAGCTGTTCAGTCCCATTCCGGGTGCCATGGCAAACGGCTTATTTGCCAGAAATGCCATTACGATGGTACCGATTGCGGATGCAATACAGGTTGCCAGGAAAACACCGTTCCAAAGTTCCGGCATGGTATCCTTGCCGAAACCGGTCAACAGGTTTGGATTCAGGGCTATAATATAAGCCATGGTCATAAACGTGGTAAGTCCGGCAATGATCTCTGTTTTTGCCGTGGTGTTGTTTTCCTTCAGTTTGAAGATTTTTTCTAACATCTTTTCCCTCCTAAGTATTCTGGGAGCCGCACGGGGAACTCCGTTTCTATGTTTTCTGAGTTCTTTGCTTACTCAGTCAACAGTCTTTTTACGATTTTTTCGCACTTGGCGTAAATGCGCTCCGGATCCTCTCCTACGTTGAACTCTCCGTTACGGTACAGGATCTTGCCGCCGATCATAGTCATGCAGACATTGGACTTACTGCCGCTGTAAACCAGATTCTTGGGAATGTTATGTATTGGCTGCATGTTGGGCTGATGCAGATCGATCATGATAAGGTCTGCGTATTTGCCCTTTGCCAGAACATCTGCCCGGTTCAGTCGCATTGCCTTAGCACCGTTCACCGTTGCCATCTTCAATACCTCCATGGCATCCATGCTGGCAGCATCCTTCTCTAATAGCTTGCTTAAGCCGGTAACTAAGAACATCTCACGGAACATATCCAGACAGTTGTTGCTGGCAGGTCCGTCGGTTCCGATTGCCACCGGGATCTTATGACGCACGTAATCGGCAATGGGTGCAATGCCGCTGGCTAACTTCGTGTTGGATCCGGGGTTCGTGATCACATACATACGATGTCTGCGGAAGACATCCAGATCCTGATCTGTCACATGGACACAGTGGAAACCGCCTCCGCCGTAGTCGAACATTCCCAGAGAGTCTAAGAACATGGGCGGTGTCATGCCGTAGCGTGCCTTACACTCTTCCACTTCCTTCTCTGTCTCGGAGATATGGGCATATACCGGTGTCCGATAATGATGTGCCATTTCCGACACTTTCCAGAGTAGTTCTTTGGAACAGGTATATTCCGCATGGAAGCCAAGCTGGTAACTGATCAGGGAATTCTTCTTATTCCATTTTAAGAATTCTTCTTCTACCTGCTTCGGGGAAGAGCTGAAATTGTTCAGTCCCGATACCAGTACACAGCGCATGCCCGTATCCAGGCAGGCTTCTGCAATGGTATCCGGAGTCAGATACATATCAAAAATAGATGTCACACCGGAAGTCAGATATTCCAATACCGCCAGTCTGGTCAGGTCATAGATATCCTCTCCGGTCAGTTTTGCCTCTAAAGGAAATACCTGCTTGTTCAGCCACTGGTCTAAGGGCATGTCGTCCGCCATAGAACGTAAGAATGTCATACCGGAATGGGTGTGCGCATTTTTAAATCCGGGCATCAGAAGATTTCCCTTGCAGTCCAGTTCAATGTCCCAGGCAATTCTCGGGAACTGGGATCTGTCCCATTCCTCTGCTAATTCCTTCTGTTCCGCCACATAGGCGATCTTGTCATTTTTTACCCATATTTCACCATAGAAGACTTCTCTGCCGGGCTCCATGGTGAGAATTCGTGCATTGTATAATCTGATATTCATCTGATCGCATCTCCTCCAAATCCATAGGGAAGTAATTCTTTTAATGTGTAGCTTTGATAATCCTGTTCGTTTTTTACCACATAGATCACAAAATCATCCGTGCAAAATTCCTGCATCACCTGTCTGCAGATACCACAGGGATAGGCATATTCCACGGGATCCTCTCCCGCGGTTCCACCGGCAATGGCGATAGCGGTAAACTTCCGCTCTCCTTCACTGACAGCCTTGAAAAAGGCAGTGCGTTCTGCACAATTGGTGGCTCCGTAGGAAGCATTTTCAATATTGCCGCCCAGATATCTGTGTCCGTTCACAGTAAGCAGTGCTGCTCCCACCGTATAGCCGGAATAGGGAGCATAAGCCTGTTTTCTGGCTTCTAATGCCTGTCTGACCAGTTCTGTTTCCTCTGTCTCTGAGATCAAGTTCATCCTTATCTCCTTTTGACTGTCTATACAAATCTCTTCACGGATTCCGTTACCAGCTTCTTGAATCTGGGTGCTGCCATATCCGCAGCTTCCTGCACTTCTTCATGGTTCAGGGGCTGATCTGTCATTCCGGCCGCCAGGTTGCTGATACAGGAAATGCCGCAGATGCGCATTCCCATGTGATTGGCCGCAATCGCTTCCACTACTGTACTCATACCTACCGCATCACAGCCAAGTGTCCGAAGCATGCGGATCTCTGCCGGAGATTCAAAAGAAGGTCCGGTCAGCTGGGTATAAATCCCCTCCTGCAGATAGATGTCGTTCTCCTTCGCGGTCTCGCGGATGATCTGCTGTAAATCCTTGTCATAGACATGGCTCATATCCGGGAAACGCAGTCCCAGCTCGTCGATATTGGCACCGATCAGAGGATTGGGTGCAAATACGGAAATGTGATCTCTGATCAGCATCAGATCACCGGCATGAAAAGAAGTGTTCACGCCGCCTGCCGCATTGGTCAGGAACAGGATCTTGGCCCCTAACAGTTTCATCAGTCTGGTGGGAAGTACCACATCCGTTACATCATAGCCTTCATAATAATGCACTCTTCCCTTCATACATACCACCGGGATCTCATCGAGATAACCGAAGATAAATTTACCTGCATGTCCCGGTACGGTGGAGACGGGAAATCCCTCGATCTCGGCATAAGGGATCTCCGTCACCACACGGATCTGCTCCGCATAATCACCTAAGCCCGAACCTAAGACGATTGCCACCTTAGGTACGAAATCTGTCTTTTTTCTCACACATTCATAGCAGTTTTGTAATTTTGCATATACCTGATTCATCTATATCCTCCGTTTTACTGTATTTTCATGCAATTTAGCAAATATTCTTCCTGTTTTTCCGAAAAATAAAGCAAAGTCAACAAAGGTATTATACAAAAGGAATGGGAAAAAAGCAATGGCAACTATTCCGTTCAGCCCGCGCCATTCGTAAAACCGGACTAACGTCCTTATCACTGCTTTCGCAGCTGTTTTACTCATTAGCCGGCGCTCAGCCCATCATCTGTCAATCAGTCAAATTCATGCAAGCATGATTTGTCTGATATGCAGATGATGTCTGAACTATTAGATAATAATACACACCATTCCACCATTACTGTCGTTTACGATCTTCTGCATGGTGTCCTGAAGCTTTAACTGGCTCTCCTCGCCAATGGAAGCAACCTTCGTGGTAATACCGTCATCCACTAGCTGTTCCACTGTCTTACCGAAGATGTTGGTCTCCCAGATGCCCTGTTGCGCTTCCGCCTGATCGATAAAGCGGATCAGATCCTGTGCCTGCTGTTCAGTGCCTACGATGGGAGCGATCTCCGTCTCGATATTGGCGCGGATCATATGTATGGACGGGCTGCTTGCCTTGATCCTGACACCAAATTTATTGCCGTGGCGGATCAGTTCCGGCTTCTCCAGTGCAATATCTTCTCTGTCCGGAGTCACCACCCCATAGCCCTTGATCTTCACCATGGTCAACGCATCCTGCACCTTGGTATATTCTTTTTTCATCCCCGCCAGCTCTTTTAATTTATGTAACAGCTGGTACTCATCCTCCACATCTTCCTCCAGCATTCCGGACAACATTTCGTAATAATATTTGTCATCGATTCCTACCTGTACCTGAACGATTCCGCTCGACAGCTGGATTGGGTCCATTTTGCAGCTTCTCACATAATCCCCCTGCAATTGCACCGGCTGTCCCGCCACATCCCGAATCTTATCATAAGTATTCATCAGTTCCCGGATCTGCTTTAACAGATCCTGTTTTACCACATGATCTGCCGGAAGCATATCCATCCATTTGGGAAAATAAAACTCTACCGCTGTCAGCGGGAATTCATATAAAATTTTCTCCAGGATCCGGTGGATGTCTTCTTTTTTCAGCTGTTCGCAATTTACCGACAACACAGCAACATCGTATTTGCTGCCGATCTCTTCCGCCACCTGTCTGGTCTCCTCCGAATAAGGTTTCTGACTATTGACCAGCACTAAAAAGGGCTTTCCGGACTTTTTCAGTGCCAGGATTGTCTTCTCTTCCGCTCCGAGATAATTGCTTCTTGGGAGTTCTCCGATGCTGCCATCCGTAGTGATCACCAGACCTATCGTGGAGTGATCCTGCATGACCTTATCCGTGCCGATCTCCGCCGCCTGGGTAAATGGGATCTCTTCCTCCGACCAGGGTGTCTTCACCATGCGCTCCGCATCTTCTTCCATATGTCCCGCCGCGCCATCGATCATATAGCCCACACAGTCGATCAGCCGTACCGACACCTCGACATCATCATTTAATCTCACCTTTGCTGCTTCGCTGGGAATGAACTTCGGTTCCGTGGTGGTGATAGTCTTCCCTCCGGCACTTTGGGGAAGTTCATCCTGTGCCCGCATTCTGGCATGTTCATCCTCCATATAGGGCAGCACCATTTCATCCATAAAGCGCTTGATAAATGTGGATTTTCCCGTCCGTACCGGTCCCAGTACACCTATGTAAATCTCTCCTCCTGTTCTTTGTTGTATATCCCGATACAGATCGTATGTATTCACTGCATAGTCCATAAAAATACCTCCTGCCATTGGTGTTATATGTATATGCAGGATGCATGCAATTATGAATTAACTTGAGAGTTACGCGTGGCTCATTGCGGATGTGACGAATCTCAGCAGCCCGCATTGGGACTACTGATTTTTGAAAAAAGCCTCAATAGAGTCAAAATAGTAAAAAACAAGCTTCTCAGAAAGCGCTTTTTTACTTAATAGGTCTTTTTATACAATTATAGTAAAAAATAATGTGTTTCTAAGACGGAAATTTTGCTTTTCCCAGCTCTTTCGCATGTTTTAGTAGAATTAAGGATAAGTGTGGTTTGATCGACTTTGATGTAAAAGAGGCAAGCTTTTTTGTTTTTGTATCAACATCCTCCGACAAACATCTTCGACATGGCACCGCATACTTCGGGAGCTCTGTGTTTCGAAAGCTTGTCAATACACCAGTAGCCACGGCTGGGTGTAAGAATAAGCTGACCGTAAACAGACGCCGGCACCATAGCGTCCCAAGGGACGCATTGCGAGGGTACTTTCCTCACTTATGTGCCGTTGCGATCTGTTTCCGAGCGAAAGCGATGTCAGCGTTTCTTATACCCAGCCAAGGGCTACGGAGATTTGAAAACAGAATCATTAATTAACTCTCAATTTATATAACAAAGAATAACAAAGGTGTAAAGAAAAAATACTTGACACCTATGACTTTCTATAGTATGATAGCCAAGGTGCATATCGCATGACCTAGAGAAAGGCACTGGATAAGATGGACAGGATTTTGGAACAAAATCTGTTGTATGATTTCTACGGTGAGCTTCTCACCGAGCATCAGCAGAGAGTGTATGAGGATGCAGTATATAATGATATGTCTCTCAGTGAGATCGCTGGAGAACAGGGCATCAGCAGGCAGGGCGTCCATGATCTGATCAAGCGTTGCGATAAGATCCTGCAGGATTATGAAAGCAAGCTTCATCTGGTAGAACGCTTCATGGCAGCCAAGGAGAAGATCGGTGAGATCGAACAGCTGACTGCGGAGGATACCACAGATCCCAAAGAACGGATGAGACGCATCCGAGAATTGTCCAGATCCCTTTTAAAGGAATGGTAAGGAGCAGCAAATGGCATTTGAAAGTTTAACAGACAAACTCCAAAATGTTTTTAAAAACTTAAGAAGCAAAGGTCGTCTGACGGAAGAGGATGTCAAGTCCGCACTGAAGGAAGTCAAGATGGCGCTCCTGGAGGCAGATGTTAACTTCAAGGTAGTCAAGCAGTTCGTGAAGGCAGTGGAGGAACGTGCCATTGGCCAGGATGTCATGAACGGTCTGAATCCCGGACAGATGGTGATCAAGATCGTAAATGAAGAAATGGTAAGCCTCATGGGTAGTGAGACCACAGAGATCGCCATGCAGCCTGGTAAGGCCATTACTGTTATCATGATGGTAGGTCTTCAGGGTGCAGGTAAGACCACAGCAACTGCGAAAATTGCCGGCAAGCTGAAGCTCAAGGGCAAAAAGCCGCTGCTGGTAGCCTGCGATATTTACCGCCCCGCAGCCATTGAACAGTTACAGATCAACGGTAAGAAGCAGGAAGTCGATGTGTTCTCTATGGGAACGGATCACAAGCCTGCAGAGATTGCACAGAATGCGATCACATATGCGGAGAAGAATGGCCATAATGTAGTAATTCTCGATACTGCCGGACGACTTCATGTGGATGAAGACATGATGGCGGAACTTCAGGAGATCAAAGAGACCGTGACAGTGCATCAGACACTGTTGGTAGTCGATGCCATGACTGGTCAGGATGCTGTAAATGTAGCAAAGGAATTCGACGAAAAGGTGGGCGTCGACGGTGTGATCCTGTCCAAGATGGACGGCGATACCAGAGGCGGTGCAGCACTTTCCATCAAAGCAGTCACAGGTAAGCCGATCCTTTTTGTAAGTATGGGAGAGAAGCTGTCTGACTTAGAGCAGTTCTACCCCGACCGTATGGCAAGCCGTATTTTGGGAATGGGCGATGTGTTATCCCTCATTGATAAGGCTCAGGCAAGCATTGACATCGATGAGGAGAAGAGCCGTGATATGGCCGGCCGCATGAAGAAAGGTAAATTCGATTTTGAAGATTACCTGGAGAGCATGAAGCAGATGCGCAACATGGGTGGCTTAACCAGTATCTTAGGGATGCTTCCCGGAATGGGTATCAAGGCATCGGATTTAGAGGGTGCCATCGATGAGACCCAGATGAAGCGAACGGAAGCTATCGTATTATCCATGACGAAGGAAGAACGCAGGAATCCCAAGATCCTGACCCCTCAGAGAAAGCACCGCATTGCAAAGGGCGCCGGCGTAGATATCGCAACAGTGAACCGGTTTATCAAACAGTTCGAGCAGACTCAGAAGATGATGAAGCAGTTTGGTGGCGGCAAAAAAGGCCGCGGCGGCATGGGCGGTATGTTCGGCGGTGGTAAATTTCCCGGCATGGGTGGCAGATTTTTCTAGCATTTTTATTTACTAAACTTAAGTCCGATATGAACAATCAGTTCTTATCATATAAATTATTTTATTTTTATTAATGGAGGAAAAAGAAATGGCAGTAAAGATCAGATTAAGAAGAATGGGACAGAAGAAGGCTCCTTTTTACAGAATCATCGTAGCAGATTCCCGTTCTCCCAGAGACGGTAGATTCATTGATGAGATCGGTACTTATGATCCTTCCACCGATCCTTCCACTTTCAAGATCAACGAAGAACTTGCTAAGAAGTGGTTACAGAACGGTGCTCAGCCTACCGAGCAGGTTGCTAAGCTTTTCAAGGTTGCAGGAATCGAGAAATAAGTTCTAAATATCTATTCATCGGAGGTGGATTATGAAGGAACTAGTAGAAGTAGTTGCAAAGGCACTCGTTGATAATCCGGATGAAGTAGTTGTAACTGAGAAGACAGAAGGAAAAAATATCGTCCTTGAACTTCATGTAGCTGCGTCCGATATGGGTAAGGTGATCGGTAAGCAGGGACGTATTGCAAAAGCAATCCGCTCCGTTGTGAAGGCAGCATCATCCAAAGACAACACAAGAGTGGACGTTGAGATCGTTTAATTTAAGTTAGAAGATCACAGACGTTGAGCGGAGAAACATACAGTCGTGTGTTTCTCCGTTTTTTGGCTATCAGCCGGAATGGAGTAAGACTATATGGAAGATCTGTTACAGGTCGGCATTATCACTTCCACCCATGGGGTAAGAGGAGAAGTGAAGGTATATCCTACCACGGATGATCCCAGAAGATTCCGCAGATTAAAGGAAGTCGTTCTGGATACCGGCAGGGAAAAATTAAATCTGGAAATCGAAGGCGTCAAGTTCTTTAAACAGTTTGTGATCCTGAAATTCAAAGGACTGGACAACATTAACGATATAGAAAAATACCGTCAGAAAAGCCTGTATGTGACCCGTAAAAATGCGGTGCGTCTGCAAAGAGACGAGTATTTCATTGCAGACCTGATCGGACTTAAGGTGCAGGATGAGGATGGCACAGAATTAGGTACGGTAAAGGATGTCATCGAGACCGGTGCCAATGATGTTTACGAAGTGGAGATGGCGGACGGCAGAAGCCTGCTTTTGCCCGCTATCAAACAGTGTATACTGAACGTGGACGTGGAAAACGGCATGATGCAGGTACATGTATTGGAAGGATTGCTTGACTTATGATGAAGTTTCACATTCTGACCCTGTTCCCGGAGATGGTGCAGCAGGGACTGGCGACCAGCATACTGGGACGGGCCGCGGAGAAAAATCTGATCTCTATTGATGCGGTGAATATTCGGGATTACACACAGGACAAGCATGGAAAAGTAGATGATTACACTTATGGCGGCGGCGCCGGAATGCTGATGCAGGCACAGCCGGTCTATGATGCTTACCGGGCGGTAGCAGGAGAAAAAAAGATCCGCTGTGTCTATCTGACTCCCCAGGGAGAGCCTTTTACACAGAAAAAGGCAAAGGAATTGTCCGGGGAAGAGGAACTGGTATTACTTTGTGGACATTACGAAGGAATTGATGAGCGAGTATTGGAGGAAGTGGTAACCGATTATATCTCTATCGGAGATTATGTTCTTACCGGCGGAGAACTGGCTTCCATGGTCGTGGTGGACGCTGTGGCACGACTGGTACCCGGAGTGCTTAATAACGATGAATCCGCCGAGACAGAGAGCTTTCATAACGATCTGCTGGAATATCCCCAGTATTCCCGCCCGGAGGACTGGCATGGAAAGAAGGTACCGGAGGTGCTTTTATCCGGCAATCATAAGAAAATAAACGCCTGGCGCCGGGAACAGTCCGAGCGACGCACTGAAGAACGTCGTCCGGATCTCTATGCAAAGTATCAGGAAAAACAGCGGGTCATTCAAAAACTTTCCGCAAAGAAACGTATTTTTATTCATATGATGGAGACGCTTTCCAGAGGACAGGGAGAAATTCTCTATGCGGAAGGGAAAAATATACTGATCTATCTGCCGGAGATCGGCAATGCCATGCTGAATGCGGAGGATGAGGAACATTTGGAGAAAATGTTGCCGCTGATTCCGAAAGATGTGTCGGAGCATAGTATTGTGACTGTGACAGACCGTTGGAATGAACGCGTCAGTGAAATCTTGGGGTATCATGGCAGTATGCTATGTTCCCAGGCGTGCTATACCAGAGGGGAACCACTTCCGGTGAGGCACAAGGATATCCGGCAGCTGACAGTGGAAGAGATTCCTTATGTGGCGGAGCATTATCATTTAGGAGACGAGACTTATGTCCGGGAGAGGATTGTGGCCGGAGATGTCTTCGGCATCTATATCGATGGAAAGCTCTGTGGCTTCATTGGATGTCACAATGACGGCAGCATGGGAATGCTGTATGTGGAGGATGCATACCGCAGACAAGGACTTGCAGCATCCCTGGAAGGCTATCTGATCAACAAACAGAGAGAACAGGGGATGATACCCTATGCCCATATTGTGAATGGAAATGAAGCGTCCATACAACTGCAGGAACGGTTGGGGCTGAATCTGTCGGATCCCGTGATCTGGTGGTTGTATAAATAAAAAAAGCTTGCTTTTTATGCAGGCTTATGATAAAATCTGAATGTTGTGAAAACGAGATGGTCCTCTGTTACCAATAAGCGTATTAAGAACATCCATTTTATGAAGGAGGCTCATTATGAGTAACATTATCAAAGAGATCGAAGCAGAACAGTTAAAAGAGACCGTTGACCAGTTTGAAGTTGGCGATACCGTTAAGGTATACGGCAAGATCAAAGAGGGTAACCGTGAGAGAATCCAGGTGTTTGAGGGCGTTGTACTGAAGAGACAGGGCGGCAGCAACAGAGAGACTTTCACTGTTAGAAAGACTTCTAACGGAATCGGCGTAGAGAAGACCTGGCCTTTACACTCTCCCAATGTAGAGAAGATCGAAGTTGTAAGAAAGGGTAAAGTAAGACGCGCTAAGCTGAATTACTTAAGAGATCGTGTTGGTAAGAAGGCAAAGGTTAAGGAATTAGTAAAATAATTGTATTGACCGATGAGGGCAGCTGTTTTAATACAGCTGCCTTTTATATTTGAAAAAGCACCCCGGATATGGTACACTGTGACATGTAAACCTGGATAACGAGATAGGACATAACATTGAGAAATAAAGGATTAAGTTTTTACAAAAAAAAGAAAAAGATCAGCCAGGCACTTTTGCGGGAGATATTCAGTTGGATCTTCGGTATTGCGTTGTCTGTGTTTCTTGCCGGAGTTATGGTGATCTTCCTCGGAAGATCGGCAAGAGTGGTGGGTATGTCCATGGAACCGACACTGGAGAACGGACAGCAGATCTACATTGACCGTTTCACCTATATCCTGTCGTCCCCCAAGGCAGGAGATGTTGTGGCATTTCTACCCAATGGTAATGAGAATTCCCATTATTATATCAAGAGAGTTGTGGCAGGACCGGGGGATAAAGTCCGGATCGCAGACGGAACATTATATGTGAACGGTCAGCAGAGTATCTGGGTCAAAGAGCGGATACTGGATGCCGGTATTGCAGAAAATGAACTGATTCTTGGAAGCGGAGAATATTTCTGCATCGGAGATAATCCCAATAACAGTGAAGACAGCAGATCAGCAAATATCGGTCCGGTGGATGAGGATGATATCGTTGGCAAGGCATGGTTTCATCTAAAATCTTCTACGGAAGGTATGGGATTTATCAAATAAAGGAATGCAGCAATAAAGGAAAGAGGAAACGAATGAATTATCAGTGGTATCCCGGCCATATGACCAAAGCACGTCGTATGATGCAGGAAAATATAAAACTTATCGATCTGGTCATTGAACTGGTAGATGCCAGAATTCCCATCAGCAGCAGAAATCCCGACATTGATGAACTTGGAAAGGGAAAGTCCAGGATTATTTTATTGAACAAATCCGACCTGGCGGATCCTGTCTGGAATAAAAAGTGGGTGGAATATTTTGCCGCAAAGGGAATGGGAGTGCTGGAGATTAATTCCCGTACCGGAATGGGGATCAAATCCATTCAGGGACTGGTACAGGAAGTCTGTAAGGAAAAAATCGAGCGTGACAGGAAGCGTGGAATTGTAAATCGTCCGGTCCGTGCAATGGTCGTAGGAATTCCCAATGTAGGGAAATCCACTTTTATTAATTCCTTTGCAGGCAAAGCCTGTGCAAAGACCGGCAATAAGCCCGGTGTGACAAAAGGAAAACAGTGGATCCGCCTGAACAAGGGGCTGGAACTTTTGGATACCCCCGGTATCCTGTGGCCAAAGTTTGAGGACCAGCAGGTGGGAATGCGGCTGGCGTTTATAGGATCCATGAATGATGAGATATTAATTCCCGATGAACTGGCATGTGATCTCATCGGAGCCATCAAAGAGTTGTATCCGAAGGCACTGCAGGAACGCTACGCAGCAGATCCTGCGGGTAAACCCATAGAAATACTGGAAGCGGTGGCAGAGAGCCGCAAATGTTATTCGAAGGGAGAACAGCTGGACCTGGTAAAGGCATCCGGACTTCTGATCGATGATTTCCGCAGCGGTAAGCTGGGAAGAATGACACTGGAGAGGATAGATTCAGACAATGAATAAAGTATTGAAAGAATTTTTGAACACTGCCATTTACCTGCTTTGTGTTCTGGGTGCAGTATGGATTGTGATCACCTTCGTAGGACAACGTACCGAAGTGGAGGGAGCCTCTATGGAGAATACCCTTCACAACGGGGATAATCTGATTGTGGATAAGCTGAGTTATCGTTTCCATGATCCGGAGCGTTTTGACATTATTGTATTTCCGTTTCAGTATCAGTCAAATACCTACTATATCAAACGTATCATCGGTCTGCCAGGGGAGACGGTACAGATCATGGAGGACGGCAGTATCTACATAAACGGTGAAAAACTGGAAGAGTCTTACGGACGGGAAGTGATCAAACCGGAGACCATCGGCAGAGCGGCAGATCCTATTGTGCTGGAAGAGGACGAATATTTTGTTATGGGTGATAATCGTAACAACTCCAGTGACAGCCGGACCGATATGGTTGGCAACATTAAGAGAGAGGATATTATCGGAAAAGCGTGGCTGCGCATCTGGCCGCTTTCCGATTTTGGAGTATTGAAGCATCAGTGACCGGACGTCAGATGAGGGAAAATAAATGGAAAGTGCAGCAAAGATTAAAGAAACATTACAGGCAGCTTCTACGGAAAAGCTGCCTGAATTTATAGCAGAGTATGAGACGGATCCAAGAAGTGGTGTACAGAAGCTGGTGGCAAGTGCCCGGAAAAAGCTGGATGCCCTGGAAAAAGAAAAACAACGTATTGAAAATCTGAAAAAATACGAGAGAGAATATGCGCAGTATTCTTATATCTGCGGGATCGACGAAGTGGGAAGAGGACCTTTGGCGGGACCGGTGGTGGCAGGTGCGGTGATATTGCCCAAGGACTGCCATATTTTGTATATTAATGATTCCAAGCAATTATCCGAAAAAAAGAGAGAAGAGTTGTATGATGTGATCACACGGGAAGCTGTTGCCTGGGCAGTGGGTTATGCTTCTCCAAAACGAATTGATGAGATCAATATTTTGCAGGCAACCTATGAGGCTATGCGGGAGGCAATCGGTAAATTAACTCCTGCACCGGATCTTTTGTTAAATGATGCCGTAACGATCCCGGGGGTGAACATCAGACAGGTTCCCATTATTAAGGGCGATGCCAAGAGTATTTCCATTGGAGCAGCAAGCATTGTCGCGAAAGTGACCAGGGACCGGCTCATGGAACAGTACGCTGACGTATTTCCGGAATATGATTTTGCTTCCAACAAGGGCTACGGCAGTGCAGCGCACATTGCGGCGTTGAAGGAATACGGACCGACACCGATTCACAGACACAGTTTTATTAAGAATTTCGGCTTTTAAGGGAAATGTCGGAGGAGACAAAAAATGAAGCTGACAGGGTGGTTTACGCAGGATAAAATTGCGGATAACAACAGAATACAGATACCGGACAGTGAAAATGCGGAGCAGGCGAATCGTCAGATCCGTTCGCTGGTGCCGGGACAGACCCTGCGGGGAGAGATTGTCTCTAGGGAGGGCAGCAACGCACAGATCCGCCTGTTGCAGGATGTGCTGATTGATGCGAAGGTGGATGCGGATATCCGTCTGGATCTGGGGCAGAATATCACCTTTCAGGTAAAAAGCAATGGGCAGACGCTGAACTTAAGCCCACTGTTTACGAATATGGCAACAGAAGGAACAGTACGGAAGGCTTTGGATATGGCATCGCTTCCAACAAATGAAAATACGGTGGCAATGACAAAGCAGCTGATGGATGCGGGGCTTCCCATCGATAAAAATACGCTGCAGCAGATCTGGCATGAGAGCAATACTTTTCCGGATGCTGAGATTATGGATATTGTAAATCTTCACAGACTGGAACTGCCGGTGACGGAAGAAAATATTTCGCAGATGGCATCCTACCGGAATCTGACGCATCAGCTGACAGAAGGAATTGCGGATGCTTCCGAAGCACTGACGGCTACATTACAGGAGATGGTAGCAGGTGGGGATGTGGAGCAGGCTGCCGGGTTATATCAGGCAATTACAGACCTGTTGCTGGCAGAAGGAGAAGTGCCCGGAGTAGCGGATACGGTGCAGGCAGAGAACACACAGCCGTTACAGACCATTGTGGAGGAAAAACCGGAAATACTGCAGCCGGAAGAGATATCCGAAGAGAATATGGGCAGGCTGTCAGATACCACAGTAAAAGAAGCGGATTCGGATGAGTCAGTGACGGCACAGCTTAAGAACATACAGAAATTACTGAAGCAGGGACTGGATACAAAGGATGTGCATCTGTTACACAGGGTATTACAGGACTCTAAAGTGACGGAACTGCCGGGAAAGCTGTTACTGGACAGCTGGAGCTTACGCCCGGAGGATGTGGAGTCTCCGGAGAAAGTGGAACAGCTGTACCAGAGGCTGGGGCGGCAACTGAAGGGATTTGCCGATGCTTTGGGAGAGAACGGACAGAGTGGTTCCCAGGTATATCAGGCGGTGTCGAACTTAAGCCGGAATGTGGATTTCCTACAGCAGATCAATCAGACCTATGCGTATATTCAGCTGCCGCTGCATCTGCGGCAGGGAGAACATAAGACAGGGGAACTGTTTGTATACACAAACAAGAAAAATCTCGCCAAAAGAGACGGACAGGTCAGCGCTCTTCTGCACCTGGACATGGAGCATCTGGGACCGTTGGATGTCTATGTGGCAATGCAGGATGTGAAAGTAAGCACCAAATTCTACGTGCAGAATGATGCAATACTGGATTATCTGGAATCAAATATGGATGTGTTGACACAGAGGCTGAAAAAGAGAGGTTACGACTGTAATTGCGAGACCACACTGCGAACAGAGTTACAACAGACCGCCCAGGCTATGGCACCGCTTGTTAAGACAGAGAGAAGTGTTCCGATAGCGAGATACGCTTTTGACGTGAGAACATAACTTCTCCATAGAAAGCAGACGTGACTGCTTGCAGGCAACGGATGCTTTCTATGAGAGAAGTAAACATACATGAGTATGTAGGACGATAGTCCGGAATACGAATGGATGTTGCGATTTCGAGAGTGCGAAGCACGGAGAAATCGTGTATGTAGGGCATAGTCCGGAATGCGAATGGATGTTGCGATTTCGAGAGTGCGAAGTACGGAGAGATCGTGTATGTAGGACAATAGTCCGGAATACGAATGGATGTTGCGATTTCGAGAGTGCGCAGCACGGAGAGATCGTGTATGTAGGACGATAGTCCGGAATACGAATGTATGTTGCAATTTCGAGAGTGCGAAGCACGGAGAAATCGTGTATGTAGGGCATAGTCCGGAATACGAATGTATGTTGCAATTTCGAGAGTGCGCAGCACGGAGAAATCGTGTATGTTTAAAACTACCCGGGGGAGAAACAATGGACGACGAAAAAAAGAAGGTAAAACAGGCAATAGCACTGGAATACGACCCTTCCGATGATGCACCGCGAGTCGTAGCCAGCGGTAAGGGAATCCTGGCAGAGAAGATTATAGAAAAGGCACAGGAAAGCAGTGTCCCGATCCATCGGGATGATAAACTGGCAGACACACTGTCCCGCCTGGATATCGGAGAAATGATCCCACCGGAATTATACGAGGTGGTGGCGGAGATCCTGGTATTCGTAGATGCGGTAGACCACCGCATGGTGAAGGAGAGCGTAGCAAACGGGGGAAAACAGAAAACTTGAATACCAGACAGACGGGGAATGTGTATGAGCAGATAGCGGCAGACTATCTGGAAAAGCAGGGAATGCGGATTTTAGAGCGGAATTTTCGCAGAGGGAGAAATGGAGAGATCGACATTATCGGCAGAGACGGGAAATATCTTGTTTTCGTGGAAGTGAAATACCGTGCCGGAACAGAAAAAGGATCGGCACTGGAGGCTGTAACGCCGGCAAAACAGAAAATGATCTGTGAAGTAGCGGATTATTATAGAATCCTGCATAAATATGATGAGAACACATGGGTGCGTTATGATGTAGTGGCGATACAGGGAGAACAGATCATCTGGGTTCCCAATGCTTTTTTACATCATTATCGTACAAGGAGATAGAGAATGTATCAGTTAATAAGAAATAGCGGCGGGAATCCGGACGGTATACAGCAGAGAAAACAAGGAGAACTGGAATATCTGGTATTCCCGAAGTTAGAGAAGACCGGAGTTGTGGAGCATTTATTTACCACCAGAACCGGTGGTGTCAGTAGCGGAATCTACTCCACGATGAACTTAAGCTTTTCCAGAGGGGATGATCCGGAATGTGTCCGGGAAAATTACAGACGCATCGGCGAGGTGTTAGGAACCGATCCGGAACATATGGTGGCATCAAAACAGACTCATACCACCAATATCCGTCTGGTGACGGAAGCGGATCTGGGGAACGGTATTACCGAACCTTCCGCTTATGATGACGTGGATGGACTGGCGACGAATATTCCGGGAATGGCTTTGGTGACTTTTTATGCGGACTGTGTACCTTTATATTTTGTGGATCCGGTGAAGAAAGCTATCGGACTGGCACATTCCGGATGGAGGGGAACTGTGGCGGGAATGGGTGCCTGCATGGTACAATTTATGCGGGAACATTTTCATAGTGATCCGAAGGATCTGATTGCGGCCATCGGACCGTCCATCTGTGTAGACTGCTATGAAGTGAGTGAGGAAGTGGCAGAACAATTCAGAGAGGGCTTTCCGGAGGAGATCTTACAGCCGGGGAAGGCGGATGGAAAATATCAGCTGGATCTGTGGAAGGCAAATGAAAGTATTCTGTTAAAGGCAGGGATACTGCCCAAGCATCTGACAGTGACGGATGTCTGCACCTGTCATAATCCGGAATATTTATTTTCACACCGTGCCAGCCACGGACAAAGAGGGAATCTTGCAGCGTTTTTAATGCTGAAAAACAACTGTTGATCATGTTAGGTGGGAGCAAGCGTGCAGACGCAGAAACGAGGGAAGTATGGCAAACATTTTAGTGTGTGACGATGACAGAGAGATCGTAGATGCGATAGAGATTTATTTGAGTCAGGACGGTTATAAGATCTACAAAGCCTATGATGGGGAGCAGGCGCTTCAGATTCTGGACAAGGAGGATATCCACCTGCTGATCATGGATATTATGATGCCGAAGTTAGACGGAATCCGGGCAACATTAAAGATTCGGGAATACAGCAGTATCCCCATCATTATTTTGTCCGCCAAATCAGAGGACACGGATAAGATCCTGGGATTGAATATCGGTGCAGATGATTATATCTGCAAACCCTTCAATCCTCTGGAACTGGTGGCAAGAGTGAAGTCCAATCTGCGCAGATATACTTCACTGGGAAGCCTCACCGGGGAGAACAAGGCAATCTATCAGGTGGGAGGACTTATATTAAACGATGACACCAAGCAGGTGACAGTGGACGACGAACCGGTGAAAATGACTCCCATTGAGTACAATATTTTATTGCTTCTGATGAAGAATCAGGGACGGGTATTTTCTATCAATCAGATCTACGAAAGCATCTGGAATGAGGATGCTATCGGAGCGGACAATACGGTAGCCGTACATATACGGCATATCCGTGAAAAAATAGAAATCAATCCCAAGGAACCGAGATATCTGAAGGTGGTATGGGGTGTCGGTTATAAGATCGATAAGGAGCAGACATGAGAAAACAGACATTAAAGCGGCTGATACTGGGACTGGTACAGCAGACGGCGGCATTGCTTCTGTTAGTTGCCATTGCTGCAGTCTTATTCAATTCTTATCTTGCAGTGGATACCGCGGACGGAACCAAAGTATATGAATTATCACCATTGGATGCAGAGACGGAATTTGAGGATTCCGTGATCTTTCATGATCTTTTTCGGAGTGCGGTATCGGACATCCTACAGCTTATGGTGATCAAGGGGGAAATCGAGACCAATGACCAGTTTGATCCCTATAAGAAGATCGATATTACAAAATTCGCATCTGCAAAAAGCGGGGGTGTGGACTGTGCGGTAACGGCGGTCTATGAACTGGAAGATCTGATCAAGTGGGGAAGATACGGCGTGGAGTATACGGACCGTATCATGAGTATGTCTGATTTCGTCAATTATTTTGGTCCCGTGACCTCTCCGGAGCATTTTAAACTGGATGGGGACGGACAACTGGAATTTGTGACGGAAGCAGAACAGACTGTGGAGGAACAGGATGCGGTGCTACGGGCGATAGAAGCCATTCCGGAGAGTCAGAGGACAGATCGATTGGAGGATCTGGCATTTACTTATTTCGTGAAGGAGAGCGCACAGGATATCCGGGTATCCAGGGAGGATGACGGAACAATTACAGTATATTTTCCCATGATCGTGAACCGGTACGCCACCGTGGACGGAGAGAAACAGCTGACTGCCCATGCAAGCAACTGGGTTGACTATATAGCGTTGCAGAACAATTTGGAACTGACGGTGAATACCCTGGCTGCCAGTTACGAACAATATCAGAACTGTAACGATCTGTACAGGGAAAATGCAGGAAATCTGAAATACGCGGTCCGTATGGTGACCCCGGACGGTATTACCAGGACTTATACCAACGTATCGGAGATTGAGAACAGTTCGGATAATGAGATCACGGACTATTTTTCCGAATACAGACGTTATCTGATCTATTATCCCGACAGTCTGGAATTTACCGGTAATACCGGTATGACGGAGAGTGAGATCTATCATTATCTCAAGGAATATGATTATGCCTATCCGGATATGGCACATATCTGGATCGCCGTGGATACGAATTATCCGGTGGCGGGAGACTCCTTCTATAATGCAAATGTGGTATTTCAGAGGATCGTACCGAATATATGGTATCTCATTGGTGGCGGGATCCTGTTAGTGGTTCTGTGGCTGCTTATCGGTATATATCTGACAGTGACGGCAGGTGTTGCATATGATGAAGAGGATGAACCGGTACTGTATTTGAACGGTATTGACCATGTGTGGATCGAATTTATGCTGCTTGCTTTTGTGGCATGCATCTATGCGGGAAGAATAGGTTATGATTACCTGATGGATACGGCAAACAGGGTTTACTTAAGCCATGCTGAGATTCAGGGCAGAGAATATACGAGACTGGCGGCATACGGCGTATTTGCCATCTATGGATTTACAGTCAGCATGGGATTTAATGTATTCTGGTACAGTTTCATGCGCAGGATAAAATCCCACAATATGTGGAGTGACAGTTTCCTACATTGGCTTACGAGCAGCTTCGGAAAAGCGGTACATTTTGTGGTATCCCACAGAAATTCCGCCATCAGCTCCCTGATTCCGTATAATCTGTTCCTGCTTGCCAATCTGGCGGGAATATTTGCAGCCTATTTGCTGCGGGACAGAGGAGCCTTATGGCTGCTTCCGGCACTGGCAGCCATTGTACTGGATGGTATCGTGGGTGTGCTGCGATTTAAACAGAAAGCGGAACAGATCGATATTGTGGAAGGAATACGCAGGATCCGTGACGGCGAGGTGGATTATAAGCTGGATACGGAGGCGCTTCACGGAGACAATAGGGAGATGGCGGATGCGGTAAATAACATCGGTGAAGGTATCCGCAAGGCGGTAAGTACCAGCATGAAGGACGAACAGATGAAGTCTGACCTGATCACTAATGTCTCCCATGATATCAAGACGCCGCTGACCTCCATTATCAATTATGTGGATCTGCTGAAACGCCTGAAAATCACGGAGGAACCGGCACAGAGCTATATTGCCGTACTGGACAGCAAGTCCCAGAGGCTGAAACAGCTGACAGATGACCTGGTGGAAGCTTCGAAAATCTCTTCGGGTAATATTGTATTGAATTTAGAGCCGTTAAATCTGACGGAGCTGTTGAACCAGGCAGTGGGAGAATTCTCTGACAGACTGGAGGAGAAAAAGCTGCAGATTATTTTCGACGGCAGTGACCAGCCGGGCATGATCTATGCAGACAGCCGCAGAATGTGGAGAATTATAGAGAATCTTTTTCAGAATATCTGTAAATATGCGCTGGAGGGAACCAGAGTCTACCTGGAGATGCAGGTAGAAGGCGGCAGAGTTATCGCTTCTCTTAAAAATATTTCTGACAGACCTATGAATTTAAAGGGAGAGGAATTGTCGGAGCGTTTTATCCGCGGAGACGCTTCCCGTACCACGGAAGGCAGTGGGCTTGGGCTGTATATCGCGAAGAATCTTACGCAGGCACAGCATGGAGAATTTCAGATCCGGCTAGACGGAGATCTGTTCAAGATCCTGCTTGATTTTCCGGAGTATATCCGACCGATGGCAGAAGAGACGATAAAAGTGAACGAGGCAGATTCCGATAAGGCGGAAGAATAAGTTAAGTATAAGTTAACAGAAAAAACGCAGAAGCAAATCAGGGCTTCTGCGTTTTTATGTTAACGGTAGCTAATTTAGAAATGGAACTCGTTCATGTCCTTGCGGTTGTTGTAGGCGTCCACAATACCGTGGATCTTCTCAGTGGTAGCCATGACATTGGACAGAGAAGCATCATGGTTCATGAAGTCGATCAGGGAAGCAATGAACTTACTCATGTCTGCTTCAATAAAGTAAGGTCTTGTATAGATTTCGGGAGGCAGATAGGTAAGATTCGTAGTGATGACCTTATCAAAATCGCCATGCTCGTAAGCAGCATCGAAATTCTTCAGACCATCGGTGAACAGACCAAAGGTACAGCAGATATATACGCGTCTGGCATTCATTGCCTTTAACTGCTTCGCGGTATCCAACATACTTCCACCGGAGGAGATCATATCATCGATAATAATGATGTCTTTGCCATCGATATTGTCACCTAAGAATTCATGGGCAACAATAGGGTTTTTACCATTGACGATGGTGGAGTAGTCACGTCTCTTGTAGAACATACCTGTATCAACACCCAGGACGCTTGCAAAGTAAATAGCACGGTCCAAAGCACCCTCATCCGGGCTGATGACTAACAGATGATCTTTATCCACGATCATATCGTCTTCGGAATTCAACAGTGATTTTATGAATTCATAAGGGGTAGTGAAGTTATCAAAGCCGTTCAGGGGTGTGGAATTCTGAACGCGGGGATCGTGGGCATCAAAGGTGATAAAGTTGTCGATTCCCATGTCTCTTAATTCTTCCAATGCATAAGCGCAGTCCAAAGACTCTCTGCCGCTGCGGCGGTGCTGTCTGCCTTCGTAGAGGAAGGGCATAATGACATTGATGCGTCGTGCCTTACCGTTACATGCGGCGATAACACGCTTCAGATCCTGATAGTGGTCATCGGGAGACATGTGGTTGGTATAGCCGTTCATGTTGTAAGTAATACTATGATTGCACACATCGGTTAAAATGAAAAGGTCTTTACCGCGGATCGTTTCACTGATCTGTGCCTTGGCTTCACCGCTGCCGAAACGGGGTACATCCACATCTACGAGATAATTACTCTCGATATAGCCGTGGAAAGCAGGATCATTTTTAACTTTGTCATTGTGGATACTCTTACGGAATTCAACCATGTAATCGTTGATACGGCGTCCCATTTTTTCTGCGGAAGGCAGAGCGATGATCTTCAAAGGAGCCACGGGCATGGCATTTTCCAGTTCGTGTAAATTAGGCATGATGTCCCTCCTGGACGAGCTTTTATTGTTCGTAAAAATATTTCATATATTCAGAGCTTCATTCGTAAAGCCGCATCTTCTAGGCGTACCTTTTGCTCAGAATATAACAATTAATTTATATCATTATGCTAGTGACACGTCAAGGAATTTCTTGTACAATGGATAGAAGAAAGCTGGTTAGGTGGATTAAAATGAAGAAAAAAGAACATATTGTAAAAACAGTAAAGCCGGGCAGTATCGCTGAGGAACTGGAGATCGCTCAGGGAGATAAGGTACTGGCGATAGATAATACGGAGATCGAGGACATTTTTGATTATCAGTTTCTGACCCAGGATACTTATATTGAAATGCTGGTGGAGAAGCCGGACGGAGAGCAGTGGCTCTTAGAGATCGACAAGGAATTCGATGAGGATCTGGGAATCGAATTTGAGAACGGTCTGATGGATGAATACAGGCATTGTCATAACAAATGCATTTTCTGCTTTATCGATCAGATGCCGAAGGGCATGCGGGATACTTTGTATTTCAAAGATGACGATTCCCGCCTGTCTTTTTTACAGGGCAATTATGTGACATTGACCAACATGTCGGACCATGATATCGACCGGATCTGCAGATATCATCTGTCCCCCATCAACATCTCGTTCCAGACCATGAATCCCGAGCTTCGGTGTAAAATGCTGAACAATCGTTTCGCGGGAGATGCTCTGAAAAAGGTGGATACTTTAAATGCTGCGGGGATTCGGATGAACGGACAGATCGTACTGTGTAAGGGCGTGAATGACGGTAAGGAACTGGAATACAGCATTCAGAAGCTGATGGAATATCTGCCGAATGTGGAGAGCGTTTCCGTGGTACCGGTTGGATTGTCCAAATACCGTGAGGGGTTGTATCCGTTAGAACCATTCAATGCGCAGGATGCGGGCGAGGTCATTGACCTGATCGAGAAATACCAGAAGATCTGCATGGAGAAATATGACACCCATTTTATCCAGGCGAGTGACGAGTGGTATATCTTAGCGGGCAGAGAGGTGCCGGAGGAGGAACGTTACGATGGTTATCTGCAGCTGGAGAACGGCGTAGGCATGATCCGGCTGTTATTGGATGAGTTCCACGATGCGCTAAAGAGACGTATCATAGAAAAAGCTTCCGGGGCAAAGCTTCCCTGGGAAGGGACAAGGGAGATCTCCCTGGCGACGGGCAGACTGGCGTTTCCTTATTTAAAGAGAATGTCGGAAGAACTGATGCAGGAATATCCCGGGCTTCGGATCCATGTCTATGAGATCATCAATGAATTTTTCGGAGAGATGATCACCGTATCCGGGCTTCTGACCGGGCAGGATATCGTGAAGCAGTTAAAGGATAAGAACCTGGGAGAAGCGTTGTATCTTCCCCGGAATGTCCTCAGAAGCGGAGCAGATCTGTTTCTGGACGATTATACGCTGGCAGACGTGGAGGGGGCTTTACAAGTTCCTGTGAATATTGTAAAATCAAGCGGATATGATCTTGTGGACGATTTGCTTGGAATCGAAGGTTCCGGGCAGAACTAAGATATCAGAAGTAAGAATGGAGGAAATTATGGCAAAGAGAAAATCCAAGCCCATCGTTGCGGTGGTGGGACGCCCAAATGTAGGTAAATCCACCCTGTTCAATGCATTGGCTGGCGAAAATATATCTATCGTAAAAGATACGCCCGGTATTACCAGAGACCGTATTTATGCGGATATCCATTGGCTGGATATGACATTTACCCTGATCGACACCGGCGGTATCGAGCCGGACAGCAAGGATGTGATCCTGTCCCAGATGAGAGAGCAGGCGGAGATCGCCATGGAGACGGCGGATGTGATCATTTTCCTGGTAGATGTGAAGCAGGGGCTGGTGGACGCTGACTCCAAGGTGGCGGACATGCTGCGCCGTTCCCACAAGCCGGTGGTACTGGTAGTCAACAAGGTGGACAGTTTCCAGAAGTATATGGCGGATGTTTACGAATTCTACAATCTGGGCATCGGCGATCCCCATCCGATCTCTGCGGTGAACCGTCTGGGAATCGGTGATATGTTAGAAGCTGTAACCGAATATTTTGATAAGGAACAGGCAGAGGAAGAGGAGGATGACCGCACCCGCGTGGCTATCGTCGGTAAACCTAACGTAGGTAAGTCTTCCCTGATCAATAAGCTGCTGGGTGAGAACCGTCTGATCGTATCCGATATCGCAGGTACTACCAGAGACGCGGTGGACACCGAGATCACTTATAACGGCAAGGAATATGTCTTCATTGATACTGCGGGACTCCGTCGTAAGAATAAGATCAAGGAAGAGCTGGAGCGTTACATGATCGTCCGTACTGTCAGTGCCGTGGAGCGTGCGGAGGTCGTGGTACTGATGATCGATGCGGAAGAAGGCGTTACGGAGCAGGATGCGAAGATCGCCGGAATCGCACATGAGAGAGGCAAAGCGACGATCATTGTAGTGAATAAGTGGGATGCCATCGAAAAAGACGACAAGACCATTTACAAATTTACGGAAAAGGTGCGCAATACCTTATCCTTCATGCCTTATGCGGAGCTTCTGTTTGTCTCTGCGAAGACGGGTCAGAGACTGCCCAAGCTGTTCGAGACCATCGATATTGTCAGCGAGAACCACGCCATGCGTGTGGCTACCGGTGTGCTCAATGAGATCATGGCAGAGGCTGTGGCAATGCAGCAGCCCCCTTCTGATAAGGGTAAGAGACTGAGATTGTACTATATTACCCAGGTAGCGGTAAAACCGCCTACTTTCGTGATCTTTGTAAACGATAAGGAGCTGATGCATTTCTCCTATACCAGATATATTGAAAATCAGATCCGAGAGACCTTTGGGTTCAAGGGGACTCCCCTCAGATTTATCATCAGAGAACGAAAGGAAAAAGATCAATAATGGAACGTGTTATCTGTTTACTCATCGGCTATGTATTTGGACTGTTTCAGACTGCATATTTTTATGGCAAGACAAAGGGAATCGATATCCGTAAGTACGGAAGCGGCAATGCCGGTACCACCAATGCCTTAAGAGTATTGGGAACGAAAGCGGGACTGATCGTGTTTGCGGGAGACTGTTTAAAATGTATCATCGCCGTATGTATCACCAGAGCCTTATTCAGTACCGGACATCCGGAGAATATTTATCTGCTGTGCCTGTACACCGGCGCAGGAGCCATTATCGGACACAACTTTCCGTTCTATATGGGATTTAAGGGCGGAAAGGGTATCGCTGCCACCGCAGGACTGATCCTGTCTTTCCACCCCTATTTTATCGTGATGGGTGTGGTACTGTTTTTTGGAGCTTTTCTGACCACACATTACGTGTCTCTGGGATCACTGCTGGTATATGCTGGATTTATGATCCAGATGGTAGTCTGCGGACAGATGGGACTGTTCGGTGCCATGCCGCAGTCACAGCTGTATGAGATGTATGCAATTACTGCATTTCTCACGGTTATGGCATATTGGAAGCACAGACAGAACATTGTCCGTCTGCTTCACGGGAACGAGAGGAAGACTTATCTGTTCAAGAAAAAGGCAACAGAAGCGCAGACAGAAATATCCGGGGAGGATAAATAAGCTATGGCAAAAGTATGTATATTGGGCGGCGGAAGCTGGGGCATCGGTCTGTCAGTGGTATTACATAAGAACGGACATGAAGTGACGGTTTGGTCTGCAGTTCCCGCAGAGATTCAGATGCTTCAGGAGAAGCATGAACACAAGATGCTGCCGGGAGTAAAGCTCCCGGAGGATATGATCTTTACTACAGATGATAGATCCGCGATCGAGGGTAAGGATCTGTTAGTTATGGCAGTGGCAAGCTCCTACACCAGAAGCACGGCACACCGCATCACCCCACTGGTGGCGAAGGGACAGAGAATCGTCAGCGTCTCCAAGGGAATCGAGGAGCATACCCTGATGACCCAGGCACAGATCATCGAAGATGAGATCCCCCAGGCACAGATAGCGGTGCTGTCCGGACCGACGCACGCGGAGGAAGTCAGCCGTGGTATCCCCACGACGATCGTAGCGGGTTCTAAGAGTAAAAGCTGTGCGGAATATGTGCAGAATCTGTTCATGAACGAGGTGTTCCGTGTCTATACCAGCCCGGATGTACTGGGCATTGAACTGGGCGGTGCCCTGAAAAACGTAGTAGCGCTGGCTGCCGGTATTGCCGACGGACTGGGTTACGGAGACAATACGAAGGCAGCACTGATCACCAGAGGCATTACCGAGATCGCCAGACTTGGTACTGCCATGGGTGGTAATTTCGAGACCTTCTGTGGTCTGACCGGTATCGGAGATCTGATCGTGACCTGCGCCAGTATGCATTCCCGTAACCGTCGTGCCGGTATCCTGATCGGGCAGGGCAAGTCCTACGAGGAAGCAATGAAGGAAGTTCAGATGGTGGTAGAGGGCGTGTATTCTGCCAAGGCTGCCATGGAACTGTCGAAAAAATATGAGGTTCAGCTGCCTATTATTGAGCAGGTAAATGAAGTACTCTTTGACGGTAAGCCTGCGGATCAGGCCGTAAAAGAACTGATGCTTCGTGACAAGAAGCTGGAAGTATCCCATCTGCCCTGGCCTGAAGAATAAATCGTGAGAATAGATCATATTTTTGGTGTTGACAGAAAAACGCAAACTGGCTATAATAAGCTCATGTTTAGCGCAAACATATGATAAGAAGAATGCAATGAAGGGAAGAAGTACTGTTCCTCCACTTCTGACAGAGAGTAGCCGGCAGGTGAGAGGCGCACAGAAGCAGAGCAGGAATACATCCCGGAGCAGCCGGTGGAAAGAGAAGGATCAGATGATTTTTATCAGAGGATCCCGAACGAGTAGATCAGGACGGCAGGCCCCGATATCGGTCGAAGTATTGATAGATACTTACTGAGCTGTCAGATGTGAGTCTGGCGGGAACATTAGGTGGTAACACGAGTGATCAAGCTCGTCCTTTTGAAAAGGGGCGGGCTTTTTTAGTGCCTTTGGAGCCGATTCCCGAAAAATGCAAAAAGGTATACAGAGTAAAAGAACCCAAAAAGGAGAAGAGAAAATGACAGTATTTGATGAATTAAAAGCCAGAGGACTGCTGGCACAGCTGACAGATGAAGAGGAGATCAAGGAACTGATCAATAACGGAAAGGCTACCTTCTACATTGGTTTTGATCCTACTGCAGACAGTCTTCACGTGGGACATTTCATGGCACTGTGTCTGATGAAGAGAATGCAGATGGCAGGCAACAAGCCCATCGCTCTGATCGGTGGAGGAACTGCAATGATCGGTGATCCCTCCGGCAGAAGCGATATGCGTACCATGATGACCAAGGAGACCATTCAGCATAACGTAGACTGCTTCAAGAAGCAGATGAGCCGTTTTATTGATTTTGGCGACGGTAAGGCACTGATGGTTAATAATGCGGACTGGCTGCTGAATCTGAACTATGTGGAACTGTTAAGAGATGTGGGAGCACACTTCAGCGTTAACCGTATGCTGACCGCAGAGTGCTACAAGCAGAGAATGGAGAAGGGTTTAAGCTTCTTAGAGTTCAACTACATGATCATGCAGAGCTTTGACTTCCTGACCTTATACCAGAAATACGGCTGTAACATGCAGTTTGGTGGTGATGATCAGTGGAGCAATATGTTAGGAGGCACCGAGCTGATCCGCAGAAAGCTGGGCAAGGATGCTTATGCTATGACCATCACCCTGCTGTTAAATTCCGAGGGTAAGAAGATGGGTAAGACCCAGAAGGGTGCCGTATGGCTGGATCCCAACAAGACTACTCCTTTCGAGTTCTACCAGTACTGGAGAAATGTATCAGACGCTGATGTCCTGAAGTGCCTGCGTATGCTGACCTTCCTGCCTCTGGAGCAGATCGATGAGATGGACAAATGGGAAGGAAGCCAGTTAAATCAGGCGAAGGAAATTCTGGCATACGAACTGACCAATCTGGTACATGGCGAGGAAGAGGCTAAGAAGGCACAGGAGAGTGCAAGAGCACTGTTTACCGGCGGCAACGCCGCAGAAATGCCTACCAGTGAGCTGACAGAGGCAGACTTTACCGATGGTAAGATTGATATTCTCGGTGTTCTGGTGAAATCCGGACTGTCCGCATCCCGCAGTGAAGCAAGACGTGCCGTAGAACAGGGCGGTGTTGTCGTAGCGGATGAAAAGGTTACAGATGTGAAGACCGCTTACGATCCCGAGCAGTTTGACGGAGAGGGTCTGGTAGTCCGCAGAGGTAAGAAGAACTTCAAGAGAGTCGTTATGAAGTAAAAAGAATAAAAATTCAAAGATGGGATCTTTCACGAAAAACAGTGAAGGATCCTATTTTTATTGTGATTTTTCTTGCATTTATAGGTGCAGTATGGTTTAATATGGGTAGTATGTTAAAAAAATATCAAAAGGCGGTAATGTGATATGAGCAGCATGAGAGGGATCGATACTCCGGTAAGACAGCGGAGAAGAAGAGTATTTAAGGAAGTGGCTAATCTGGCTTACAATTCCACGAATCTGAAAGATGATATGGAGGCGCTGCCTTATAAAATCGTAGACTATGAAGAGTCGGAGTTCTGGGAGAGCGTCTATCGTGACAGAGCGATCATCCGTGAGCGCATCCGTTTGGCCATGGGTATGAGCTTACGCCCGGAGAACCGTGAGCATCCCGGACATCTGACACAGGGACTGGAAGAAAGTAATATTGATGAAAAATATTATGAGCCCCCTCTGATGCAGGTCATTCCGTCGGCTTGTAATGCCTGCCCGGAGAACCGTTATGAGGTGACCAGCTCCTGCATGGGGTGCCTGGCACATCCCTGCCAGAGTGTTTGTCCCAAGGGTGCGATTTCTATGAAAAACGGCAAGTCTGTTATTGATCAGGAAAAATGCATCAAGTGCGGAAAGTGTCGTGAAATCTGCCCTTATGATGCAATCTGTCACAAAGAGCGTCCCTGTAAGGCTGCCTGCGGTATTGGAGCTATCACATCTGATCATTTGGGAAGAGCCGTGATCGACAATGAGAAATGTGTATCCTGCGGTCAGTGTATGGTAAGCTGTCCTTTTGGAGCGATTGCTGACAAGTCTCAGATCTTCCAGTTGATCCGTGCCATGCAGTCCGGCCGGAAGATCATAGCCCAGGTAGCACCTGCATTTGCCGGACAGTTTGGCCCGAAGGTGACACCTGAGATGTTCAAGACAGCGTTGAAGGAATTGGGGTTTGCGGATGTCTATGAGACAGCGTTGGGCGCTGACATGGGATGTATGGCGGAAGCGGAGCACTACGTGAAGGAGGTTGCTACCGGTAAGCAGCAGTTTGCCCTGACCTCCTGTTGTCCTTCCTGGTCTGTGATGGCGAAGAATCTGTTTCCTGAGACCATTGATAAGATAAGTAATGAATTGACACCTATGGTTGCAACAGCCCGTCTGATCAAACAGGAACATCCGGATGCATCCGTAGTATTCATTGGCCCCTGCGCTTCCAAGAAGCTGGAAGCCAGCAGACGTACCGTTCGTTCCGATGTAGACTTTGTTATCACTTTTGAGGAACTGACCGGTATGTTCGAAGCTAAGGGAATCCTGTTGGATGAGATCAAGGCCATGGATGAGATGAAGGATGCTACCGCAGCCGGAAGAGGTTACGGCGTGGCAGGCGGCGTTGCCAATGCCATCAAGGAGTGTATCGAACAGTATTATCCGGGAACACCGGTGAACATTCAGCATGCGGAGAGCCTGGCAGAATGTAAGAAAGCCCTGCTTCTTGCCAAGGCCGGTAAGATGAACGGCTGCCTGATCGAGGGTATGGCCTGCCCCGGAGGCTGTATTGCCGGAGCCGGCACCAACATTGCTATTCCCGTAGCAGCCAAAGCCGTGGACAAGTTCAAAAACGAAGCAGAGAAGAAAGTACCTGATGAAAGTGTGGATCAGGAAATGGTGGAACTGGAAAAAGAATAAACATAGGACAGAAATTTTGTCGGGAAAGGGAATCATCACAGAAGCGTGATGGTTCCTTTTTGCTGTATGTAAATTAGCTATTGTTATTTTAACAAAGATACTATAAAATATCGTGGAGAACTTTTGGGAGAAACAGATTATGAACATTCAGGATAGTATTATTTTTTTCATGGAAATCTTAGGAACCATCGCTTTTGCCGCGTCAGGTGCCATGGTGGGGATCCGAAAACGAATGGATATTTTCGGGATCTGCGTGTTGGGCGTGGTGACGGCAGTGGGAGGAGGTATGACCAGGGATGTGATCCTGGGGAAATTGCCTTCGGCTCTGGAAAAGCCTGTGTATGTCGTGGTATCAGTGATTACGTCACTGGCGATTTTTGTACTGCTGTATATCAAACATGATCTTCTTAGTGGCAGACTGGGAACTTTTTATGACAAGGCTATGCTGATCATGGATTCTGTAGGACTGGGAATCTTTACATCCCTGGGTGTGATGTCGGGAATTGATAATGGATATCCTGATAATTCCTTCCTGCTGGTGTTTATAGGAATGCTTACCGGTGTAGGCGGCGGTCTGATGCGTGACATGATGGCAGGGGAGGAACCCTACATCTTCGTGAAACATATTTATGCCTGTGCATCCCTCGTGGGAGCACTGGGTTGTGTGGAGATCTACCGAGAGTGGGGAAGACTGCCGGCGGTATTTATCGGAGCTTTCATTGTCATGGCGATCCGTTTCCTGGCTGCACATTACAGATGGAATCTTCCCCATCCGAAATCAACGTCTTAACTGTTGCAGTTTTTGAAAAAAGGCGGTAGAATAAGAAAGTAGTCTGCCTGGGAGATGGTGGACAGGAATATATAAGCAGGAAAATGTATGCCGGAAGACCGTAGCCCGGATATGCACAGATTCCCTGCGGAAATGAGGAGAAAATGACAAAGATCAGAACAAGATACGCACCCAGCCCTACCGGTAAAATGCATGTAGGTAATCTGCGGTCCGCATTATATGAATTTTTGATAGCAAAGCATGCAGGCGGAGATTTCATGCTCCGTATCGAGGATACCGACCAGGAGCGCTATGTGGAAGGCGCTACCGAGATCATCTATCGTACCCTGGAGAAGACCGGACTGGTACATGATGAGGGACCCGATAAGGACGGCGGCTACGGTCCTTACGTACAGAGTGAGCGTATGAAGACCGGTATCTATATGAAATATGCCAAGGAGCTGATCGATAAGGGCGAGGCATACTATTGCTTCTGTGATAAGGAGAGACTGGCTTCCCTGAAGACCGAGGTGGTGGACGGTAAGGAGATCACCGTATACGACAAGCACTGTCTGTCTCTGTCCAAGGAAGAAATCGAGGCAAATCTCGCTGCTGGCAAGCCTTTTGTCATCCGTCAGAACAACCCCAAGGAAGGAACTACAACATTCCATGATGAGTTATACGGAGACATTACCGTAGATAATTCCCAGCTGGATGATATGATCCTGATCAAATCCGACGGCTATCCTACTTACAATTTTGCCAACGTAGTAGATGACCATACCATGAATATCACGCATGTGGTACGTGGCAACGAATATTTGTCCTCCTCCCCGAAGTATGTGCGTCTGTATGATGCTTTCGGCTGGCAGGTGCCGGTATATATCCATCTGCCCCTGATCACCGATGAGAACCACAAGAAGTTGTCTAAGAGAAGTGGACATGCTTCCTTCGAGGACCTGATCGATCAGGGATTCATTACCGAGGCAATTGTCAACTATGTGGCACTGCTGGGATGGAGCCCGGAGGATAATCGTGAGATCTTTTCTCTGGACGAACTGATCAAGGAGTTTGACTATCATCGTATCAGCAAGTCTCCCGCAGTCTTCGATATTGTAAAGCTGCGCTGGATGAACGGCGAGTACCTGAAGGCTATGGACTTCGATAAATTCTACGAGATGGCAGAACCTTATCTGAAGAAAGCGATCAGTAAGCCCTTAGATCTTAAGAAGATCGCAGCCATGGTAAAGACCCGAATTGAAGTATTCCCGGATATCACCGGACTGGTAGATTTCTTCGAGGAACTTCCGGAGTATGATGTGGCAATGTACACACATAAGAAGATGAAGACTACCGCAGAGAGTTCTCTGGAGGTATTAAAAGACCTGCTTCCGATCCTGGAGGCACAGGAGGATTACAGCAATGACGGGCTGTATCAGGCTCTTGTAAAATATGTGGAGGAAAAGGGCTGCAAGAACGGTTATGTGATGTGGCCGATTCGTACCGCTGTATCCGGCAAGCAGATGACACCTGCCGGTGCTACGGAGATCATGGAAGTCCTGGGCAAGGAGGAATCTCTTGCAAGAATCCGCAAAGGAATCGAATTATTACAGGCAAATGTCTGATCTTACAAATTATAATCCCTCCCAGCGGGAGGCTGTGACGTTCGGAGAGGGTCCGCTTTTGGTACTGGCGGGCCCGGGCTCCGGCAAGACATTTACCATTACACAGAGAATCCTCTATCTGATCCATGAGAAACAGATCCCGCCACAGAAGCTTTTGGTAATCACTTTTACCAGAGAAGCGGCGGTCTCCATGAGACAGCGTTTTTTACAGATTTCTCCACAACATACCACCGTCAACTTTGGAACATTTCATTCTTGTTTTTATCAGATACTGCTCAGATCGGGCAGAGTTTCACCAGGTAATATTTTAAATGAAAAACAGAAAAAGGAACTGATTTATCCGGTTCTGAAAAAAATAAAAGCACACAACGCATTGTCCGCCACAGACTTGCCGGAGCTGGCGAAAAACCTTCTCACAGCAATCGGTTATTATAAAAATACCGGCGATCTGCAAAGCAGTATGGACAGACTTCCGGAAGACTGGAAGAATGACTTTGCACAGGTTTATTCCGGGTATGAGGAAGCGAGAAAAAGAATCCGGGGACTGGATTTTGATGACATGCTGAAGGAATGTGAGGAACTTCTGCAAAAAGATGACGCATTGCGGGCCTACTGGCAGAATCTTTTTTCTTATATTTTAATTGATGAATTTCAGGATATTAATTATAGACAGTATTGCATTGTGCGGCTACTGGCCCAGAAGCATAAAAATGTATTCGCAGTGGGAGATGATGATCAGGCGATTTACGGGTTCCGTGGAGCTAAACCTGCCTGCATGAAGCAGTTTGTACAGGAATTCGGTGCAAAACAGATCATACTTTCGACGAATTACCGCAGCCATCAGGATATTGTGGAAGCATCCCTGGCGGTGATAGCGGAGAACAGTGATCGATTCCCAAAGAATCTGGAACCTTGTGAAGCCAACAGGCGGCACTTGGGCAAGATGGATAAAAAGAATTATCACGTTAGAATTCGTGAGTTTAGTGGTGCTAAGGAACAACTGCAGTTTCTGATGCGACAATTAAAGGATCGGACAGAGGGAGAAACTTATGGGATCTTGTTTCGTACCAACCTGGCAATGCAGAGCGTGGCAGCCGGTCTGACCAGGGAAGGAATTCCGTTTTCCATAAAAGAACATGGGAAAAATATTTATGACCATTTTATTGTACAGGATATTCTTGCATATCTTCGGATAGCGCAGGGGACGGCGGCGAGAGCGGATTATCTACGAGTGGTCAATAAGCCGTTTCGGAATATTTCGCGAGAGGCATTTGGAGGTGAGGTATCCCTGCAGGCACTGGAACACTACTATGCGGATCTGATGAGACAAACAGGGGCTGGCTATCTGAGAAGTGCTTACGATGCCGTACGACTATTAAGGCGACAGATGGAATTCGTGAAAAATACAGATCTGAAGCTGGCAGTATGGTTCCTGCGAAAAGCATGTGGATACGAGAATTATCTGCAACAGAGACAGAGGATGGAACAGACGGAAGAATGGATGGAGATTTTAGATTTTATCACGGAGGAAGCAGGGCAGTATAAAACGCTGCGGGAATGGCAGGAAGCACAGGAAGTTTACAGAGAACAGCTGCAAAAGGAAAATGAGCATCATCCAAAGAAGGGCAGGGAAGAAAGCGCAGATTGCCAGATCCGCTTACTTACCGTGCATGCATCCAAAGGACTGGAATTCGATCATGTGTGGATCCCGGACTGTAATGAGAAGACATTTCCTCATGGCAATGTACAGGATACGGAACACCTTGAAGAAGAGCGACGGATCTTCTATGTGGCAATGACCAGAGCAAAAAAAGACCTGGAACTTCTCTGCCTTACAGGTACAGCAGAGCGTCCCAGGTTTCCGTCCAGATTTCTTATTCCTCTGAATCGTTATCGTCGATGATCTCATCGAATTCACAACTGTCCAGATACTCGTCAAAAGCATCGGCAACTCTTTCGTAGACATCATCATCTTCAATGTATTCGAGAACAGGCTCTTCATTCGGGTCATCCGGATTCTCGGCATATCCGTAGAACCATACTTCTCCGTCTTCGTTTTCGCCGTCTTCATCCAGAGGCAGAAGCACAATATAATCCTTAGCCTCCACGGTGAGAATGGTGATGATCGCACAGTTTACGACAGTGCCATCTTCCAGTTCCAGCTCAACGGTCATTTCTTCATCTTCATAACTTTCTTTTTTACCCATGGGAATCCTCCTGTGATGTTTTTTGGGTGTAACAGTATTTTGTTCCCTTATTATAACCGTTTACGGATATTCTTGCAATGCTTGTTTTTCTTAAGCTTACCGACTATAATAAAATAGTGAGAAAAGACAAATCAACCAGAAGATGGAGCGTAGCAATGACAGAAAGAAAGCATGCAATAAAGCCGTATCCGCTGGGAGCACATCCGGAGGACGGAGCAATACGTTTCGCTTACGCGTCCGGGAAAAAGGATTGCGGCATTATCCTATATGACAGAGAGAGCGGTAAAAAATTACACAAAATCCCATTCTGCCGAGAAGAGCGGATGGGAAATGTCTACTGCAGATACCTGGAACTGGATCCTAAACAGATCGGATATCAGTTCTATGAAGAGGAACGGATCGTGCCGGATCTGCATGCACGGGGCTTCTTAAGTAAGCCTGCTTACGGAAAAATACGAAAAAATGGCAATCGCATTGCGGTATTTCCCGGAGAGGATTTCGACTGGGAGCAGGATGAACACCCGATGCTTTCCTATTGTGAGAGCGTATGTTATTGCATGCATGTCCGTGGATTTACCATGCATGCTTCCTCCAAGGTGGCACACAGAGGCACCTTTGCAGGAATTGCGGAGAAACTGGATTATCTGCAGGAAATCGGCATCACGACAGTGGAAATGCAGCCTGTTTATGAATTTGATGAGACTCCGGAAGAGGTGATTCCGAAGACATCCGCAGATATGGCAGCCACAGCAGGAGAAAATGGTGGAGAATTCCCCGGTTACCTTGTACTGAACTACTGGGGTTACCGGGAGGGCTTTTATTATGCACCGAAAGCCTCCTATGCGGCAGGAGAAGATGCGGCGACGGAATTCAGACAACTGGTGAAGGAATTCCATAAGCGCAGGATGGAAGTGATCTTACAGTTTTATTTCCCTAAAGGGATGGATGTGACAGAGATCGGGAATATTTTACGGTTCTGGGTATTAACTTATCATGTGGATGGGTTCCATCTGATGGGAGAAGTACCGGCACAGGCATTGGCAGGAGACCCTGCACTGCGAGATACCAAACTGTGGTATTACGATTTTGATGCAGCGAAGCTCTACGATCCGGCACAGAAGCCGGAGTATCGGAATCTTGCCGAATACCGGGACGATTATCTGTATACCATGCGCAGATTTTTAAAAGGCGATGATAACATGCTTTCGGGCGTCTTGTATGAGATGCGCCATATCCCTGCCAATATGGGACGGATCCATTATTTGTCCAATTATTACGGATTTACCCTGATGGATATGGTGTCTTATGACCATAAGCATAACGAAGCCAACGGCGAGGGCAATCGGGACGGTAACGATTATAATTGCAGCTGGAACTGTGGTGAGGAAGGTACCTCCCGACGCAAAAAAGTGCTGGCTCTCCGGCAAAAACAGTTACAGAATGCATTTTGTATGCTGTTATTGACCCAGTCCACGCCGCTGATCTTCATGGGAGACGAATTCGGTAATTCCCAACAGGGAAATAACAATCCCTACTGTCAGGATAATAAAATTACCTGGCTGAACTGGCAGGATAAGGAGAAAAATGGCGGACTGCTGGCTTTCTGGAAACAGATGATCGCTTTCCGTAAGGCACATCCGATCCTGCATCCGGAGGAAGAGCTTCGGATCCTGGATACGTTATCCTGTGGTTATCCGGATCTGTCCTACCACGGACAAAATGCATGGAGACCTCAGACAGAGAGTTATAACAGGCACGTGGGCATGATGTATTGCGGAAAATATGCAAAGACCAAGGCAGGTGCAGATGATTCTTTTCTCTATGTTGCCATGAATATGCATTGGGAACCTCAGAAGCTGGCATTTCCCAAGCTTCCGAAGGGTATGGAATGGAAATTGGTTTTAGCGACGGAAGAAGCAGGGAATATCCTGACAGTGCAGGAGAGAGAAGAACAGATGGCTGATCAGACGAGGACCATAGCCCCCAGGAGCATTGCCGTCTACGAAGGCGTGATGGGAATATCACAGGACAAGGGAAAAAGTACCGGTAAGAGCCGGAAAAAGAAATCGGAAGCTTCTGAAGAAAGATGATAGAACGAAATGAATATCTGGAAACATTTTAAAACGATCACACACCATAAGGTTCTGGTGGCAAAGGGCTGCTTTAAGGTAGGTCTGTATAAACAGGGACTGTTACACGATATGTCGAAATACAGCCCCACAGAGTTCTGGGTAGGAGCAAAGTATTACCAGGGTGACCGCAGCCCCAACAACGCGGAGAGGGAGGATATCGGTTATTCCAGTGCCTGGCTGCACCACAAGGGCAGGAACAAACATCATTACGAATACTGGATCGATTACAGTATGCAGGCATTACCAGGCGGAATGGCACCGGTACCCATGCCGGATCGTTATATTGCGGAGATGATCATGGACCGGATCGCCGCCAGTAAGGTTTACATGGGAGACAAATATACGGACAGATCACCGTTAGATTACTATTATCGGGGCACAGATAAGGCACCTATCCATCCTAAGACAAAGGCAAAGCTTCTGTATGTGCTGGAAATGCTGGCAGAACAGGGCGAAGAGAAAACCTTTCAATTTATCAAAGAGGAACTGGTACAGCATAAACGGTGTATGGACTGGCACCAGCTGGAAAAAGCGGAATAGAATAGTAAATAAACAGTAGTAAGTAGAGGATCCTATGAACTGTATCATTCTGTTATTATTACTATTTTGTGGTGGAAATTCCTGTGACAACAACAATTGCTGTGGAAGCTCGAATGCCTGCGGTGCCCGCCGTCTGGAAGATGCGGGGTGCTGTGGAGACAGAGACCGCAGACCTCTAAGACCGGATTTTCCGAATTTTACACCGGTGGATGATCCGGCATTTTCCAGAAGAAATGATGGGAAATGTGAGACCTGCGGATGTGAACAGAATTCCTGAAATATGGGAAGATCAAAAGCCCTCAGGCTGTACCTTCAGCTTGAGGGCTTTTGCTTTGCTTTATATAGAATTAATTGGACATAACTTCTTTCCAGTATTTGTTGAAAAGCTCTTCGCCATCCTCACCGAGGTACAGGAAGGTCTCCAGATTGTTATACTGTGTCAGATCCGGGAAAGCGATGGGAGAGTTCTTCAGGTCCTCATCCTCGATCAGCTCTCTTGCAGCGGTATTGGGGGTACCGTAGGTAATGTACTCGAAATTCTTCAGAGCTACATCCGGACGGCACATGAAATCAATGAATTTCTCTGCATTTTCCTTGTTAGGAGCATTCTTGGGAATAACCCAGCCGTCAATCCATACATTTGTACCTTCCTCAGGAATGACATAATCGAGATCCGGATTTTCCCCGATCACATAAATGGCATCACCGGAGAACATTACACCGATCGCAGCCTCGCCGCCGATCATTTTGTCACGTACCTGATCTACAACATATGCCTGTACCAGAGGCTTCTGGGCGATGAGATCATTGGTAGCTATCTGGAGCTCGGATTCGTCCAGACTGTTAGAAGAGAAGCCGTTTTTCTTCAGAGCCACCATAAAGCTGTCTTTAATAGAATCCATCATCAGAATATTATCAGCATATTTTTCATCCCACAGGTCTGCCCATTTGGTGGGAGGAGTATCTACCATGGTTTTATTGTAGATGATTCCTACGGTTCCCCAGCAATAAGGAACACAATATTTGTTACCGGGATCGTAAGCAGCCGCCTGCTCGTAGTACTGGGCACCGATGTTTTCTTTGGCATTGGGAATCTTATCGTAATCCAGTTCCTGAATCAGATCATTCTCGATCATTTTCTGTACCATGTAATCGGAAGGACATACCACATCATAAGCGGATGAACCGGCTTCCACCTTTGGATACATGATCTCATTGGTCTCAAATTCGTCATAGACCACTTTAATACCGGTCTCTTCCTCAAACATAGTGAGAGTCTCCGGATCGATATATTCTCCCCAGTTGTAGACGATGACTTCACCGTTTTCACCGGCAGAGGAAGAGGATCCGCAGCCGGTCAGAGCAGTTGCGGTAAAGATGCCGCACAGAAGCAGTGCAATAAATTTTTTCATTTATTTTCCTCCTAAAATATATGTAGAAAAAGTTATTTCTTTTTCTTTCCTTTGGGTGTGTAGTTTACTAACAAAAGTAAAATCAATACAGTTACGAATATAATGGTGGACAGTGCATACATTTCCGGTTTAATCCCCTTTTTCACTTCCGTATAAATCTTAGTGGAAAGGGTGTCAACACCGGGTCCCTTGGTAAAGTGCGTAATGATAAAATCATCCAGTGACATGGTAAATGCCATCAGAAAACCGGATAAAATACCCGGCAGGATATCCGGAAATACTACTTTGAAAAAGGCATACGTATGAGAAGCGCCCAGGTCGAGGGCCGCCTCGTAGGTGCTGGGGTTCAGCTGCTTCATACGTGGCATTACACTTAATATCACATAAGGAATATTAAAGGTAATGTGTGCAAGCAGAATAGTTCCGAAGCCAAACTTTATACCAAAGCTGAGGAACAGAAGCATCAGGGAGATACCGGTAACGATTTCCGCATTCAGCATGGGGATATTCGTGATTCCCATGAGGACAGCACGGCTGGTACGCTTCATGGATTGCATGGCGATGCAGGCGATCGTACCTATGAGGGTGGCGATCAGCGCAGATAATATTGCCAGCGCCAGTGTATTCCACAAAGCCTGCATGATCTGCTCGTTCCGGAACAAAGCCGCATACCACTTGGTCGTAAACCCACCCCATTTTGCACGTGTCTTGCTGGCATTGAAGGAGAGCACGATCAAAGTAATAATGGGGGCGTATAAAAAGATAAAAATCAGTCCCAGATATATTTTTTGTGCAGTTGTTTTGATCATAATGTGTTCGCCTCCCCTTCTTTATCCGTGATCACAGAGATCACCATATTGAAGATGATGAACAGCATCAATACGATGGAGAGACCGCTTCCCAGATTCCAGTTGCCGGTCTGGGTGAATTCCTGCTCGATGACATTACCGATGAGCAGGATCTTGCTGCCACCCAGGATCTTGCTGATGACGAAAGTAGTCAGGGCAGGGACAAACACCATGGTGATACCGCTGAACATGCCGGGCAGACTTAAGGGGAAAATGATACGAAAGAAAGTCTGTGCACCGTTGGCACCCAGGTCATAGGCGGCGTTAATTACATTTTTGTCGATTTTGACCAGCACGTTATACAGAGGCAGTACCATAAAAGGCAAAAAGTTATATACCATACCCAGTACAATGGCGTATGGGGTATTGATAATATTTAACGACGGCAGATGCAGGACGGAGAGGATACTGTTGATGACGCCGGTCTTCTCAAGCAGAGTCTGCCATGCAAGGGTACGAAGCAGAAAGTTCATCCACATGGGTAAAATAAAAATCAGTACCAGGAATGAATTCTGATTCACATTCATGTTACACAGGATCATGGCAAGAGGATATGCTAGAAGCAGGCAGATCACAGTACTGATCACAGATAACTTCAATGCCTCCCACAGAGCCTTGGAATGCTCGGCAGTAGCGATCGCCAGAATATTATCCAATGTAAATGCGCCGCTCTTATCGGTCAGACCATAGTAGAAGACCATGCACAGAGGCACGATGACAAACATGGCTGACCAGAAGATAAAAGGGAGCGATAACAATTTTCTATTCATTGACTCCAATGGCCTCCTCGTCCTCAGATTCCGGCTTCTTCATGATCTGGATGTTAAAAGGATCAACCTTAATGCCGACTTTGGTTCCAACGGGAACCATTTTTGTGGACTGAACCAGCCATTCAAAGCCATTTGCCATAACTTCCATCTCATAATGAACACCCTTGAAGATAGAGTGGATCAGGGTACCCTGGAGGATGCCTTCCTCCGGCGCTACCAGCTCCACATCCTCGGGACGGATGACTACATCTACGGGCTTATTCTCACCGAAACCGGTATCTACACAGTCAAAACGGGCACCCAGGATTTCTACCAGACGATCTCTGATCATGGTGGCACCGATGATATTACTGTCACCGATAAAATCGGCAACGAAAGCATTTTCCGGTTCATTATAGATGCTCTCAGGAGTACCGATCTGTTGGATATAACCCTGGTTCATGACTACGATGGTATCGGACATGGTCAGAGCCTCTTCCTGGTCATGGGTGACATAGATGAAAGTAATGCCAAGTTCGTTCTTCAGGCGGATCAGCTCATACTGCATGTCCTGGCGAAGCTTCAGATCCAGGGCGCCCAAAGGCTCGTCTAAGAGCAGGAGCTTGGGCTCGTTCACGATCGCACGGGCGATGGCGATACGCTGTTGTTGGCCGCCACTTAAGGAATCCGGCATACGGTTCTCAAAACCATCCAGATTGACTAACTTCAGAGCGTATTTAATTTTATCATTAATATAAGACTTACTTTTACCACTGATCTTTAATCCGAAAGCGATGTTTTCCGCAATGGTCATGTGAGGGAACAGGGCATACTTTTGGAATACGGTATTCAAATTGCGCTTATTGGGTGGAAGGTTAGTGATATCCCGGCCTTCGAAAATAACCTGACCTTTGTCGGGTGTTTCGAAACCGCCCAGAATACGGAGGGTTGTAGTCTTCCCGCAGCCACTGGGTCCCAACAGTGTCAGGAACTCATTCTCGCGGATGTACAGATTGAGATCATCCAGAACCATCTGATTGTCAAATGATTTTGAAATGTTCACTAAATTGACTAAAGCATTTTTCATCAATTTTTTCCTTCCTGATGTAAAAAATCCTGCAAAAATCATCGAAAAACCTAAACGAAAATTTTTTGCAAGTCGAATTAATATTATACGTAAATACAAGGAAAGTCAATGTGAAGTTTTGCATTTTCCGGGCTAATTTACATAAACTTTACCAGTGGGAAAAAACGGGAGTATTTTTCGGGAATTTTACAGAAAAAATGTTTCACAATTTTCAGAATTGTGCTATATTTATAAACATAAAAAGACATAGAATGCTAAGGAGGATCCGGTCATGAGCAAGGGAAAATATGTTGCCTATGTTTCCAGTTATACACAGGGGGACAGTCACGGTATCAGAATATATGATGTGGATATGAAAAACGGTCGTTTTAAGGAAAAAGATAAAGTAGAGATCACCAACTCTTCTTACCTGACCATTTCCCATAACGGAAAGTTTCTTTATTCTATAACGGATTTTGGTGTAGAGGCTTATACGATCATGCCGGACGGAGATCTGGAACTGATCAACTTCGCACCGATCAACGGTATGAGAGGATGTTATGTATCTACGGATTACACAGATCAGTATCTGTTTGTGGCAGGTTATCATGACGGTAAGCTGACTGTACTCCGACTGAAGGAGGATGGTTCCATCGGAGAGATCACCGACGAGATCTATCATAAAGGACTGGGCAGTATGGCAGAGCGCAACTTCCGCCCTCACATCAACTGTGCCCGTATGACGCATGACAACAAATATCTGTTGGTAGCGGATCAGGGAATGGATCATGTCAATGTGTATCGTTTTGATATGGAGAAGGGTAAGGTGAAGCTGGAGGATATCATCCGCAGTGAGATGGAATCCGCACCCCGTCATATCAAGATCTCAGAGGATGGCAGATATATTTATATCCTGCATGAACTGAAGTGTTACATTGATGTCTATGAGTATGCGGACCATGATAATGATCCTACTTTCGAGAAGATTCAGACGGTAGAGCTGATCAAGCTGACCAGAGGCAATACGGACAGTGCCAGCGCATTCAGTTTTTCCCTGGATTATAATTATCTGCTCAGCTCCATCGCAGGAGATAATTCGGTCATTGTATTTAATGTGGATAAGAAGACGGGATTACTTAAGAAGAATTTCCTGCTGCCGGTCAGCGGTGAGTACCCGAAGGATGCGGAGTTCTTCCCGGATAATAAGTTTCTGGTGTCTTTGAATCATGAAAGTAATACGATGACTTTCTTCCATATTGATCTGGAGCATGGAACGATGATCATGAATGGACCGGCGATGAAGGTCAATATGCCCAACTGTATTGTGTTCCATAAGTTGGGGTAGGTATTATTTAGAAATACCCCCACAGCCCCGGATGGGGTAAGAATAATCCCCCTGCAGCCCCGGATGGGGTAAGAATAATCCCCGTAGCCCGCATTGGGGCTAAGAACCGCAGACCCGTTTGCACTTCGGACGCAGACCGTAGCGGTACATAAGCGAGGAAAGTACCCTCGCTAAGTACCGACGGCTGCTTAGAGTCTGCTTGTCCTTAACCCAACTGCGGGCTACTTGTTTATGGAAATAACCTTGTGATATGAGACTGTATTTGGTAAAATGAATTTATATGTAGAAGTAATTGGGAGGTAGGAGTATGGCACAGATCAGACCATTTAAGGCATATCGGCCCTGCAAGGGGATGGAGGAGAGGATTGCGGCGCTTCCTTATGATGTATATAACAGGATGGAAGCGTGTGAAGTGGTGAAGAAGAATCCGGAATCTTTTCTGGCGATTGACCGGGCGGAGACGCAGTTTGGCGAGGAAGTAGACACGTATGCGGACTGCGTGTATGAGAAAGCGGATCAGATGCTTCGGGAGAAAATTCAGGAAGGAAAATTCGTACAGGATCCGACGCCATGTTTCTATCTGTATGAGCTGACGATGGATGGACACAGTCAGACCGGGGTGGTAGGCTGTGCATCGATTGATGATTATCGGAACAATGTGATCAAAAAGCATGAGAATACCAGGGCGGACAAGGAGGAAGACCGTATTCGTCATGTGGATACGTGCAGTATGCAGACGGGACCGATTTTCCTGGCGTATCGGGCGAAGGAGGATCTGAAGGAGAAAATCGGAGAGCTGAAAAAGCAGGCGCCGGTCTATGATTTCGTCAGTGAGGATGGAATCGGGCATCGTGTGTGGGTGATCGATAACAATTCGGATGTGTCGATGATCGAGGAGACTTTTGGGAAGATCCCGGCAATCTATATTGCGGATGGACATCATCGATGTGCTTCTGCAGTGAAGGTGGGGCTGAAGAGGAGAGAGCAGTATCCGGATTATACAGGAGAAGAGGAATTTAATTATTTTCTTTCCGTGATTTTCCCGGATGAAGAGTTACGGATCCTGGATTACAATCGTGTAGTGAAGGACCTGAACGGACTGGATGCAGCAGCTTTCCTTACGCGTATTGGAGAATATTTCACAGTGGAGAAAATGGGACAGGCGCCTTACAGACCCACAAAGAAGGGCATGTTTGGCATGTATCTGGAGGATGAATGGTACAGTCTTGTCGCAAAAGAGAAAATAAAAAGTGAGGATGCCGTAGAGGGACTGGATGTATCGCTTTTGCAGAATTATCTGTTAGATCCCATTTTGGGGATTAAGGATCCGAAGACAGATAAGAGAATTGATTTCGTCGGAGGTATCCGGGGACTGGGAGAACTGGAACGGAGAGTACATACGGACATGAAGGTGGCGTTTGCGATGTATCCCACATCTATTGCAGAGCTTTTTGCGGTGGCGGACGTAGGACGGTTGATGCCTCCAAAGTCCACATGGTTCGAGCCGAAGCTTCGAAGCGGGCTGTTCCTGCATGAGATTGAACGGTAATCCGCAGGGCTTCTAAAGGCAAAAATGACAGAATAGAATGTAGCAATCGCGCCGCAGAAAAGAGGGAATATGACAAATAAACTTTATAAATTGATGAACTGGCCAAAAATAGAAGAGATCACGTATTCCGAATGCGATAATCCCCATGAGCTGTTGGGACCCCATAAGCAGGGAAGCAAAATGCTGGTACAGGCATACTTCCCGGGAGCAGAGAAAGTAACGATCCACTGGAAGAAGACCGGACAGGTGGGAGAAGCATTTCTTATGGATGTTCCCATGGAACTGGCAGATGAAGAGGGATATTTTGCCGCACTGGTAAATGCAGGGAAAATGGCACCTTATGAATATGTAGTGGAATACAGTAAGACCGAAAACCGTGAGGCACACAGAATGATCTGTGGGGATGCGTACCGGCATGTTCCGCAGATCACGAAGGAAGACATGGATCGTTTTGCCTCCGGCATTCATTATACAATCTATGAAAAGCTGGGAGCACATCCCATGGAACTGGATGGGGACGAGGGAACCTATTTTGCTGTCTGGGCGCCGAATGCCATGCGTGTCAGCGTAGTCGGTGATTTTAATGAATGGGACGGGCGGATCCATCAGATGAGACGGCTGGGGGATTCCGGTATCTTTGAATTGTTTATTCCCGGAGCGGAAGCCGGAGACTGTTACAAATACGAGCTGAAGATCAAGGGCGGACTTACTTATCTGAAGGCTGACCCCTACGGCAATGCAGCGCAGAAGAGACCGGAGACGGCTTCTGTAATTGCGGATATCCGTAATTATCAATGGGAGGACGACGAATTTCTGAAAAGCCGTGAAAAATATCAGTGCGGTAATGCTCCGGTGAGCGTCTATGAAATGTATCTGGGAAGCTTTGTGACACCGGGGGAAGGACAGGATTATGTCAATTACCGGGAAATTGCTCCGAAGGTTATAGAATATGTAAAGAAAATGGGATACACCCATGTGGAACTGCTGCCGGTGATGGAGCATCCCTTAGATGCTTCCTGGGGATATCAGGTCATCGGTTATTATGCACCGACTGCCAGATACGGTACACCGGAGGACTTTATGTTCTTCGTGAATGCACTGCATAAGGCGGGGATCGGTGTGATCCTTGACTGGGTGCCTGCACATTTTCCGAGAGATTCTTATGGATTAGCTGCATTTGACGGCACCTGTCTTTATGAGCATCAGGATCCCAGACAGGGCAGTCATCCTCACTGGGGAACCCTGATATACAATTACGGTCGTCCACAGGTATCGAATTATCTGATCGCTAACGCACTGTTCTGGGTGGAGAAATATCATGCGGATGGTATCCGTATGGATGCAGTAGCCAGCATGCTTTATCTGGATTACGGCAGACAGGACGGAGAATGGATTCCCAATATGTACGGTGGTAACGAGAATCTGGAAGCCATTGAAATGATCAAACACTTAAATTCCATCCTGAAAAAGAGAGATCCCGGAGTATTATCCATCGCAGAGGAGAGTACGGCATTCCCCATGATCACCGGTTCCCTGGAAGAAGGGGGACTTGGCTTTGATCTGAAGTGGAATATGGGCTTTATGAACGATTATCTGGATTATATCAAATACGATCCGTACTTTAGGAGCCACCATCACGGAGAGCTTACCTTCAGCATGATCTATGCCTACAGCGAGAAATTCATGCTGGTATTTTCCCATGATGAAGTGGTACACGGCAAAGGAACCTTACTTGGCAAGATGCCCGGAGACAGAGCACAGAAGCTTGCCAACTTACGTCTGACCTACGGCTATATGATGACTCATCCCGGGAAAAAGCTCCTTTTCATGGGACAGGATCTGGCGGAAGAAAAAGAATGGAACGAAATGCGTCAGGTGGAATGGGCACTGGAAGAGCAGAAGGAAAATGCCGGAGTCCAGAGGCTGGTGAAGGATCTGAATACATTATACAGGGAGAATAAGGCACTGTATGAATGTGACGATCAGGCGAAGGGATTCCAGTGGATGAACGAGATCTCTGCCAATGAATGTTATGTAAGCTTTGTGCGTAAAGGCGAAGAAGCAGAGGAGATGCTTTTGGTCGTAGCAAACTTCTCCGGTGTGCCCAGAGAGATCACTACAGGAGTTCCTTACGAGGGAAAATATAAGGAGATCCTGAATACGGATGCTGTCTGCTACGGTGGTACCGGTGTGGTCAATGACCGCATGAAACGGGCAGAGGACGTGGAATGGGATGATAAAAGTACGTCCGTCACTGTGAAACTGGCACCGCTATCCTTGAGCATTCTGCAATTTATCCCTTACACAGAGGCAGAGCTGGAAAAAGTGATCGAGAAGCGGATCCGTAAAAATACGCCCATTCGTAAGACGACGAACAAGACCGCAAAAAAGAAACAGGAGAAATAAGATAACATGGATCTGACAGATAACGTAATCGAAGAGGTACAGCAAAAGGAAGGACTGATAGCGTCTTTTCTGGATACCCTTCCGGAGAAAGCATTGAACTTAGGCATCCGTATCGGACTGGCACTGATATTTTTCTTCATCGGTGTACAACTGATCAAGCTGATCCGCAAGATCATCCGCAAGTCCATGAACCGCGCGGGAGCGGAAACGGGAGTGATCCAGTTCGTGGATTCGTTCGTGAAAGCTTCTTTATATATTATACTGATCCTGACCCTGGCATCCTCCTTTGGCGTTGATGCTGCCAGTATTGTGGCACTGCTTGGCTCGGCCGGAGTGGCAGTGGGGCTGGCGGTACAGGGAAGTCTGTCTAACCTGGCGGGCGGTGTGCTGATTTTATTATTGAAGCCGTTTAAGGTGGGAGATTACATTGTGGAAGGCTCCTCCGGTAAGGAAGGTACCGTAAAAGAGATCCATATCTTCTATACAAAGCTGTTAACCTATGATAATCAGACGATTATTCTTCCCAACGGCAATCTGGCGAATAATACCATTGTGAATGTCACTGCTGCCGAATCCAGACGATGTGATGTGAAGGTGTCTGTTGCTTACAGCGCAGATATTAGGAAGGCAAAGGAAGTCCTGACAAAGGTTCTCTCCGAAGATCCTGATACTATAAAGGAAAGAGAGCATTTTGTATTTGTAGATGAACTGGCAGACTCCGGAATCAACCTATGTGTACGTTGCTGGTTCAAAAATGAGGATTTCTGGCAGGGAAAATGGCGTATTACCGAACAGTGTAAGTATGCACTTGATAAGGCAGAAATTGAAATTCCGTTCCCACAAATGGATGTGCATATGCGTTAATTAAAAATAGATATTGAATTTTACAGACTATGATGATAATATTACCGTTGTCATTCAATGTTTTAATATTTACATTTTAGGAGGAAAAAATTATGAAAAAGTTTCTGGCACTTGCACTTGCATCTGTCATGGCTGTTTCTCTGGTAGCATGTGGCAGCACCAATGCTGACACAAATGCAGAATCCAGCGTGACAGCTACCACCACTGCAGCAGCAACAGAGAGCGGCAGTGAAGAGCCCGGTCTGAAGATCGCTATCGTATCCAGCCCCTCCGGCGTGGATGACGGTTCCTTCAACCAGGACAACTACAACGGTGTTCTGAAGTTCATCGAGGAGAATCCTAATGCAACCGTAACCCCCATCCGTGAGGAGACCGGTGACAGCGCAGCAGCTGTTCAGGCAGTAGCTGATGTTGTAGCTGATTATGATGTTATTGTATGCTGCGGTTTCCAGTTCGCAGGCATCGGTAATCTGGCACAGGAGAATCCGGATACCAAGTTCATCCTGATCGATTCCTGGCCTACCATTGACGGTACCGAAGTAACTGCAGATCAGGTGATCGACAATGTATATGCTGCTTACTATGCTGAGCAGGAGAGCGGTTTCTATGCAGGTATGGCTGCAGCTCTGTCTACCACCACAGGTAAGGTAGCAGTAGTAAACGGTATCGCATATCCTTCCAACGTTAACTATCAGTATGGTTTCGAGTGCGGTGTTAAGTATGTGAACGGTACCGAAGGCATGAACGTAGAAGTAGTAGAGCTTCCTTCTTACGCAGGTACCGATGTTACCGGCGCTAACGTAGGCGGTAACTATGTTGGTAACTTCTCCGATGAAGCTACCGGTAAGGTACTGGGCAATGCTCTGATCGCTGAAGGCGTAGATATCCTGTTCGTAGCAGCAGGCGGTTCCGGTAACGGCGTATTCACCGCTGCCAAGGAAGCTGAGGGCGTTAAGGTTATCGGTTGTGATGTTGACCAGTATGATGACGGTGCAAATGGTGACAGCAATATCGTTCTGACCAGTGGTCTGAAGGTAATGCATGATACTGTTTACAACGTACTGAACGAAGTAAAAGATGGTTCCTTCAAGGGCGCTAATGTAACTCTGACCGCAGCAGATGATGCTACCGGTTTTGTAAGTGAGGAAGGCAGATGCCAGCTCACCGCAGAGGCTATTGAGAAGATCAATGCAGCACAGGCTCTGTTAAAGGAAGGCAAGATCGTTCCTGCGGCAAACTTTAACGGTGTAACTCCGGAGACCTTTACCTGGTAGGAAGAATGAATTCACAAGAAGGTGATGGTGAGGAACTGTCACCTTCTTATTTATTTACATGAGTAGAAATGAGGATGAACATGTCGGAATATATTGTTGAGATGAAACACATCACCAAACGCTTTCCCGGGATCGTAGCCAACGACGATGTGACGATCCAGATCAAAAAGGGTGAGATCTTTGCCCTGTTGGGAGAGAATGGTGCCGGAAAATCCACCTTGATGAGTATGCTGTTCGGAATGTACGAGCCGGATGAAGGAGAAATCTATATCCGGGGAGAAAAGGTGAAACTGGAATCCCCCAACCATGCCACCAAATTAAACATCGGTATGGTACACCAGCATTTTAAACTGGTATCCAACTATACCATTGCGGAGAATATTGTGATGGGCATGGAACCGGTGAAGAAGGTATTGGGATGTATTCCGGTAGTGGATATGAAGAAAGCCAATCAGGATATCCGCGAACTTTCGGAGAAATACGGACTGGCAGTGAATCCTACCGACGTGATCAGTGATATTAATGTCTCTACGCAGCAGAGAGTAGAGATCTTAAAAATGCTATACAGAGAAGCGGAGATTCTCATTTTTGATGAACCCACAGCGGTTCTGACTCCTCAGGAGATTGACTTTTTATTAGACATTATCAAATCTCTGCGGGATGACGGCAAGACCATCATTTTAATCACGCATAAACTGGAAGAGATCAAACGTATTGCAGACAGATGCGCAATCCTGAACCGCGGACGTCTGATGGATGTTATGGATGTGGCAACCACATCCACCAAAGTCATGGCAAACAAAATGGTAGGCCGTGAAGTGAATTTCGAGACAGAAAAAGAACCCGCGAAACCGGGTAAAACTATCCTCGACATACAGCATCTGAACGTCTATAACAAGCAGGATTTTCAGGTGGTAAAGGATGTATCCCTCGAGGTACATTCCGGTGAGATCGTAGCCATAGCAGGCGTAGCCGGCAACGGTCAGGTAGAGATTGCCGATGCCATTGCGGGATTGATCCCGGCACGCTCCGGCAAGATTCTGTTAAACGGCAGAGATATTACGAATCTGTCCATCAGGGAACGTACCACAGAAGGAATTTCCTATATCCCCGAGGACAGACAGAATTATGGACTGGTCATGGATTTTACGCTTTCGGAGAATCTGGCACTGCGTAACTACTACAAAGAGCCTTTCTGCCATAAGGGAGTGCTGGACCAGAAGATTTTTGAAGACAACAGTGAAAAACTGATAGAAAAATATGATATCCGAAGCGGACAGGGCAGCAAGACGGTGGTACGCTCCATGAGCGGCGGTAATCAGCAGAAAGCCATCATCGCCAGAGAAGTGGAGCAGGATTCCTCTCTGATGATCTTCGTACAGCCCACCCGTGGACTGGATATCGGTGCCATAGAGAATATTCACAAACAGATCATTGCGGAGAGAGACAAGGGCAAGGCAATCCTTTTAATCTCTCTGGAACTGGATGAGATCATGAACTGTGCGGATACCATCGCCGTTATTTATAATGGAAGCATACAGAAGATCGCCAAAGCCAGTGAACTGACCACCAATGAAGTGGGTGAGTTCATGATGGGCGTTAAGAACAAGGAGAAGGAGGCATAAGACCATGAAAAAGATGACAAAATTCTGGAATGCAGTAAAGATCCCTCTTCTTGCAATCCTTTGCAGCCTGGTAGTGGGCGGTGTGATCATCGCCGTGACCGGTTCGAATCCTTTCAAGGCTTACTACGCATTGCTGCAGGGCAGCGGACTGGCACCCAAGTCTTCTTATGCAAGCTATAAGAGCATGCTGACAGACTTTATGAGTTATGTGAACTATTTTACCCCTATGATCTTTGCAGCACTAGCGGTAGCAGTAGCCCTGCGTGCGGGACTGTTCAATATCGGTGTCTCCGGACAGATGCTGGCAGCGGGGTTCACCGCAAGTATCATTGTGGGCTACAGCAGTTTAAATGCTGTACTGGCAAAGCCTCTGGTAGTGATCATCGGGCTGATCGTCGGCGGACTCGCGGGGGCACTGATCGGCTTTTTGAAGTATCGTTTCAATATTAATGAAGTTGTTTCATCCATTATGTTAAACTACACGTTCCAATATGTGATCAGCTTCTTTATCAATACCTTTTTCGTGGATCCGGTTTCCAGACAGTCAAAGGAGATCTCTAAAGCTTCCAGACTGACACTGATGGATACCGTGGTGGGCAATCTGAAAATGGATATTCCGCTGGGAATTATTCTGGCTCTGCTTACCGTAGTGGCAGTGTGGTTCTTATTAGAGAAGACGAGATTAGGATACGAACTGAAGGCTGTGGGCTATTCCCGCAGTGCCGCAAAATATGCGGGTATTAAAGTCGGCAGAAGCATGGTGCTGTCCATGACGATCTCCGGTGCCCTGGCAGGACTTGCCGGTGTGACCTATTATCTGGGCTATGTGGGTTCCATTCAGCCCAAGGTACTGATCAGCACGGGATTTGATGCTATTGCAGTGTCACTGCTTGGTAACAACAATCCCTTCGGAATCGTATTTTCCACCATGCTGATCACTCTGATCAGTAAAGGCAGTACTTACATGAAATCTGCTGCCGGCGTGGATGCGGAGATCGCATCGGTTATTACCGGAATTATTTTGTTGTTTAGTGCATGTAATGCATACATCAAATGGAAGATGGAACGAGGCAGAAGAGAAAAAACGAACAAGACAAAGGAGGACAAATAAATGGATATTGTGATCATTGACGGGTTATCCTTTGCATTACCTTTATTTATTATGGCAATCGGCGGTATCTACTGCGAGAAGTCCGGTGTGACTATGTTAGCTGTGGAAGGACTGCAGGGTTTCGGTGCCTTTATCGGAGCGTTTGTGGCAGTTGCCATTGCAGGGAATTTCTCCGGAGATTCTCCGGTACCGTTCTACATTGCCATGATCATGGCGGCAGTAGGAGGAAGTATCTTTGCACTGATCCATGCGTTGTTGTGCCTGAAGTTTAAAGCCAATCAGGTGATCAGTGGTGTGGTAGTCAATATTCTGGCTATGGCACTGACAGCATATTTGACCAAATTACTCAACAGAGTGGTATTCGGTGCCACCTCCGACAAGTTTGTACTGACCGTATCTTCCAGAATTACTATCCCGGGAATTTCTAAGATTCCGGTGCTGGGAGCTATATTTACCAATCTGTATCCTTTTGAGCTGGTGATCGTGGCCGTGGCGTTTATTGCATGGTTTGTAATGTACAAGACACGCTTCGGTATGCATCTGCGTGCCTGCGGTGACAATCCTCATGCGGTGGATGCAGCCGGAAGACAGGTGGGACAGATCCGCCTGGCAGCCATCATGATCTGCGGAGCACTGTCGGGACTTGGCGGTATCTGCTTTGCATATTCTATTTCTGCGAACTTTTCTTCCAGTATCTATGTAGGTTACGGATATCTGGCAATCGCAGCATTGATCTTCGGTAACTGGCGTATCCTTCCGACTCTGGGAGCATGTCTGCTATTCGGATTTGCCAGATCCGGCGGCTACCGACTGGTACAGGTATTACAGATGCCCAGTAGTTATCAGGATCTGGTGATGATCCTGCCTTACGTACTGACCCTGCTGTTACTGGTATTCTTCTCCAAACAGAACGGTGCACCGAGAGCTTTGGGTGTGATCTATGACAAGGGTGCAAGATAAATCTGCCGGAATGCAGACATTTGCAGAACGCGGTTTTGCGTGATTTTAAATAATTACTACAAAAAAAGAGAAAGCGGAAGGCTTTCTCTTTTTTAGGTTAAAATATATAAGCTGAAAATGGGACTCGAACCCACGACCCCTTCATTACGAGTGAAGTGCTCTACCAACTGAGCTATTTCAGCGGACTAGGTTATTATATATGTTCTTGGGAATTTTTGCAACTGTAAAATTTATTATTTTAAAAGTTCGTTTCGCAGAACCGTAGATTATGTAGGAGACTGTAAGACGAAGATACTATCCTGCAGATCTCCGAAGAAAACATTATAATCAGTTGCGATGCTTTTTGCTGTAATGTTCCAGAGACTGGGTCAGCAGATAGAGCAGCATGGCAATGACACATAACAGTAAGATAGAACTGATCACCATATCCAGCTGGAACACCTGGGAACCGTAGATGATCAGATAGCCCAGTCCCCGTTTCGCCGCCAGAAATTCTCCGATGATGACACCGACTAAAGACAGACCGATATTGACCTTGGTGGTGCAAAGCAGGGTGGGGACAGATCCCGGAAGGACGACTTTGAAAAAGATATCTCTGCGGTCTCCGCCCAGAGTGCGGATCAGAATCTCCTTTTCCGGATCCACCTGATGAAAGGCAGTGTAAAAGCTGATAATGGAGCCGAAGACTGCCACAGAGATCCCGGCGATGATAATGGTATTGATGCCGGTGCCCAGCCAGACGATGAACAGGGGAGCCAGGGCTGATTTCGGAAGACTGTTGAGTAGTACCAGGTAGGGCTCTAAAATCTCCGACAGCTTGTCAGAGAACCACAACAAGGTGGCAAACAGAAGACTGATCATGAATACTAACAGGAAACTTAAAATGGTTTCTAATAAAGTAATGCCAATATGCATCGGAAGAGAGCGCTCTGTCCACAGCTGTATCAGACACAGGACGACTCTGTGTGGGCTGGAGAAAAAGAAACTGTCGATCCATCGATAGTCTGCGCTGACTTCCCAGAGAAGCAGAAACACTCCCAGAAGAAAGATACGTAGAAAAGCAACCTGTCGATGGTGATTTTTGTGCTTGCGAAGATATTGTTCCTGGACCGTCAACAGTTGGTTATTTTGCACATTTTTAGGTTTCATCGGTTAATTCCTCCCAAAGTTGTTTGAAATAATATGGAAATTCCGGGGCGTTTCTGGCGGCGAGGGGAGAACTGTCCTGCAGGGTGAGCTGAATGGGAAGTGCCGCTTTGATCGTTGCAGGACGTGCGGACAGCACGTAAACCTTATCCGCCAGGCTGATGGCCTCCGACAGATCGTGAGTGACGATGATCATGGTTTTGCCCGCCTTACGGATCAGCTGACAGATATCCGAAGATACCATGAGGCGTGTCTGGTAGTCCAGGGCACTGAAGGGTTCATCCAATAAAAGCAGTTGGGGATCCAGGGCAAGGGTACGGATCAGGGCAGCGCGCTGCTTCATGCCACCGGATAATTCGCTGGGCCGCTTGTTCTTAAATTTTTCCAGCCCGTAATCGGACAAAAGTTGTTCCACATGGGCGATGCGCTCCGGAGTGAGGGCGTGGTGGATCTCCAAACCCAACGTAACATTCTGATAGATGGTGCGCCATTCGAAGAGATGGTCATGCTGCAGCATATAGCCGATACGGGGATAGTGAAGGGAACCGTCGGGGTTATTCACGACGATGGTTCCGGCCTCGGGGGCGAGAAGCCCGGCGATAATGGACAGTAGAGTGGATTTACCGCAGCCGCTGGGACCAACGAGTGCCACGAATTCCCCTTCCTCCACGGAGAAGGAGATATCTTTTATGGCACCGGTCTCCCCGGACAGCGTGTGATAGGAGTAACCTATATTTTTAAGTTCGATAAGAGCTCCCATAAAAAGGCATACTTCCTTAACATGAATATTTATAGTTATTGTATGAATTCCGATGGAAAAAGTGTTTTCTGTACCGGAAAGTGATGAAATTCACTGTATTGCATTAAAGTGTCGTTTGTGATATGATTAATTGCAATCAATGTCTGTGAGAAAAATTATCTGATAGACTACCAACGTAAAAAGATGGGAGAATGACCATGGCACAGTTATGGGGAGGACGTTTTACGAAACAGACGGATCAACTGGTATTCGATTTCAACGCGTCCATAACATTTGATAAAAGACTGTTTTACGAAGATGTCACCGGCAGTATCGTACATGCCACCATGCTGGCAAAGCAGGGGATCCTTACAGAAGAGGAGAGAAAGAGTATTGTCGAAGGACTGACCGGAATTTTAGAGGATGTGGATGACGGAACCCTGGCAATCGATGAATCTCAGGAGGATATCCACAGCTTCGTGGAGGCTACCCTGATCGACCGGATCGGAGATGCGGGGAAAAAGCTTCACACGGGAAGGAGCCGTAACGACCAGGTAGCACTGGACATGCGTCTCTATACCAGGACAAGAGTGGCAGAGACCGACGGACTCCTGAAAAAGCTTTTGGAAGTCATTCTGGATACCATGGAGAACAATTTAGATACCTACATGCCGGGCTTCACCCATTTACAGAAGGCGCAGCCCATTACCCTGGCGCATCATTACGGTGCCTATTTTGAAATGTTCAAGAGAGACAGACAGCGCCTTGCAGATATCTATAAGCGCATGAATTATTGTCCTCTGGGAGCCGGAGCACTGGCAGGCACCACATATCCTTTGGACCGTGAATATACCGCGAGACTTCTCCGCTTTGAAGGACCGACGTTAAATAGCATTGATTCTGTGGCAGACAGAGATTATCTCATTGAATTCCTTTCCGCACTTTCCACGATCATGATGCATTTAAGCCGTTTCAGCGAAGAAATCATCATCTGGAATTCCAATGAATATCAGTTCGTAGAGCTGGATGATGCTTATTCCACCGGAAGCAGCATCATGCCCCAGAAGAAGAATCCTGATATCGCGGAGTTGGTAAGAGGCAAGACCGGAAGAGTCTACGGTGCCCTGATGGCGTTACTTACCACCATGAAGGGACTGCCTCTGGCATATAACAAAGATATGCAGGAAGACAAAGAGATGGCATTTGATGCCATGGATACTGCGGCAGACTGCATCACTTTATTTACAGGCATGATTAAGACCATGAAGTTTTGCAAGGACCGCATGGCAAAGAGTGCCATGAACGGATTTACCAACGCTACCGATGCAGCAGATTATCTGGTAGGTAAGGGTGTGCCTTTCCGGGATGCCCACGGTATTATCGGCAGACTGGTATTGTATTGCATTGAGAAGAACACTTCTATTGATGCTTTAAGCTTAGAGGAACTACGTTCCATCAGCGATAAGTTCGACGAAGATATCTATGATGCCATCTCGCTGAAGACCTGTGTGGAGAAGCGTCTGACCATCGGCGCACCGGGTGAGAAAATGATGAAACAGGTCATTGAGAAAAATAAAGTATACTTGAAAAATGATGCCATAGAAGAGTATCAACAGTCTTTGGAAGACAGACTTTCGTAAGATCAGGAAGGCATGTCTTTTCAGATAAAAAGGAAATGCATAGAGCTGAGGAGGAAATGAAAAATGAGTGAAAAATTACGTGTAGGTATCCTGGGCGGAACCGGTATGGTAGGTCAGAGATTCATCTCTCTGTTAGAGAACCATCCCTGGTTCGAGGTAACGACTATCGCAGCCAGCCCCCGATCCGCTGGCAAGACGTATGAAGACGCAGTGGGTGATCGTTGGAAGATGACGACTCCTATGCCCGAAGCTGTGAAAAAGCTGATCGTCATGAATGTCAACGAAGTGGAAAAAGTAGCTGCACAGGTAGACTTCGTATTCAGTGCCGTAGATATGTCTAAGGACGAGATTAAGGCAATCGAAGAAGCTTATGCAAGGACAGAGACCCCTGTGGTATCCAATAACAGTGCTCACAGATGGACTCCCGATGTTCCCATGGTAGTACCCGAGATCAATCCCGAGCATTTCCAGATCATAGAAGCGCAGAAGAAGAGACTGGGAACCACCAGAGGATTTATCGCTGTAAAGCCCAATTGCTCCATTCAGAGCTATGCACCGGTTCTGACCGCATGGAAGGAGTTCGAGCCCTACGAGGTAGTGGCTACTACTTATCAGGCAATCTCCGGTGCCGGCAAAACATTTAAAGACTGGCCTGAGATGGTAGGCAATATCATCCCTTACATTGGCGGCGAGGAAGAAAAGAGTGAAAAGGAGCCTTTACGTATCTGGGGTAAGATCGAAGGCGACCAGATCGTTCCCGCAACTTCTCCCGTGATCACCTGCCAGTGTATCCGTGTTCCGGTACTGAACGGACATACTGCAGCCGTATTCGTAAAATTCCGTAAGAAGCCCACCAAGGAACAGCTGATCGAGAAGTTAACTTCTTTCAGCGGAGAGCCTCAGAGACTGGGACTTCCCAGCGCACCGAAGCAGTTCATCCAGTATCTGGAGGAAGATAACCGACCTCAGGTAACGCTGGATGTGGATTTCGAGAATGGTATGGGTATCAGCGTAGGCCGTCTGAGAGAAGATACCGTATATGATTATAAGTTCGTAGGTCTGTCACATAACACCTTACGTGGAGCGGCGGGGGGAGCATTGCTTTGCGCAGAACTTTTGAAAGCACAGGGATATATCACCAAAAAATAAAGGGTGAGTGGGGTTATGAACGAGTTACGCTATCAGCTGGATCTGATGCGCGCAATGAATCAGAAATTGAGCGCCAGGGAGAAAATGTACCGCCTTTTGTGCGATACCATGGATTATGCTTATATCTACTATTCTTTTGAGAAGAATACCGTCACGACGCTTGGGAAATGGGATGACTTTTTCGATTTCCAGATCCGGGACAGACGGGATTTTACCAAACTTTTAGAGATGGTAGATGAGCCATATGTGCTGCCTCTTAGGGATATGCTATTTTTGGAAAAGGGCGGTCAGGAGACTTCTTCTGTGGAATGCTTGCAGAAAGGGAAGAAGACCTGGCTGCAGTTCTCCTGCAGGATATTCTATGAGGACAGCAGACCTGCGGATCAGATCATTGTGATACAGAATATCACAAAACAGAAGACGCAGAATGAAGAACTTCTCTATATGGCGTATTATGACGGACTTACAGGACTGTACAACCGTAACTATTTTGTACGTCTCCTGACGGAGTACCTGCGGCGCGCGAAGGAAGATAACCGGCTGGTCAGTGTGCTGGTCATCGATATTGATGATTTCCGTAAGGTCAACGACGGACTGGGAATCGTGGAAGGAGACGAACTGGTACAGCAGTTCGGATCTTTCTTAAAGGAATTCAACAGTGACAATGTGATCGTCTGTCATCTGACCAGCGATGTCTACTGTATGGCAATCTATGATTCCTGCGGTGAAAGAAGCGTGGAACACATTCATAAGAAGATCGTGAAGCGTACCAGAGAACCTTTTTATCTGGTGGGCGGACAGGTATTGAACATTACCGTAAGTGTAGGCGTTGCGGAATATCCGGAAGCAGCGACATCCGCACTGGAACTGATCAACTGTGCCGAGATCGTCATGTTCAAGGGTAAGTCTATGGGCAAGAACCGGATCCAGTATTTCGACACCCCGATCCTGAATGATTTCCTGAAAAATGTGGAACTGGACAGCAAATTAAAAGAAGCGGTATTTGATCATAACTTTATTCTGTATTATCAGCCCCAGTACTATGCGGGGAATCGGAAACTGCGCGGTATGGAAGCACTGATCCGCTGGAAGGACGGCGACGGGAAAATGATCAGCCCGGCGAAGTTCATTCCGATCGCAGAGAAAAACGGCACTATTATCCCTATCGGCAACTGGGTACTGGAGCAGAGCATAAGGACATTTTCCGAATGGAGGAACCGGTACGGCGTTCCGTTTGTATTGTCGGTCAATATCTCCGCATTGCAGTACCAGAAGGAAGACTTCGTGGATTCACTGCTGAATATTATCCACAAATATGATGTGGCTCCGGAGGAGGTCGAACTGGAGATCACGGAGAGCATACTGATCGATGATTTCCGGGCAGTGACCGAGAAAATGCAGCTGTTAAAAGAATACGGCATCCGCATTTCCTTAGATGATTTCGGAACAGGATTTTCCTCCCTGTCTTACTTGAAGAAGCTTCCGATCAATACGCTGAAGATCGACAAATCCTTTACGGATACGCTGCTTACGGATTCCGCAACCAGAATCATTACGGAATCCATTGTTAGTATGGTGAAATCTTTAGGATTTGAATCCATTGCCGAAGGCGTGGAGGAAGAACAGCAGTATAAATATCTGCGTGCCATCGGCTGCGATGTCATTCAGGGATATCTGTTCGGAAAGCCGCTGTCTCAGGAGGAGATCGAACAACTATTACAGAAGATATACTGATCAGATGTAGCAGAAAGAATGAGGCTGCCATGTTAACTGGAAGGGAACAGGAAACAGCTTTTTTGGAGAATCATTATAAGAGACCGGGAAGCCAGATCCTGGTGGTATATGGACAGAGAGGCGTTGGTAAGACGGCTCTCTTAGCCGCTTTTACGGAAGAAAAACAGACCATACGTTATACTGCTCCTAACTGTTCTTCCAGGGAACTGTGCTATCAGTGGGGACAGGAGCTTAGAGAACAGGGGAAAGAGATTTCATCGAACCCTTCCTGGGAAGAAGTATTACAGTGTGTATCCGGAGAAAAAAGTGATCGCAAAAAAGTTCTGATCATAGAGAATTTTCATTATCTGCTAAAGGGGGATCCCCTTTTTTTACAGGAACTGATCCGTTATCTGAAGGAACACAGGGAGGTTTCCCTTCTTGTGATTCTTACGACCTACGCATCCGGATGGGTGGAGAACAGCATGATCTCTAAAATAGGGAATCTGGCATTTTCCGTTAGTGGTTTTCTAAAGGTCAAAGAGCTGCCTTTTTCCGTAATGCGCCGGATTTTCCCTGTCGGAACGCTTCAGGAGCGCATAGAACTCTATGCGGTGTTAGGTGGAATGCCGGGATTATGGAAACTGTTGGATCTGTCAGTATCTGTGGAGGAGAATCTGACGAACCTTTTTTTAGAGAAAAACAGCTTTCTTCCGGAACTGATGATCAAATGGCTGGCGGAGGAATTGCGTGAGACCGCAGTCTATAATACCATCCTTGCCACCATAGCGGATGAGAAGAACGGCAAACTGAATGCTATGTATGCCCGTACCGGATTCTCCCGGGCGAAGATCAGTGTCTATCTGAAGAATCTGATGGAGCTGGAGCTGGTGGAAAAGGTCTTGCCCGGAATCTATGAGATCAGTAATTCTTTTATGCGGTTTTATTTCCGCTTTCTGTTCCCTCACCAGACCGTCTGGAGAAGAGATAACGGCAGAACATTTTATGAAACATATATCCGGGAGGATTACAGTAACTTTGTGAGATCCGCATACCGGAGAATCTGTCAGGAAATATTGCAGACAGATTTTGGTACGGTGGAACTGAAGAAGGCGGCGCAGGGGAGAACATACTTTTTATGCAGGGATACTGCGGGGGAAAAGGTCGCAGTGGATTATTCCGGTACGGTATGTTATACTTCGGAAGATTATGACGCGCTGCAGACAGCACTGAAAAGCATCCGGACGGAACCGGATGAGATAATAATATTTTGTGAGAATGGTTATGAAGATGCACTGGCAAAGAAAGTATCCGGGAAGGTACGGTTTCGCAGCGTAGGTGCGTGATTTATGACAGGAAGACGGTAATACGTGGGTAAAAATTTATTTATTGCAGAGAAACCCAGCGTGGCAAGAGAATTTGCCAACGCTTTAAAATATAATATGCGTTCCAAAGACGGATATCTGGAGTCGGAAGAAGCCATTGTTACCTGGTGTGTAGGACATCTGGTGACCATGAGCTATCCGGAGGTGTACGACGAGAAGTTTAAGAGATGGAGCTTTGAGACACTTCCTTTTCTCCCGGCAAAATTCAAATACGAAGTCATTGAAAATGCCAGGAAACAATATACCATCGTGAGTTCCCTGCTAAACAGAGAGGATGTCTCTACAATCTATGTCTGCACCGACTCCGGGCGGGAGGGAGAATATATCTATCGTCTCGTGGAGCAGATGGCTGGCGTACAGGGCAAAGAGCGGAAGCGTGTATGGATCGATTCCCAGACGGAGGAGGAGATCTTACGTGGGATCCGGGAAGCCAAGGACCTCTCAGCGTATGATAATCTGGGAAATGCCGCATATCTGCGTGCCAAGGAGGATTACCTGATGGGTATCAACTTCTCCAGGGCACTGACTTTAAAATACGGTAAGACTGTAAAGGATTATCTGAAGAGAGATCGTGCAGTGATCTCCGTTGGTCGAGTCATGACCTGCGTCCTGGGCATGATCGTGAACAGAGAGAGGGAGATCCGGTCGTTTACCAAGACTCCTTTTTACCGGGTGATCGGCAATTTTAAGCTGCAGGAAAAGCCTTTTACCGCAGAGTGGAGAGCAGTGGAGGGCTCGAAATACTATAATTCTCCTGTATTGTATAAGGAGAACGGTTTTAAGAAAAAAGAGGATGCCGAGCACTTGATCGGGGAACTTTCTGCGGAACCTGCAGGACCGGTGACCGTCACCGGCATCGATAAGAAAAAAGAAAACAAAAATGCGCCGCTTTTATATAATCTGGCGGAGCTGCAGAATGACTGTTCCAAATACTTTAAGATCAGTCCGGACGAGACACTTAGGATCGTACAGGAATTATATGAAAAAAAGATGACCACTTATCCCAGAACGGATGCCAGAGTTCTGTCTACGGCAGTGGCAAAGGAAATCCATAAAAATATCGGAGGACTTCGTAATTATGCCCTGGCAGCACCTTTCGCCAGAGAAGTGTTAGAGCAGGGCACCTATAAAAATATAGCAAAGACCCGATATGTGAACGACAAGCAGATCACGGACCACTATGCCATTATCCCTACGGGACAGGGGCTGAACAATCTGGCGGGGCTGGCCCCTACGGCGGCAAAAGTATACGAGGTCATTGTACGTCGGTTTTTAAGTATTTTCTATCCGCCGGCAGTCTATCAGAAGCTCTCTCTTACATTGCAAGTAAAGGAAGAAAGCTTTTTTGCCAGCTTCAAGGTGTTGATACAGGAAGGGTATCTGAAGGTGACTAATTTCTCTTTCAAAAAGGAGAATACGGCGCTGAAGGAGGACAAAGAGAACGAGAACGAAAGTGCCGATGAAAAATGTGATGCTGAGCTTACCAATCTTCTGATGCATCTGAAAAAGGGAGATACCTTATCCGCGGATACCTACGAGATCAAAGAAGGCGAGACTTCTCCACCCAAGCGATATACCTCGGGCAGCATCATTCTGACCATGGAAAACGCCGGACAGTTCATAGAAGATGAGGAACTGCGGGCACAGATCAAGGGAAGCGGTATCGGCACCAGTGCTACAAGAGCGGAGATTCTGAAGAAACTGGTGAACATCGAGTATCTGGCACTGAATAAAAAGACCCAGGTACTGACTCCTACCCAGATGGGAGAGATGATCTACGATGTGGTATCGGATTCCATAAGACCGCTTTTGAATCCGGCACTGACAGCCAGCTGGGAGAAAGGACTTACCATGGTGGCAGACGGTGTGATCACACCGGATGAGTACATGGGGAAGCTTACGGATTTCGTGGGAAGGAGAACCATTGCCGTGCGGGGACTGAACAATCAGGGCGTGCTATGGAGACAGTTCCAGGCTACGGAAGAATTTTACCAGAAGAAACATAAGCAATCCAATGCGAAAAATAAAGAATAAAGATGAGGAGAAACTATCATGGAAAATATTACGATTGAAAATCTGTATGATCTGACAGAGACCATTGCGGCAGAACTGTTTACCGAGGCAGAGTATCCATGGGAGGTACTTCCCAGAATCCACGATTTTATTTTGGAACTGGGCAAGAGACTGCCGGAGGAAATCTATGAAAAAAGAGGCGAGGATATCTGGGTGGCTAAAAACGCAAAAGTTGCGCCTACCGCCTGCCTGAACGGACCGCTGATCATTGATGAGGAAGCGGAGATCCGTCACTGCGCATTTGTCCGTGGCAATGCCATCGTGGGAAAGGGTGCGGTAGTCGGCAATTCCACCGAACTGAAGAACGTGGTTCTGTTCAATAAAGTACAGGTGCCCCATTATAATTATGTGGGAGACAGCGTGCTGGGCTTTAAGTCTCATATGGGAGCCGGTTCCATTACTTCCAATGTAAAAAGCGATAAGACGCTCGTGGTTGTGAAGAACGGCGAGGAGAAGATTGAGACCGGACTGAAGAAAATGGGAGCCATGTTAGGCGACCACGTGGAAGTGGGCTGCAACAGCGTACTGAACCCGGGAACTGTCATCGGACGTAATTCCAATGTGTATCCTACTTCCTGCGTCAGAGGCGTGATTCCTGCCGGACATATCTTCAAGAGACCTGGTGAGGTTGTGAAAAAATCTGATATTTAAAAATTTGATTGATATTATCTAATGCATCGATGAAATCAGTTTGACGAATGTCCTTTTATGGTTTATGATATTTATCAGTGCAACGCTTTGACGGGTTAAAGCGTCTATGCATTACAGTAAGCGGATCGAAAGATCTGCAGAAAAGAGGGCATTTATTATGAAAAAGAAATTATTATCTGTAGTACTTACCGCAGTAATGGCAGCGACTGTTCTGACAGGCTGTGGCAGCACCGATAACGGAACTGCTTCTACCACAGCAGGCAGCGCAGCACAGACCGAAGCAGCAGCTTCCACAGACGGCAAGGTATATAACATCGGTATCTGCCAGCTGGTAGAGCATGAGGCTCTGGATGCAGCTACCCAGGGATTCCAGGATGCATTAAAAGAAAAGCTTGGTGATAATGTAAAATTCGATCTGCAGAATGCACAGGGTGAGCAGACCACCGCAGCTACCATTTGTAATGGTTTTGTATCTGATGGTGTGGATCTGATCCTTGCAAATGCTACGTCTCCTTTACAGAGTGCAGCAGCAGCTACGACCTCGATCCCTATCTTAGGTACTTCCGTAACCGACTATGCTACCGCGTTAGAGATCTCCGACTGGTCCGGTGCTACCGGCAGAAATATTTCCGGTACTTCCGATCTGGCTCCTATTGAAGAGCAGGAAGCTATGTTAAAGGAACTGTTCCCGGATGTAAAGCAGGTTGGCCTGTTATACTGTTCCGCAGAAGCAAACTCGTTGTATCAGATCCAGCTGTTTGAGGCTGCTCTGGACAAAGATGGTATTGCTTATAAAGAGTATGCAATCGCTGATACCAATGAAGTACAGTCTGTAACTACTGCAGCGGCAGGAGAGTGCGATGTTCTGTATATTCCTACCGACAATACGCTGGCATCTGTAACCGAGACCGTATACAACGTAGTAGCTCCCGCTAAGGTTCCTGTCATCGCAGGCGAAGAGGGTATCTGCAACGGTTGTGGCGTAGCTACCTTATCCATCAGTTACTATGATCTTGGATATGCTACCGGTGAAATGGCATACGAGATTCTGGCTGAGGGTGCAGACATCACTACCATGGATGTTCGGTACGCTCCCAACGTTACCAAGAAGTACAACGCGAAGATCTGTGAGGAACTTGGCATCACTGTTCCCGATGATTATGTAGCAATTCAGTAATTATGATACCAGGGTCAAAAGGTCTAAGCCCACATGAGCTTGCTCATAAGTGGGTGAAAGACC